>CXWL01010146.1_pt1 | contig 15710 bp, 16 predicted proteins | sample 590931 | NCBI WGS metagenome assembly CXWL01 (sample SAMEA3498368, study PRJEB10139) | groundwater metagenome | biome: water well; material: biofilm material | place: Germany | collected 2015-04-27 | reverse complement strand
GCTTAAGACGGTTGATAAAAATCTGTTCGTTGTTTGAGATCATGGTTTATGTAAAGACAAATAACGGTATTTTACACAATCCCCGCACTTTTAATCACATCCGTTTCCCGCCAGCTTTTCCAGATTTCTTCTCTTGCTTCGGCGAGTACGGTTTCATTATTGGTGTTTTCCCACAGAACCAGTTTGCGGATAATTTCAAACAATCGTTCGCGCTCAATCTGTGCATCCTTCTTATTGACACCACGCCCCAGACTGCGTTCGTAACCCGGATCATTAACCATCTGCGCAAATATCACCGACCGCGCCGCCGCCAAGGGTCGCCGTGCCCACCACAAATGCAAGGTGCTGGGATGGCCCATGCCGGATGGATTTTTCACGCGCACAAGCAATGTTGATGTCATCCAATGGCAAAGCCACTTCGATGAGTTTTTTGGGGGTTTTAATATTGCTCATGGTTATCCGTTATAAGCCAAATTTTGCAAATAAGTTTCCGCATGGTGTCCAAGCAAAATACGACGTGTTGTAAAAAAACCAGGCCAATGACTTTGAAACCATTGTGCTGCCAGTTTTGAGAAAACGTTACGGTCATTTTGTTGCCGTGCTTTTTTTACTTGTTGTTCGTATCGGTGTAATACGGCTAAACGTTGTTGATTAAGCCGGTCGCAATTCAAATTGAGAGATGTAATTGTTTTCTCAATCAATTCGGCTGTTGTTGCATACCTGTTATCAGCAAAAACTAGCACACAGTTTTCTAAATCTGGCTTAAATTCACCTGTACGTTTGTCCAAAGCAAACAAACAAGGAAACGCTGGCATTTGTAGTGGGTTTAGTAAATAACCTTCACACGCTTCTGTCAGTTTGCGTTGAATGATCAAATGATTTTTATAGGAATCGCAACTGAGATTTGCTGGTAAAGCGTGTTTTGATTTATCGACATCTTCGCCACCGCAACATACGCCAATTACATTATCCCAGTCTAAAGCCCAATTTATTGCTGGATCAGACTTATCCGATTTGGGATGAAAATGTTCTACTCGTTGTTTATCCGGCATGTTTTCTGAAATCTGGGATTCACAGTAGGCACATAAATATCCTTGATCCAAAAAAATTAGCTTTTTGATATTTTTATAGGCATCTCCTGCTTTGTAATCCCGAAAATCGTTGTCCCAATCACTAGATGAATGCTTTTGCGCATATTTTGTTAGGGCATTGGGTGGTTGAGATTTACTGATCTTTTTCAATCTCTAGTTCCCACTTGCGATTTTCGATATACAAATCCGCCTCAGTCAGTGCAGGTTCTTCGCCTTGATAACGCGCATCAAGTTTTTCGCGCAACTCGATTGCTCGCGGCGATGTCCATTGGTCGGCATAAATCAGGTCAAGATATTCATTAAGTTCTTTGGTTGCTTGATTTTCTGGCGGGCGTACATCAACGCCTAAAACACGTTTTAGCAGTCGTGAGGCTTCGGCGCCTTCCGTACCAGGAGGTGCCATATAAACTTTGCCGTCGGTAAGTATACGGATACATTCATAAGGAAGGGTCGTGAGCACTTGGGGGCTGTGGGTTGTTACAACAAACTGAATTTTCTGAAATGCGGACTGTAAATCTTGAATAACATGCTGTTGCCAAGACGGATGAAGATGAAGGTCTATTTCGTCGATGAGAACAATCCCTTCCGCATTTAACACCGCATTTTGCTTTAAATGTGCATTGAGTTTTACTGCTCGATAAGCTAAATCAGCCACAAGCCCCACCATAGTACGTATACCAGAACTTAACTGATCAACTCCGAGCATGCATTGCTGTTTATGGAACATAACCAGCTTTTGTAAGGTGGCGTCGTATTTAATATCGTGCCAACCTGTACTCTGTAATGCCCTGTTTATGGTCTGCTTAACGACATTACATAAATCTTTCCTATGTTCGCCCGCTATTTTTCTTGCATCGTCCCATTCCTGTCTGTCAGCTAAAGCCTATTCATACTGAAAAACGGCGTGAGTTGTTGCAATAAACCAGTCTTGGAAAACATCAAAAGTGGATCCTGATTCCAGGCAATCAATATAACCGGCACTTCTTTCCGCGTATTTTCTCGGACTCTGTTTAGGCACCGCAGCCTTTATTTCTTTGCATAAACGACAAACACCGTAATAACGCATGACGGGTAATTGGGCGAAGCCGTGAACTTGACCGAATGGTCCAAGACGTTTTCCGTAGGCAATGATATTTTTTGCTTCATCAATGGTTGATCGACCTTTTTGAGATTTTCTGACTCTAGCCCATGTTTGATCTTGTCCTTCAATATCACCTTGCAGCTCAATTCGAGATGGATGATTAAACGCTATTTGCCCGATTGAATCGATAGTCATCCGCACGTCATCGACATGAATATCTTTCTTTTTACCTTGATCGAACGCACCAATAAAAGGACTAATACCTATCGCGATAGCATCGAGTATCGAGGTTTTACCATTACCATTGTCGCCAATAATGACGGTCAACTGGGGATGAAAATCAATTTCTAGGCTTTTAAAACAACGATAATCCTTTAGCGTGATTTTTTTCAAATTCATGAAAAATCTCCACGTTTCTGTTTCTCAAAATTATTGATGGACACCTGTAACAGAGTGGTATTTTTTATTTTTAAGGTTTTAATTAGAGAAAGCACGGTAATCACCAGATACAACGTAGACCAAGCGTAGATCGGAGTTTTTCATCGGCGGTGAGGAGTGGAGCGCGATGGGCAAGTGCGGTAGCGGCGATAAGCCGATCTGCCGGATCGCCATGCGTAAACATCGCATTTTGCGATAACTCGGCAATTTCCGCTGTAATCGGCAGAACCACCATGCTCATGCCGGTCAGAATGTCCTGAATATAAGCACTGGAGGCTACACCGGCGCGGTTATTGACTCGTCCACGCGCATAAAGCATGGCAATTTCCCAGAGGCTAATGTCAGAACAGGCGAGATTTGCAGATTCGGTTCCTAAATCCAGTGCTGCGCGAGCCGTTGCAGACAGGCGGCGAGGTTCGTCAGCCCAGAACAGCAGGATGTTGGTATCACAAATTGTCAGCATCACCGGTCCATGCTTCGTCCAGCGGGGCGAGGATGTCGCCGACAATCATTGTTCCGCGCAGTGCTTCCAGCCGTTTCAACGCGGCTTCGCGTTCACTTTCTTTGCGATCCGGCACGATGCGGGCAATGGTTTTGCCGTGTAGCGTAATTGCAATTTCTTCGCCTTGTTGCACTTGTTTGAGGTAATCGGGCAAATGCTGGCGTAATTCGGTGACGTTGACTGAGTTCATACATGCTCCTATTCTGTACAGTATTTCTGTGCATTATAGGCGTTCGGCTTTGGAAAGTAACTCTTCCAAATCATAATTAATTCTGGCAACGCCAAAATCAGGTTCTTGCTTGAATGGATTCCTCAGATAATACGGACCTTGATAACTGTCGCCATCCACTAACACAATGGCGAGAATGAATTAATCCGTTTGATTCAAGCCGTAAATGATTTCGTTACGGCTGACAGTGATGGTGGTTTGACCTTGGGCGCGGCCTTTTACTTCAATATGCCGTGCTGCGGCCAGTTTACCGTTGGTGGTGGGCGGTCGCGAGGTAATGTCCCAGCCACATTTTTCTTTGGAAACGTCTTTAACACTGTGGCCAAATCGGGTTTCAGCATCAATGACGGCTTGCATGGAGATGTGTTCGATGCGCTTGCGCGTTTCGGCGTCTATTGTGAATAGCGTTTCGCCTTTACGTTGCGCCAATAAGCCTTGCGGAATCACCAAGGCTCCGCCAATCACAACCGGTTGGCTTGATACCACGTTAGCCATGACACCCAGTTCTTTTTTGCGTTGTTCGAGGCGGGCAGTGAGTTCTTCCACCCGGCGTTTAGCGTTATCAGGCTGTAATCTGGGTTGTTTGCCGGCGGCGACATCGTCTGTGAGTTTAATGTAGCGATCTGACCAATAGTTGATTTCCTTCACTAAACGCTCATTGACGGCAGCCAGTATTTTATCGGCTTGCTGCTCCCTGCGTGTTTTAACTTCCTGATAATGCGCAGGTACCAGTTGTTGGCTGACATGAGTGAGTGCCAAGCTATCCGGATTATTGTTTAACCAGGGAGCCGTGTGTCTTTCAAAATCACATAAGATCCTTGAAATCAGAATTCACCTTTCTGAAACCAGTATTCTGTAATTGATCGCTTTATCAACACACAGAGAACACAGAGTTTTTAACCCACTCAGAAAATGCCGGCATAAAATCTCGGTGGTCTCTGTGTCCTCTGTGTTTTAAATGAATCATTCGTCTTACCTGGACAGTATTGGCCTGCTGGTATATTCCTGGCTGGCAAAGATTTCTCCCTCCGGTCGAAATGACAGCGTTATTGGTCATTCCGAACGAATGTGAGGAATCTATTCCGGTATAAGACAATGAGAACCGGGATAAAATCAAATCTGGATTTCTAGCTGAATAGCCTTTTTATGCTTCCAACAACGGACTCATCGGATATTCCAACGCTTCTTTCATAGCAACCAGCGACAACACCGCTTCCCGACCGTCAACAATCCTGTGATCATAGGATAGTGCCAGATAATTAATAGGACGAATCACTATTTGCCCATTCTCTACTACGGGCCGTTCTTTGGTTGCATGGATACCCAGAATAGCGCTTTGCGGTGGATTAATGATCGGGGTGGACAGCATGGAACCGAATACGCCGCCATTGGTAATCGAAAAAGTCCCGCCGCTGAGTTCATCGATGGTCAATTTACCATCTTGTGCACGCCTGGCAAATTCGGCGATCTGGATCTCGATCTCGGCCAGCGTTAAACGATCTGCATCACGGATAACCGGCACCACCAGCCCGCGCGGACTGCCGACAGCGATGCCGATGTCGTAATAATCGTGATAAACAATGTCATTGCCTTCAACGGATGCATTGATAATCGGATATTTCTTTAAAGCGGCGATGACTGCTTTGACAAAGAACGACATGAAACCCAGCTTGACGCCATATTCCTTCTCAAATTCAGTTTTATAGCGCGCACGCAGATCAATAATTGCCTGCATATTCACTTCATTGAATGTCGTCAATATGGCTGCTGTTGACTGCGACTGCACCAGACGTTCAGCAATCCGCTGCCGTAACCTGGACATGGCGACTCTGCGATCAAGGCGTGCTCCCGCTGCTGACATATCGACTGGACTGGGCTGGGTTTCATCTTTTAAGATTGCGTCAGATTTGCTTTCCACATAGGTTTGCACATCTTCTTTGGTGACGCGCCCACCCAAGCCAGTTCCTTTGATTGCACTGGTTTCCACCGCCTTCAGGTTGTTTTCTTCCGCCAGTTTGCGCGCAGCCGGCATCAACATCGGTATCGCTCGTTCATCCCCTTTGGCACTGATCTTTTCATCACTTTTGACAGCGCGCACCTCGGTATGCTCATTTGCAGTGGATTTCGATTCAGCATGATCATGCGGTTTATCGGCAGCTTCTGTGTCAATGGTTGCTATGACCTCACCACTGACAACAGTCGCACCATTCTTTTTTAGAATTTTGATCAATACGCCGGCACTGGGCGCAGGTAATTCAAGCACTACCTTATCCGTTTCGATATCGATCAAGTTTTCTGATCGATTGACGTACTCTCCTGTCTTTTTATGCCAGGATACCAACGTAGCTTCAGCTACTGATTCAGATAACATGGGTACTTTGACTTCAACTAGCATGGGTGCCCTCTTTTTAGATTTTATCTCTGAATGCTGCCACGATTAACTCATTCTGTTTAATTTTATGCTTGGCGATATAACCATCGGACGGGGAAGCAGAAGATGGCCGCAGTGCATAACCCAATACCTGATGAGATTGCATATGGCGCAGCAAATAGTGTTGAATGCGATGCCATGCGCCCTGATTACCGGGTTCTTCCTGACACCAGATCACCTCTTTGGCATTGCTGTATCGGTCAATTTCTGCTTGAAACTCTTCATGAGGAAATGGGTAAAGCTGCTCCAAACGAATAATCGCCATATTCGTTATTTGATGCTCTTTTCGATAAGTCATCAACTCGTAATAGATCTTTCCGCTACAGGCAATGATTCGTCTAACCTTATTCGAGTCCAAATTCTCAACTTCGGGTATTACCGGATAAAAATGTCCATGCGCCAAGTCTTCCAGACTCGATACAGATTCTTTATGACGTAACATACTTTTTGGACTCATGATAATCAGAGGCTTGCGCAGTGGACGAATCATTTGTCGACGCAACATATGAAACATCTGCGCAGGTGTAGAAGGCACACAGACCTGAATATTGTAATCAGCGCATAACTGTAGATAACGTTCTAACCGCGCTGAAGAGTGCTCAGGCCCCTGCCCCTCATGGCCATGAGGTAACATCATCACCAGACCGCACACACGCCCCCATTTGGCTTCTCCGGAGGCGATAAATTGATCAATCACAACCTGAGCACCATTGGCAAAATCGCCAAACTGAGCTTCCCAGATAATTAATTCGTTCGGTTGTGTGGTCGCATATCCATATTCAAAACCCAGTACCGCCTCTTCTGATAGCATGGAATCAATGACAACAAAATCGGGTTGATCAGGATAAATATGACGGAGTGGAACATAAATACTTTCCTCCTGGCCCACTTCTACTTGTTCATGCAAAACCACATGGCGATGAAAGAAAGTACCACGCCCTGAATCCTGACCCGAAAGTCTCACCGGGTAACCTTCCTTGAGTAAAGTAGCATAGGCCAGATTCTCTGCCATTCCCCAATCCAGCGGTAATTTTCCACTCCCCATTAAACGGCGATCTGCAATGATCTTTTCAACTCTTGGGTGTAGCCTGAAACTTTCAGGAATATCTGTTAAGCGCATTGCAAGCCGCTTCAGAGTTTGAATTGAAATGCCTGTTTTAACTTTTCTGTTCCATTTGAATGGCTTAAGGAAAGGTGCCCAATTGACTGTATACGGAGATTTATAGTCGTAGCAAATACTCTTATTGGGATTAGTACCTTGATCCATTGCATCACGATAAGCCTGAACCAGATCATCCGCATCTTTTGCTTTAATAACACCTGCTGTTATGAGCTTATCAACATAAAGCCTGAGTGTACCGGGATGCTTGTTGATGATCTGATACATCCTGGGTTGCGTCACCATGGGTTCATCTTGCTCATTGTGGCCCAGACGACGAAAACAAACCATATCAATAACGACATCTTTATGAAATCGCATGCGAAAATCAAACGCCAATTCAGTCACCATGATCACAGCTTCCGGATCATCACCATTAACATGGAAAATAGGTGCTTCGATCATTTTGGAAACATCCGTACAATATAGTGTAGAGCGGCTATCGCGCGGATCTGAAGTAGTGAATCCGATCTGATTATTGATGATGATATGTACTGTACCGCCTGTTCCATATCCACGGGTCTGTGACAAATTGAGCGTTTCCATGACGACACCTTGCCCAGCAAAAGCTGCATCACCATGTATCAACACTGGCAATACTTTGTCGCCTTGTTGGTCATTTAAAAGATGCTGACGAGCTCGTACCGAGCCTTCGACTACTGGATCAACAATTTCCAGATGTGAAGGATTAAAAGCTAATGCTAATCTAACGATACCATCCGATGTCTTTATTGCAGAAGAAAAACCTTGATGGTATTTAACATCCCCTGAAGGTAAATCCTGAAGTTGCTTTTCTTCAAACTCCCGAAAAAGGTCTGCGGGCATTTTCCCCAGAGTATTGACCAAAACATTGAGTCTGGCACGGTGTGCCATACCCATCACAATTTGCTGAATACCCGTTTTCCCTGCTTTTTGTATTAAACAATCCAACAATGGAATAAGGCTTTCGTTACCCTCACCAGAAAAGCGTTTCTGTCCCACATAACGTGTATGAAGATATTTCTCAAGACCTTCCGCCGCAGTAAGCCGCTCAAGAATATGGCGTTTATATTCGTCTGAATAGTTTGGGCTTGATCGTTGACCTTCTAACCTTGCCTGTATCCATCGTTTCTGTTCAACAGAAGAAATATACATATATTCAGCACCCACAGAACCACAGTAGGTTTCTCGTAAGATCTGTAGAATTTCATGCAAGGTGGCATGCTCGGGACACACTAATGAACCCGTATTAAATACCTTATCCATATCTTCTTCGGTAAATCCGTAGTAGGCAGGATTAAGTTCCGGCACATCAGATTGTTGTTTGAGTCCAAGGGGATCCAGTTTGGCTTGACTTAAGCCAAGATATCGATGCATGTTGATTAACTGCAATACCGCTACTTGCTTACGATCATCAGAATCAGCAGGTACAACGTCAGAAAGCGCAACCTGATTCTCTGAACGGATTTGTTTTATGGCTGGAGTAACGGAAATACTCGTTACTGAACCATGAAGTTGATTATTTAGAGATGTTTCTTGTGTTTTGGTCAGCTGATCAAAATATTCACGCCAAACTGATGCTACAGAATTTGGATTATGTAAATATTCTTCATAAATTGCTTCAATAAACGAAGCATTTGAACCCGATAAAAGAGAATCAGCAAGTAACTGCTTATTCATAAGATTAGCAGCCTTAAATAAAAACTATTTTCTTAAATACGAACTGGATACATCACGCATCGTTGTACCGGTATACAATTGACGAGGGCGTCCTATCTTATAGGCTGGGTCAGAAACCATTTCACTCCATTGCGCCACCCACCCGACTGTACGAGCCATGGCAAAAATCGCCGTAAACATTATCGTGGGTATTCCCAAAGCACGTTGCACAATTCCCGAGTAAAAATCTACGTTGGGATACAATTTTCTTGAAATAAAATATTCATCTTCAAGTGCGATCTTCTCCAGTTGCAAGGCCAATTTAAATAAGCGGTCATTTTGCAAACCCAGTTCATTCAAGACTTCATGACATGTTTCACGCATTAACTTTGCACGAGGATCAAAGTTCTTGTAGACACGATGGCCAAATCCCATTAACCGATAGTTATCATCTTTATTTTTAGCACGTTTAATATATTCATCGATGCGTGAAACATCGCCGATTTCTTCCAGCATATGAAGACATGCTTCATTTGCGCCGCCATGAGCAGGTCCCCATAAACAAGAAATACCCGCAGAAATACAAGCAAAAGGGTTTGCACCACTGGAACCCGCCAAACGAACCGTTGAGGTAGAAGCATTTTGTTCATGATCCGCATGTAAGATCAAAATCCGATCCAGCGCACGTACAATCACAGGATTCGCTACGTATTCTTCAGTAGGTACCGCAAACATCATATGCATGAAGTTCTCGGCATAACTTAATTGATTTTGCGGATATATAAATGGTTGGCCTATATTGTATTTATAGGCCATGGCAGCAATAGTGGGTAATTTTGCAATGAGACGGAAAGCGGATTGCTCTCGATGCGAAGGATCTGAAATATTCAAAGCTTCATGATAAAACGCTGACAATGCACCCACCACACCCACCATGACAGCCATTGGATGCGCATCACGTCTAAATCCACTATAAAACCTTACCAATTGTTCATGCAGCATCGAATGATTTTTAATCGCGCGATCGAATTCTGATTTCTGCTCAATGTTTGGCAATTCACCGTTCATCAGCAGATGGCAAACATCGATAAAATCACAGTGCGTCGCGAGCTGTTCGATGGGGTATCCTCGGTATAATAAAATACCTTTGTCTCCATCAATAAAAGTAATATTAGAACTATTGCTGGCCGTTGACAGGTACCCTGGATCATAAGTAAACAAGCCACTTTTTGCATGCAGTGTACGAATGTCAACGACATCTGGACCCATCGTTCCAGATAAAACAGGTAGTTCAATGGGTTCGCTACCATCATTAAGGTTTAAAGTTGCCATGCCTTTTTGTGCCATTTTACTTCTCCACATGTTGCTTATGATTGATTAAGTATGCACTGTTAGAAGCTAACAGAGATTCAACAAATACAACCTAAATCTAACTCTCTTGTAGTAATTCCAATATCTGCTGTAAGTTATCGTCAGTATTTACTTGTCGCGCGGTGATCAAATCCCACAGATCATTGTCCGGTAGTGCTAATAATCTTTCAAATTGCAAGTGCCCATCTTCATTTAACTGCGAATAGTGCTGATCCATAAAACGCTGCAAAACAATATCCAGCTCAAGCAAACCACGCCGGCATCGCCAGCGTGCGCGTTCAAACTCCCTCATACCATTCTTTTGACCATCATATCCTTAATTTTTCCGATTGCATGGGTCGGATTTAGTCCCTTGGGGCATGAAGCAACACAATTCATGATTGAATGGCAACGAAACAGCCGGTAGGGATCTTCCAGATTATCCAGTCTTTCAGCAGCCGCCTGGTCCCGGCTATCGGCAAGGAATCGATAAGCCTGAAGTAACCCTGCGGGGCCTACAAATTTATCCGGATTCCACCAAAAAGAAGGACAGGAAGTCGTACAACAAGCACATAAAATACACTCATAGGCACCGTCTAAAGCCGCCCTGTCCTCGGGTGACTGCAATCGTTCTGTTTCAGGGGGTGGATCATTATTGATGAGATAAGGTTTGACTGAATGATATTGTTGAAAGAATTGGGTCATATCAACAATCAGATCACGAATGACTGGCAACCCGGGTAATGGACGTATTTCTACGGGTTCTTTTAAGCTGCTGATCGGTGTGATACACGCCAGCCCATTACACCCATTAATATTCATGGCATCCGAACCACATACACCCTCACGACAGGAACGACGTAGACTCAGGCTGTCATCGATCGATTTAATGCGTAGCAGCGCATCCAGCAACATCTTATCAGTGGTTGCCAACTGGATATCATAATCGCGCATGTAAGGTTTTTCATCTTTATCGGGATCATAGCGGTAAATAGAAAATTTCATTACTGACTCCAGATGATTTGAATACGATTCTTACTGTGTAAGGTTATGACCCAATAGAATGCAAAGTATACAGATTTGATACCGGATTAGTATATCTGCAATTACTGCAAAAAATATACTAAATGATGTACGCACACCACGCTAATGCGGAGAGAATTCTGCTTTTAACCAATACCTTCTCTATAGCGATGCGCTGCATTGTTCATCAATATAGCTCTTAATCGCATGTACATCAGCGTCCTTGATCACATATCGCTGCGGTAGATCTTTCAAATGCTCAAAACCAGCAGGGCGCTCAGGTTCCTGGCCAATAGCCTCAACAATGCTTTCAGCGAATTTTGCTGCTTGCGCTGTTTCCAGACAAATCAATGGAATGCCTGATTCACGGTATGCTCGCCCTACTTTCAAGCCATCCGCCGTATGCGTATCCACTAACACATGATAGTTCTGATAGATTTCCCGAATGGTGGCCATGCGCGCAGCATGATTGCTACTGCCCGATATAAAACCATAATCCTTTATTTTTGCAAACAATGGCGTGGACGATAGATCAAACACATTGCCTTTGTCCACTGCTGACCATAATTCAACAACCTGACTGGCATTTCTGTTGGTTAAGTCAAAAATAAACCGTTCGAAGTTGGATGCCTTGGAAATATCCATCGATGGGCTACTGGTGTGCTTTGTTTCTGTCGTTGTGCGCGGTCGGTAAACTCCGGTTCTGAAAAATTCGTCCAGTACATCGTTCTCGTTGGTTGCCAGGATCAGGTGCTTAATGGGTAATCCCATCATCCGTGCCACATGTCCCGCACAGATGTTGCCAAAATTACCCGATGGCACAGCAAATGAAACCTGCTCATTGTTGTTTCTGGTAGCCGCAAAATAACCCTTAAAATAATAAACCACTTGCGCCACAATCCGCGCCCAGTTAATGGAATTGACCGTGCCTATTCGATGCGCCTGTTTGAATGAGTGATCATTACTGACTGCTTTCACAATATCCTGACAATCGTCGAACACACCGCGAATCGCAATATTGAAAATATTGCTATCCTGCAAAGAGAACATCTGAGCAGTCTGGAAGCGGCTCATCTTTCCCAGGGGGGAAAGCATAAAAACACGGATACCCTGTTTACCTCGCATGGCATACTCAGCACTCGAACCTGTATCCCCCGATGTAGCCCCCAGAATATTGAGTTCACCCCCTGTTTTCTCAAGCTGATATTGAAAAAGATTACCCAGTAATTGCATGGCGATATCCTTAAAGGCCAAGGTCGGCCCATTGGATAATCTTAAAATATGCAGACCGGGTTCCAATGTTTTAAGTGGCGTGATATCAGTGCTGCCAAATATTTCCGGCGTATAGGTTTGATTAATGATTGTACGCAAATCATGCGCAGGAATATCATCAATAAAACGAGAAAGAATTTCAAAGGCAAGCGATTGATAGCTCATGCCGCGCCATGCGTCCAGTTCTGCCGCTGTAACTTGTGGATATGCCTCCGGTATGGCCAGCCCGCCATCGGGAGACAAACCACTCAACAGTATTTCAGAAAAAGATTTGGGTGGCATCCCACCGCGAGTTGAAATATAACGCATACTTGATTTTAATGGGTTAAATAAGGGCTATTGTCATCGCGCGCAATAATCGTTAAAAATTAAATGGTTAACTCTTTAATTATTTAACTCTTCTATGCGAATACGAATCACTTTATTCGTCACAACAGGCAAGGACTCAATGCGAGCAATGGCAGCATTTATATTTCTCTCTACTGTTAAGTGTGTCAGCATAATAATGCTGACCTTATCAGCGTCACTGCCTGCTTCCTTCTGAATCATTGCATTGATAGAAATATTGTTATCGGCCAGAATGCGCGTAATCTCCGCCAGAACACCCGGTTTATCCATGACCTGCAATCTCAGATAATATGATGTTTCAACATCTTCCATCGGTATCACCGGTGTATCTGACAACAAATCCGGCTGAAAAGATAGTGTCGGCACACGATGCATCGGATCTGCGGTTTGCATACGGGCCACATCGACCAGATCCGCAATCACCGAGCTGGCGGTCGGCTCAGCGCCTGCCCCTGCACCATAATAGAGTGTTGCACCGACAGCATCCCCCTTGACTACAATGGCATTCATCACGCCTTCCACATTGGCAATCAAACGCCGCACAGGAATTAATGTGGGATGCACACGCAATTCAATGCCTTTAGCCACACGCCTGGTAATCCCCAACAGCTTGATCCGATAACCAAGTTCCTCGGCATAACGAATATCTTCCCCGGTCAGCTGGGTAATTCCTTCGGTATAAACTTTGCTGAATTGCACAGGGATGCCAAAGGCAATGGCAGCCATCAGGGTAATTTTATGGGCGGCATCAATGCCTTCTATGTCATACGTGGGATCCGCTTCGGCATAACCCAGTTTCTGCGCCTGATTCAAAACCTCATCGAAGGGCAATCCCTTCTCGCGCATTTCTGACAATATAAAATTCGCGGTACCATTAATGATGCCGGCAATCCAGGTAATACGGTTTGCGGTCAATCCTTCACGCAGGGCTTTAATAATGGGTATCCCGCCTGCCACTGCCGCTTCAAAGGCAACGATCACGCCTTTTGCGCGCGCTGCTGCAAAAATTTCGGTTCCATGATTAGCCAGCAAGGCTTTATTGGCGGTCACGACGTGTTTACCGTGCGCAATAGCCTCCAGGATCAAGTCCTTGGCGATTGTTTGTCCACCAATCAGCTCAACCACGATATCGATGTCGGGATGAGTAGTGATTTCGTGCGCGTTCTCGGTCACAATCACCCCCTGATCCGCAAAGCTGCGGGCTCTATCCAGATCCCGATCTGCAATCATTTTGACGACAATTGCACGACCCGCACGACGGGCTATTTCTTCCTGATTGCGTTTGAGTACGGTGTACGTACCACCGCCGACAGTACCGATGCCTAATAAACCAATATTAATGGGATTCATAAAATTTTAAAGTTAAAAAAACGGATTGATTGTATAAACCGGTTGCCTGATTATATGAGCCGGAAGGCGAGAAATAAATAGTTAAAACGTATTCCGGCTATGTGCCATGGCGTTTGCGATAACGTTGAAGATAATGTGCAATGCGCCCCATCGCTTCGGTCAGATCATCCACATTGGGTAGAAATACCACGCGAAAATGATCCGGATGCCGCCAGTTAAAGCCGCTGCCCTGTACCAGCAACACTTTTTCCTCCAATAAAAGATCCAGTACAAATTTCTGGTCATCCTCAATCGGATAAATTTCAGGATCCAGACGGGGAAATAAATACAATGCAGCTTGCGGTTTAAAACAACTGACGCCGGGAATATCCGTCAATAATTTCCAGGCGACATCGCGCTGACGCATAAGCCGGCCCGTTGGGAGCGTCAAATCATAAATACTCTGATAGCCGCCCAACGCCGTCTGAATACCAAATTGCGACGGTACATTGGCGCATAGCCGCATGGAAGCAAGCATATTGAGTCCGGCAATATAATCGCGCGCATGATTTTTTTCACCGGAAACAACCACCCAGCCCGAACGAAAGCCCGCCGCGCGGTAATTTTTGGATAAGCCGTTAAACGTCACAAACAACACATCATCCGCCAATGAAGCGATAGACGTATGCGACGCCTCTTCATACAAAATCTTGTCATAAATCTCGTCGGCATAGATGATCAACTGATGCTGGCGGGCAATTTCAATGATCTCAAGCAACAGTTCTTTGGGATACAACGCGCCGGTCGGATTATTCGGATTGATAATGACAATCGCGCGTGTTCTTGCAGTAATTTTAGCGCGAATATCATTCAAATCTGGTAACCAACCTGATTCTTCGTCACATAAATAATGTTGTGCAACGCCTCCCGAAAGTACAACAGCGGCAGTCCATAAAGGATAGTCAGGCATAGGAATCAGAACTTCATCCCCATTATCCAGCAGCGCCTGCATAGTCAAAACAACCAGCTCTGATACCCCATTACCAATAAAGATATCATCCAGCTGCACATTACTAATCCGCTTTTCCTGGGTGTAATGCATAATCGCCTTGCGGGCAGCAAATAAGCCTTTGGAATCACAATAGCCTGAAGCATCTGACAAATTATGAATGACATCCTGCAGGATTTCCTCAGGCACATCAAAACCAAACGTTGCAGGATTACCAATATTGAGCTTGATAATGTAATGGCCTTCTTCTTCCATTTGCCGGGCACGTTCGAGTACAGGTCCCCGAATGTCATAACAAACATTTGTCAGTTTGCTGGATTTTAAAATTGGACGCATAATTAGAGACATTAACGGAGATAGAATAAAAATTCAAAACCTGTAATACAATAGCTTTTCCAGGAGGGTGTCCGAGAATAGAGTGATCTACTGCGGAAAAGCTAAATAGCCTTCCCCTCGCTACGACCACTATTCACGGACACCCTCCTGGTAATTAATAAGACGTAGCATTATATACATAATATAAGTGATACTGAATTAATAACAAATTTGGCTTCGTAAATATCTACGCACCTGTTCACTCCCCAGAGGAGCGCAATTTTCAGGCTCTCAGCAAGCACACTATATGTAGGGTGCTTCTACTCATCTCAGAGTAAAATTCGGTTGGTGCATTGGCGTTACCTGCGATGCCAAGTAGTGAGCGAAAAGCGTCGAATGGATAGAAGCCTCGGTTGAATCTAAAAGTGAATTGGGTGAGGCTTAAATATAATGTTAAACGAGACTGACATCTGTACCAAATTCATTAATCTTATC
>CXWL01001488.1_pt1 | contig 15711 bp, 22 predicted proteins | sample 590931 | NCBI WGS metagenome assembly CXWL01 (sample SAMEA3498368, study PRJEB10139) | groundwater metagenome | biome: water well; material: biofilm material | place: Germany | collected 2015-04-27 | reverse complement strand
GCCGTTGGTGCAAAGATTTCACTTGCTCGGCAGTTCGGTTTTCACACGGCCTCGACCCAAAGCAGAACTACACGACCGACCGCTATCAGAGGGGGCCTTATGCCGATCCTCATAAGACGACGATCTCACCGTGGTAGTGGATCGGAACTTGTCCTGCTGCAATGGGTTAAGGCTGGCGATCGGTGCTTGCCTGCCGGTTTAGGCAGAAGTGGACAATCTGCCGTAACGGGATTATACAGTCTGTCCAAACATTGTCAGGCAAACCTTTGAGCGACTTCAGTTACCGCCCTCTTCGATATCGCGACCGATGGTTCGCATACCTAGACTTGCTGGGGTTCACGAACCTAGTCCAGACGAGAACCATTAAGGATGTACTTCCTGTTTACTCCGAGGCGCTTCATCGGATGCGTGACGCATGCAATCTTGGTAGGAGTGCGGTTGGGCTACTCAACTCTTGGTTCTCGGACACCTTCATCATTTACTCGCACTCCGATAGCCTTCAGGATTTCGCGCACGTGGAAAGCGCGGCAAGAATTTTCTTTCAGCTGCTTCTCATCAAAAATATTCCGGTTCGCGGCTGTATCAGCCACGGCAAGTTTTACTCGCAGGCAAAACAAAACATTTTTATAGGCCCTGCACTGATCGAGGCACATCTCTACGGCGAAGCCCTTGACTGGGTAGGTTTTTGCCTGGCTCCAAGTGTTGAGCAGAAATTGAAAGACGAGCTGCCTCTAGAACAGCGAGCGCACTACCGGAAGGTCTCAGACCGCAACATTTTGAGAATGGCGCCAGTTGATCATTTGTATGCATTCGCATTCAACAACGGGACAGTAAACGGAAAGAATCCATATCGCGGAGCTTTGCAGACTATGCGGGCAAATGCACCGTCAGAAGCGGCCCAAAAGTATGCGAACGCTTTGGCATTCCTTGACAGGTTTGCCAAACCCTTCGCTCCAGGCGACGTGCTACGACCTTCGCACGCGGCTAAGCTCAAGTGTTAACCCGGTAGAGCTGAGGACCGCTTTACGGTGATACGACCTTGGTGCCGAATCTCCGCTCTTGGCCGACACTTGCCCGATGCCTGACAGGCAAATACCGACCCGAACCGGAAGTCCACGACCGACCGCTATCAGAGGATCAACTTGAATGGGTGATCAAGACCAAACCGACACTTCCATGTAGCCTAATAGAATCGAGATTCAACCGAGATTATGAAATGGCTCCCAAGGGCAAGGCAAGTGCGTGGCGGAAAATCGAGCGTTTCTTTCGACAGAACCGGATCTAGCCTGCTTGAATTGACCTCTGCCATTGGGCTCCCGCACAGTAAAAATGACCGAACATTCACAGCAGGAGTTGCATCTCACGTAGTGCCGAAGGCGGGATTTGATTTTGGGTCGATTTGGCATCTTCAACACTGACGCGGGTTCCCAGGTTTTATGCTAGAAAGTCCACGACTTGGAACATGAGAAGGAGTGGGATTGAGTGAGCGGGAATGAGCGGAAAGTAGCTCTGCTATACGACCGTTTTACGACAGCATTGTTTTCGAGGTTCGCATCTAACTCGGCTCGCCAGTTTGTACAAATAGACAGAACGCTAAAAATAACTCTCAACCTGTGTCCTCTTACTCAGAAATCTTCCATTCAGTGCTCAGAATCCTCTTAAAACTCAAAACTCAAGAAGTCGATTTTTCTAGGGCGTTGACGTATCCTTCCGCCTATTACAAATCAATGATTATGGGGGGTCTTAGTTTGCTTTGAACCCCGGGGCGCAAGCGGCGTTATGGCAATTACACGAGACGAGCTAGAGGATTTGGTAAAGCACGGGTTAGTGTCTGACATCTTCAAGATGGAGCGGGCTTATTATTTGTTAATCGCGATTGGTGAACATGCGTCAACAGTGAATGACCCCCAATATGGAAACTTCGGAGAACTCTTCGGAACATTTCAGGAAGCACTGCAGACGGAGGCGGTGCTAGCCGCTGCTCGTCTTTATGACAGGACGAGTAGCAAATATCCCACGAGGTGCATACTAGGAGTGCTCGATTTCTTGGAGAAGAATCGTGATCAGCTCCCACCAATCAGGGAGATTTACAACTTGGAGTTGGCTCTGCGGGCTCTAGACTTCAGGAATAAGGACATAGAGCTCGCGTCGACCAACGAACCGGAATTTGCGTTGGCTCTGGTCAACCATTTTCGAGCTATTGCTAACGATTCCAAGACCCTCAATGTGGGAAATGCCTTAAAGACTCTTAGAGACAAAAATATTGCACACAACGAACGAGCTTCAGGAATTAGTGGTCCGACGTGGGGAGGATTAAGGCAACTGATTGATAATGCAAAGAGTCTAGTGGGAGTGCTAGGGTGGGCCTATTTCAGTACAGCCTATGTGATCAATGGGGAATACCTTCTGACTTCTGACGCGCAAAGTCCAAGTCGAGCTCTAGGCCGTTTAGTGAGCAGGCTATCGAACCAGGGCACTAAGAAACCTGGCACGTAGACGTTAAAATCGAATCCTTGCCCGGTCACTTCCAATCGGTCATTGAAAGGACAGCCTGCTGAATCGTTTGAGCTCGGTATTTTAGAAACGCCGTGAAGTCATCCTGCAAAGCGGCACCGAAGGCCTCATCGGAGATCAGGTTGGAACTTAGCCAAATTGAAAGTTTATCTCCTGCCGCCCCTATTACCTGCTTAAGATAGGTTGATGGCGGTGTAGCAGAAATAGTCTTATTGCTGGCAGAAGTAAGAAGGACAACGTTTGCAAGACTATTGATGCGATCCGAGCTCTCGCCCTTCTTAGCCAAATAATCACGGGGAAAGAAATGATGAAATTCTTTTGCATTTGTCCAGGCCAATGCGGATGCTACATCAATTTTCTGACCGGTCAATAAGTCCATGGGGCCATGGTGACAAAGAATAATGGCGAATAGTTTTGCATGAGCGCTATTAGCGCGAAATGTTCTCTTTTCCCATATATCTGGGTTAGGTGCGGAGGAGGACAAAGCAATTTCCGATGCTTTTCCTGATGCGAACTCACCGATTGCATGATTTCAGGGGCCCTCAGACCATTGCCGGCTCGAAATAGTCGAATACAGCTCATTCTGAGAGGTCGATTTTCTTTGACGCCAATTCCTTTCCCGTTTTCACACAGCCTCGACCCAAAGCAGACGCACATGACTGACCGCTACCAGAGGGGGGCTCACACCGATCCGCATAAGAACCCGTGATACATGGTCCCACCGTCGCAGCTCATTGAAACGACAAACGAGCATGGCATATTCTTCACGAACTGTTGTGGCGTGTTATGCGGGCAGAAAGTGGCAGATCCGGCTCTTATACGGATCGGCCTAAACATAGTTAGCCAGACGGGCGGATGAATAAGATCACGCAATGGAGGGCCAATTGCCGGACCAGCCGATTCGCAAGTTCGAGGTGCTGCCCCTTCCGAAGCCTGGAATCATGGCTCGTCTATTCGGTCGAATGCCACGAGAAGCCGCGTTTTTAGAGATCCGCAATATTTTGGCGACGACGCCATTCGAGCAGGTCCGAGAGGGCGACATCGCGGGAGTGCTGGCGAAAGCTAAGCTCGTATGCAGGGACACGACGAAAGAACTCGCTGGGATTTTCGAACAGGCCGCCCTGCTGGCGACAATGGACCGTGAACTGACCGACAGTGACCGACGCGGGTTGGCGACTCTCCAGCGAGCCTTCGAATTGACAGAGACTGAGGCTGCAGCCGCCATCGAGTCCGCCATCGGCCAGATCTTCGAACAGGCCATGCGTGAGGCCCTCTCTGACGGTAGGTTCTCCGCGGAAGAGAAGGCAGGCCTTGAAGCCACTTCAAAGGCGCTCGGCATGACCGAAGACCAGACGAAGCGGCTTTACGAAAGAGCAGCAGTAGCCGCGGTGCAGTCTGCCTTCACCAGCGCCGTCGCCGATCGGCGATACACACAAAGTGAAGAGGCGCACGTTGCCGCTCTTGCCAAGTCGCTCGACGTGACCATCCAGCATGACGAATCAACCGCAGCTCTGGTGGCGCGATTTCGCCTTATGGCGGAGATCGAGGATGGACATCTTCCTACGATCGACGTGCCGATTCTCCTTCAGCGCGGCGAGACGTGCCACTTTTCTGGTGCTGCCAGGCACCACGAAATCAAGGCCCTGACCAAGCGCATCAATTACAGCGGCCCGACCGCGAGTATCAAGCTTATGAAGGGGGTCCGCTGGAGGGTTGGGTCGATCTCCGTTCAGAAGGTCACCACAGACGTCATGACTCAGCTTGATGCCGGGATTCTGTACATCACCAGCAAACGATTGTTCTTCGATGGAACGAAGAAGAACACCAGCATTCCACTGGGTAAAGTAAGTAGCTTCACTGTCTTCAAAGATGGGCTCCAGATTGAGAAGGAATCCGGCAGGGATACGTATTTCTTGGGCTCTGCCGACTGGGAGCTGGTCGGTGCGTACCTCGACGGTGCCGCCCGCAAGATGCATTGAAGACATCGACGGCGCTCCCTGTGAGCTGGCTAACATCGGCTTGCAGCCGTCGGCGGCGCGTGCAAGCATTTGGTGCCGCCGCGGCCGAATCCGGGCGTTAATGCGACAGGGCTGAGGACCGCTTTATGGCGATGCGATCTCGGCGCCGAGCTTCCGCTCCTGGCCGAGACTTGCCGGTCAATAGGTGTGCACTCCTACCTCGTCTGTCAGATCAACCCTACTCGTTTTCCCATGACCGCCGAGTTTTGCCCCATCGGAACCTCAGCCCATTACTTGCGCTTCCGCCACTCCCACGGCGGTATAGGCCGAGGATCAGTCCATAGCCCTCGATTCGCTTCCCGTGCTTCCGTCTCTACCGTTTTAAGGACTGAGTCATCCGGCGCGTATTTGCGATACCACCAGCACCAGCCGTCTTTCACAAGTTTCTGGTTCACACTCGTATCATCGGCCAGGAGGACATCGGCCACGAGACGCTTATACTTGTCCTTGCCGCGACCCTGAACCGTCACGGTCCTCCCGAAGACCAAGGCAGACGTGGCCCACTTCGCAACCTTGCCGAACGGCTGGCCTTTCTCGGGGCAGTCAATGCCATAGAGGCGGATCCGCTGCGCCTTGCCGTTGTGCAGGATGTCAATGGTGTCGCCGTCGATGACGCCGACCACAGGACTGGTGAACGCAAAGGCTTCAGCGCGACTGAAGAGCAGAAGCAGAATTAGGAAGATGACGCGTGGCGTCATCGGAAGGGTTCTGACATGGCTTAGTGAGTCGTTCCTCGTGTCATTCTCGCACCCATTTCCACAATACGCCCGACCTGTTCGAGTAAGTCTAGAGACTGCTTAGAGTCCATGCCATGCGTGTTCAAGACGGCCAGGATGTCGTCGATCACCTTCTCCTCAGTTTGGGAGAGGAGGTATGGCGAAGGGAAGACGGTCTCGGGGATACGGGCACGCGGGTTCTTCTCGCGTAGCTGAGCGATGGTGTCATACAGGTCTTGTTTGGTGCAGATCCCCTTCCGCTCCAACACCTCCACCAGCGCCGCGATCTCCCACATGTTGGAGATGGTGGCTTCCTCAAGCGACATCGTGTGACGTTTGGGATGATCGGTGCTCATAACGCCTTGCTCCGCTCGTTAATGTATCGCCCGAGACGCGCCTTCGCCTGCTTGTTCATCGCCAGGGTCTCGATCCCAAACTCCTCGCCTCGGACCCAGCGCACCACCCCAGCCGCTACTGAGATCGGTTTGTTCGTCGGCAGTGTCATAGAGAGCGAGCAGATGTCACCAATGGCTAACGGGCGATCCCCCGACAGTCGCCAACCGGTCGTAGAAAGATTCCAGACGGTGCCCTGTCCCTCGTCAGACCAGTTCTCATACCTTGCCGGAATGACGACAGGAAATCGACGATAAGGGCGGAGGACGAAGGGCATTGAGGAATCCATGGTAAGCGTGGCGTATTGTACGAGGGCACGAAGCGCAGGCTCAAGGAGTGCCTTAGGGGGGGGTCCTTGGGTGAATGATAGTTGTGTTCACGGTATAGCTTTGTCCTTTAAAAGGATTTCGAGAATTTGACCGTTCCGAACGGTGGCCGACTTAACCGCCCCTTTCTGGATGAGGTGAATAAAGTCGCGGGCCTCATTCAGGGAACGGGAATTCCATACTGCGACCTCTAAACCATTTTCCGGTTGTCGAAGCACGACCTTAACTCGGTTTTCATGAGTAATCCGGTACTCTCGGATACTGTTGGCCTCTAGTGAAATAGTATGGATGGGGTCATCTAGACCTAAAGCTTTCCTATATTTCTTCTGCAATTTCGTACGTTGCTCATCAATCGACAGTCCATTCTCAAAGACTGATTCAGTTGGAATTTCATCCTCTGCCAGCGCGAAAGGTGCGAAGATCGCAAATCCAAGTACCAGGATAGAACAACAGCAAACTTTCTTCATGGGAAGAACCTTAGCTAAGGCGGCTAGTACGTAATGCCTCGTGTCAGCCATAAGCACACGTCAATAATCGGGATGCGCGATTAGCTCTAAAGTCTGTTTTTCAGTCGGAGCCCGTCCTGTTCAATACGGCGAGGAGATCGTCGATCAATTTTCGGTGTGGATCGTTACGCATTTGGGACGATCCGCTCATAATCCTTCATACGCTCACGGATGTATTTGGCTAGATGCGACTGTGCCTTCCCATCCACGGCTAAGGTTTCAATGCCAACGTCTTCGCCTCGAACCCATCGGACTACTCCAGCCAGCACCGGGATCGGTCGATTCTTCGGGAAAACACCGTGAGAGAACAAATATCACCAAGCGCTAACGGAAGATACCCTGAGAGTGGCCATTTATCGAATCTCGATAAACTTAGCAAGCACGATGTGCACGAAATCTTGAATTGCTGGCGCGGAAGCAGCACGCGGGCCTGCCACGTTCAATGTATCAATCTGGTGTTTATTGCAGAACTGCTGGAGTTCCTTGCCCCAGTGGTCCCCTGGGAACACATGCAGCCACGGCCGACCTAGCTTCTGGGCCTGTTGAGCGGTAAACAGGGTGCCTCCAGTTAGTTCTTTTCGTAACGAGATGATCAGTGTGGCATCGGCATCACGAACGTTCCATGTCGTGCGTTGACGGTAATTCCGGGTGGGAGTCTGAACGAGGTGATAGCACTCCGGGATCATGCCATCATCTGCACGTCGTCCCCTCGGACACCAGCCGCCATGAGGAATGCCATGCTGGATGGTCCAGTCTAGTGCAGCGCGATCGGCGCCGGTCTGGCCGCCAGAGATGATGCGAAACGTGATGCTGATGGGACGGTCTGTAGATTGTGCGACATCACCCATTCACTTGCCCGGGAAGAGGAGGTGCCTTTCGATCGTGGACAAGACTACTTGCACTCGATCGCTAAATTATGTTGGGGTGCTGCCATGAATCCGCCTTGTACAGGGATCGCCACGGTACCGGACGCTCTATCAATGATGTTGTATCCATCGGGACACACTTCGCCGGCTTTTTGATAACATTCATCGAGTGTACGGCCCATTCCGCTGCATTTCATCGAATAGGCGTTCTTGCCATTGGGACCCTTGAATGGTTGGGGTTTCACGGCCACGCAGGCATTAGTAAGTAGTAAAGCGACAAGCAGGATCACGATTCGCATTTGGAGTCCTCCCCGACTAACTAGTTAGGCTATCGTGCTCACTTTGTTTTCGGCAATAGTCCCTTCTTGTCGAGCTCTTGCCAATGAGATTCCACGAGATCCATCAGCAACGCCTTGACTGATTTATTCTCCAAGGCTGCCTCGATCTTCGCTTTTACAATCACGTCCCGCGGAACTTCTCGAAAGTTCCAAACGCCTGCTTCCTCTTGCGCTTTAGGCTTGGGCATGGTCGCCACTCTAGCAGAGGGTATGGTACTGTTCAACACCTCTTGACAGCTTTACATCCTATGATGTAAAAGGTGGCATATTACACAACTTCAAACGTCCGTTTGGTCGTGTGTATGAGGAGGCTTCTATGACAGATCGAGCAGCATTGGCGTACATGCGAGTGAGCACCGCAGACCAAGGAAACAAAGGTAATGGTTTGGCAGCCCAACGAGAGACCATCAAACGCTTCGCTGAAGTAGAAGGGTTCACCATTCTGGACTGGGTAGAGGAAGTGGAAACTGGTAAGGGCAGCGATGCCCTCGCTCGACGGCCGAAGCTGGCAGAGATTCTTCGGCAAGGGCGGCGGATCAAAGCACCGGTGATTGTGTCGAAGCTCGATCGGCTGTCTAGAGACGTGGCGTTCATCGCCGGCTTGATGGCTGAGAGAGTTCCTTTCATCGTGGCGGATCTTGGTCCGGACGTGGATCCGTTTGTCTTGCACCTCTATGCAGCTCTCAGCGAAAAGGAGAGAAGTATGATTTCCGTTCGAACTCGGGACGCTCTGGCAGCTTTGAAACGTCGAGGCGTGAAGCTCGGTAACCCCTCACACCGAAGCCTATGCGATGCCGCACGATTGGGTGCGAAAGCCAGACAGCAGGCCGCCGACACATTTGCTCATTCGATTCGACCGATGATCGAGGGATATCGGGCTCAAGGCTTAACGCTCCGCGGGGCAGCCGAGGCGCTGAATAAGAGTGGAGTCCCGACCTATAGAGGGGCTGGGACGTGGACCGCTACTCAACTGTCACGCATCATGGCCCGCAATTCGTGATAGTGTAACGCACGGACGGCACCGATTAGGCTTGATCACCTGACCGGCTCGCGTTTCCTGGCGCGAGTGCCGTCCTCCCCCACCAGGAACCCTACAGGAGGGGACATGTCAGAATTCCGGTCATCCGAAGAAAACATTGATCCACCGACGAATCCAAAGTTCACGGTTATTGACGCATGGCGCCTCCATAACCCTGATAAGCGGCCGCCGGTCCTTAGCTCTCAAGAGCAAGCCTATGTCGACTGGTACGATCGTCATGAAAGAGAACGTAGAAAATGGGACATGGAGAATGTCACAGAGGAGAGAATTCACAAGTGGGAAGAGTTAGAAAGGGATAGACGGATTGAGGAAGTTTGGAGAGACCAAGCTCAAGCATTGGAGGAATGGCTCAACGACCATCCTGAGTTGTTCATTGAGATTGCCCAAACTTTTTCATCACGGCACAAAACGGCACTCCCGCTCTCCTATGATCGGAGTGGCCTTTACTGGTTAGCTGCCAACATTGTTTTTAAGCGATTCGGTTTTGGTGACGAGCGTCGCATAGATGTTGGAGATGCCGTTTTTAACCGATTGTATGAGCTCTTCCAAGACCCCCGCGGGTCTCTGTTCAATGAACTTCCAGAGGAAAGACGTGAAGAATTGAACTCAGCCTTTGGACAAGCCATGCATGAAGCTCATGGAAAACTTGTGAGGGCAGGTGTCGAAAGGATCCAGCAGCTTGAGCACTATATTGCCCATAGTGCTAAAATAATATTGAAAGGTGGAAGGGCAGTGGACCCTGAAGTGCGGAAGCGTCAAAGAGCAAAGAAGAAGGCTCAACTCTCAAGCTTAGACGATAACGATGCAACATCGAGCACACCACATGACAGCAGTCCATGGGAAAATGAATCATATCTCAAGTCAGAGGAGGATCCTTCCCCGTCCAGCTCAAAGACGCCAAAGGAGCAAATCAGCAATCAAGATACTTTCCATACCGCTGAATTGTCGGAATTTGTGCGTACCCTTTCAGATCAACAGAAAGCCATTTTCTTCCCTCTGCTTCTGAATCCACACCTCACCAACAAAGAGTTAGCCCCCAACTTCAATCTAACCCCCCAGCGGATAGGACAGATTCGAGCAGAAATCGAGAAAGCCTGGAGAAGTCGTTGATACCTTCCTCCCTATAACTCATTGATGTTCATTTAGTTTTAGTCTCATTTTCATTTTGGATAGTTATGGCCCCTACTTCCTATAGAGGGGGGGGACCATGCTCCAAAAGATTCAAATTCAGATATCGGAACAGGGCATCGACACTATTACGCTCTCCTATGCACCCGATCGCCGCGAATGGCTCGATATACTTTCGCGAGCCACATGGGCTCTCGACCTCCTGAATGGCACGATCCGATACCATTCCCGAAACATCATAGAAAACAATGAGCCCGCGAGGCACGAGAGATGAGGGGGGCAATGCCAAATCGCGCAGAAATCCTCCACGGCTTCACTCCCCTCTCGGATACTCTCGGCGGTGTGCTGAAGGAAATCCAGCGTCGCTCAGAACTCAGGCCACGTCTGGATGCCGAAATGGGTCGAAGTCTCAATAATGACGAGTTCCTTGCAATCGCCGAGCGAAGTGGGGTGAGGATCTGATGAGCCGCCCACCCGCGTTTCAGTTCTATCCGAAAGACTGGCTGGATTTTCGGGTCCAGCGCATGAGCCTTGCCGCCCAGGGTGCGTATCTCAAGTTGCTCTGCTTCATGTGGAAGGACAGTCAGGACCAATGCTCGATCATTGATGATGACCGGGCCATAGCCACGGCTATAGGCGTGCCATGCGACATATGGAAGGAACTCCGGTTGGAGATCCAGTTTCCCGGTGATCCCATCCTCAAGGAAGAGGGTGATGAGCGACGCGTTCTTCGTTCCATCCGTCTCCAACGCGAGGCCGAAAAGCAACATAACTACGCGACACAACAAGCGGAAAAGGGGAAGCGGGGTGCCCAAAAACGCTGGCAAAGGGAGGATAGCCACGGCCATAGCAGCGGCCATGATCCGGCTATAGCCGAAGGTATGACCGTAGATAGCTCTTCATCTTCCTCTTCTCTTAAAGAACTAAAGAAAGAGGGCGTCCTCAATTACAAGTCGGAGAAACCACTTTCCTCAGCGAAGCCTTCCCCCAAGAAGAGACCGGCTCCCATTCCGTTGCCAGAGGGATTCACGATCTCGAGTGACCTATGGGACTGGGCGACTAAGAAACGCTATTCCCGAGAGTGGATAGAGCGAGAGTTTGAGAAGTTCTGTGATCGCAACAGAGCAACGGGCGAAAAGTACGTCGACTGGGAGGCCGCCTTGAGGAACTGGCTGTTGAAGGCTGAGGAGTTTGCGGCCTCTCGGAATGGCTATTCCACCAGGCTGACCAACGGCAACACTCTAAAACGACGGGAAAGGATTCCGTTATGAAGACCTTCGAGGATTTCCAAATCGATCTTGGCGGACGCACGGGAGCCGAAGTGCAGACGACGTGTCCGCAGTGCTCATCTACGCGTAAGAAAGCCAAGGCTCGTTGCCTCAGTGTGAACGCCGTCGAAGGCATCTGGATTTGTCATCATTGTGACTGGCGGGGATCACTGAAGGGTGGCGAGGAATCACGATCGAAGCCACCCAAGCGGATCGTCAAGCCGTCGTTCGACAAGCCCACAGTGGTTCCACCTCTCATGCGGGAGTGGTTTGCAAAGCGGGGTATTCCGGAGGAAACCGTCGCCCGCCACTGCATCGCCCTACAGACTGCCTATCTTCCGCAGCTTGAAGAAGAAGTGCCCTGTCTGGCGTTCCCCTATACCCGCAAGGGCGAGACGGTCAACATCAAGTTCCGCGCCCTGAGAGAGAAGGCGTTCCGGCAGGTCAAGGATGCCGAGAAGGTTCTGTACGGGCTCGATGACTTAACTGAAACCTGGGCGGTCATCGCAGAGGGTGAGTGCGACAAACTGGCACTGGAGGTAGCCGGCATCCGGAATGCCGTCAGTGTGCCGGACGGCGCTCCACCAGCTGGATCCAAACCGAGCGAGGCTAAGTTTGAGTACCTCACGAACTGCGCGCCCCAGCTTGATCGCCTCACAAAGATTGTCCTGGGCGTGGACAATGATGCGCCAGGTAAAACCCTGGAGGAAGAGTTGGCTCGGCGGCTGGGGCCTGAACGGTGCTGGCGGGTGACGTGGCCTGACGGATGCAAGGACGCCAACGATGTGCTTGTGTCGCATGGTGCTGCAGTGTTGAAGCAGTGCATCGACGAGGCAAAACCATTCCCGCTCGAAGGCGTGGTACTGGTGGAGGATCTGGCCGAGGATGTCATTCGGCTGTATCGGGAGGGGTTGCGCGGTGGGGTGTCTACCGGCTGGGCATCAGTAAGTGAACACTACACCGTCCGTCCCGGCGAGATGACGATCGTAACCGGCGTCCCCAGTCACGGAAAATCGCAATTCCTCGATGCCCTCGTCGTCAACTTGGCCAGGCAGCACGAATGGGCTATCGGCATTTGCTCGCCGGAAAATCTCCCCGTTGCTCGTCACTTGGCCAAGCTCATTGAGCAGTACACAGGGTGTCCGTTTCGGGAAGGGCCGCAAGAACGGCTCCCACAACGTGAACTACTCCCCGCCCTGCAATGGCTTCATGACCATTTTGTATTTCTCGCGCCAGATGAAACGTTGACTATTGCGGCCCTCCTACAGACCGCGAGAAGCCTCGTCACTCGGCATGGCATTCGGGGATTGATCATCGACCCATGGAATGAGTTTGACCATACGCGACCAAACGGTCAGACCGAAACGGAATATATTTGCACCTCACTGACCCACATTCGGCGGTTCGCCCGCAATCATGGAGTCCATGTCTGGCTCGTGGCGCATCCGCAGAAGCTCTATCGACGCGAGGATGGTAGCTATCCTGTCCCAACACCCTACGATATCAGCGGATCAGCACACTGGCGCAATAAGGCCGATAACTGCCTGACCGTCTGGCGTGACGAGAACGACCCTGAACAGCCGGTAAGGCTCTATGTGCAGAAAATCCGTTTTCGAGAAGTGGGGAAGGTTGGCGTGGTGGAGTTGCAGTTTGATCGTGTGACGGGGCGGTACAACGAGGCGATTCCTGAACCTCTGATGGCGTGGCAACGGTGAGTATGAGCCTGACGCATCGCATGACCGAGATGACGGAGGACCCCTTCGGGCTCTCTGCCGCGGGGCATCGATGTTTTCATTGCGGAGATTTTCTGCGGGATCCGGCGGTGATGTGGAACGGCAACGACGGTCAAACGATCTACCTGCACGGGTCGTGTGTCGAAGAGTGGACGCCGCGTCTCATGCGCGATGCGCTGGAACTTCGGTATGCCGGTAAGTCGTGCTGGAATCAACTTCAATCGAAGAGACTGATGCATGGTACTTGAAACACTCCTTACGGAGCTCACACAGTTGATTCCCCAGACACCAGCCGATCGACTTCCGGCTGTAATAGCTCAACTCGCAGCTGCGCAAAGCTCAGCGGCTGCGCAATTGCTCGGTTATCAGACCACCCCTGCTCTGGCTCATCAATCAGCTGAGAAAGAGTCTTACCTGACAGTCGAAGAAGTTGCGGAACGGTTTCGCGTCACTCCTCGTTGGGTTTATCGCAACAAGAAGCACCTGCCCCATAGCCAACCCACGAGGAAAACCTTGCTGTTTCCTGAGGCCGCCCTGACACGGTGGTTTGCAAAACGGAGGGTTTGAGGAACATGCTGCGCCATCAACAAGCTCTTCTTCCTTCACCTCAGGAGGCAACGATGAAACGACGTGGGTTCGGGATGGTGTACCAGCGTGGAAAGGTGTGGTGGGTCAAGTATCATTTTCGCGGCAAGGTATATCGTGAAACTTCTCGCTCTTTAATCCGCATGGACGCCATTAAGCTCCTGCGTAAACGGATGGCCGAGATGGGAACCGGCCAGCTCCTCGGTCCTACGATCGACCGAACGACGTTCACTGACCTCGAAACAATCATCACCCATGATTACACCATCAATGCCCGTCGCTCTCTTGGCCGCATGAAAACCTCACTCACTGCCCTGCGAGCCTTCTTCGGCTTGTCGTTGGCGCTGGACATTACCCTCGATCGATTGAATGCGTATGTGGCAGAACGTATGTCGCAGCAGATCGCTCCGGCGACAATCAAGAATGATCTCAGCATTCTTCGGCGTGCCTTCCGGCTGGCACAACGAGCTGGAAAAGCGATCTGTCCCCCCTTCCCAACGCTTTCAATCAACAATACGCGACAAGGCTTCTTTGAACGACAGGATTTTGAAGCGGTACGTCTTGCCTTACCACTACATCTTCGACCTGTTGTCACGTTCGCATACCTGACAGGCTGGCGAATCCGAACTGAAATCCAGAGCCTTACCTGGAGACAGGTTGATATGGACGAAGGCATTGTCCGCCTTGAGCCAGGATCGACGAAGAACGAGGAAGGCCGGGTTCTTCCCTTTGCCGTATTGCCAGAACTTCGAGAGCTGTTGGAGGTACAACGCCAGGACACAACCCAGCTCGAGCTTGAACGCGGAGCGATTGTGCCGTGGGTCTTCCACCGAAACGGACAGCCCATCATCGATTTCCGAAAAGCCTGGGCCAATGCCTGTACAGCTGCTGGGGTTGCCAAACGGATCCCCCATGACTTTCGACGAACTGCCGTCCGTAACTTGGAACGAGCGGGCGTGCCGCGTTCCGTCGCGATGAAGATCACCGGTCACAAAACGGAGAGTGTATATCGACGGTACGCAATCGTTTCAGAAGCGGATCTCAGTGAAGGGATGAAGAAGCTTGCAGCCCTTCATGCAAGAGATCGTCGACGGAGCTCGAAGAAAGGTTTAGGCACAGTTTGGGCACAAAACCGAGAAGTAGATAGGGCAAGAGACACGAGGAAGCATGGATAACTTATTGAAAGGTGGTGCCGGAGACCGGGATCGAACCGGTACGGACCTTTTGAGTCCGAGGGATTTTAAGTCCCTTGCGTCTGCCTATTCCGCCACTCCGGCGCGAGGCGGATTTTAACATAGCGACGATGGTCTACCGCCACTTTTCTCATAGCCCCGTACCTACCCATTTACTATACCCAGACATCGTGTGCGACAGACTGAATCTGCCACCGGATCGCATGCCTGCCGATCGCCTAAGCAAGACTCTAGGAACTTTCATGAAATCCAGCCTGGCCCTGCGGTATAGTAATGAAGAATCTATTTCATCAAGCTCAAGGGTAGCAGTCTGAGAACCAAGGTTTCACAATTTCTCCTCGCTGCCTTCCTCCTCATAACGGCGATGCCGGGTGAAGCGGTGAGCCAAGAGGCGGTGCTCGACATTCTTCCGCTCCGCCCGTTCAGTTTCGACGCAGCCTTCAACCAACAAAACTTTGGACCTAAAAGCAGACTTATCTCCGTTAAAGGCGGATTCACCGCGCTTCGCTATGGTCCCCTTGAAGTGAGAGGGATCTACCAGTATTTCAGTCTTCATAATCCTATTATAACTACTGACCAACATCTTCTTTATGCGAACCCACGTTGGAATAATTTCATCGACGTGTTGGATTTTCCAAGCAGCAAACCCATCAGTCGCATCCTGCGACATGTACTCTTCGGTCCGCTGGAGCATCGGGCGGTACCTTATGTCGGCGCAATGCTGGGAGGTACCTTGCCGGGGCGAGGCGAACTTTCACCGGGCTACCTGTATGGAGGACAGATCGGTGTACGATTTCCTGTCGCTCAGGGATTTTCCGTCGATATGGGACTTCAGTACATGCGATTCGAGATCAATGCCCAGAACAAGTCCGACTTGGCAAAACAATGGCTCTTCACCATCGGCCTTCGGTTTTAAGCCGATGGCACTCATGAGCTATCGAGACATGGGGGATATGAATCGTGCGCGTGTGTGCCGTTAAAAGATTCCATGGCTCGCTTCTCCTGGCGGGGCTCTGCATTCTTCTGCAAGGATGCGGTCTTGTCTATGACGCCGTCGAGCTCATACACCCGCTGAGTCGCGATGAACT
>CXWL01094381.1_pt1 | contig 15718 bp, 18 predicted proteins | sample 590931 | NCBI WGS metagenome assembly CXWL01 (sample SAMEA3498368, study PRJEB10139) | groundwater metagenome | biome: water well; material: biofilm material | place: Germany | collected 2015-04-27 | reverse complement strand
GCGTCAGGTTGCTCGTGATCTCATTTATGCTCAGCGATTGCTTAACCGAGCGACATGAGGGTCTGAAACTAATGGGTCAGCATCACAATAAATTTGGATTTCATGTAACAAGACGCAGAAATCAATTGCCCCATTGAATGCACGACCGCAGCTAATGGGGTCGGCATCACAATAGATTTCGACGCAATCCAGTAACCATTTGGCATCTTTGAATGTACTAGGCACCGATATAATTGAAACCATCATGATTTCTCACCTACAAATCCAACAAGCCGTTGATCGGCTGGTGGTTGCGGCAAATCCAAGCAAGGTGATCTTGTTCGGGTCTTACGCGCGCGGCGATGCCACAGAGGATTCGGATTTGGATTTGATGGTGATTGAAGCTGAAGTTCCAAATAAATTCGACGAGTTGGTTCGTCTGCGCCAAGCCTTGCGGCCAATGCACATTCCGGTTGATGTGCTGGTGTATTCGCAAGCGTTTGTGAATGAGTGGGGACATTTGCCCGGCACGGCATTGTATTGGGCGTTGAATGAGGGGAAGGTGTTGCATGAAGTCCGCCCTTGATTTAGCACTGCGATATTTGGCGATGGCTGACCGCGATATTGTCGCGTTTAGGAAGATGAAAGAGGATTCTGAGTTTCATCTTACGACGACCTATTTCCATGCGCAGCAAGGCATTGAAAAATGCTTGAAGGCAGTGCTGGTTCTGAATGGTGTGGCCTTTCGCAAAACACATGATCTGGATGAGCTAGTTGATCTCCTTATTGCTCGAAAAATCCCGCATCCATTTGAGGCCGACACGCTGAGTGTGATGAATCCTTATGCTGTGCTTTTGCGATATGAAGATATTGAATTCGCCGGTGTCACACCGACTGACGCCGATAAAATCGTTTCATTAGTGCGGGGTTGGGCCGGTGAAGTTTTGAAATGAACCTCAACGATTTTTTACCGCTAGCTTATTCATCCTTCCGCCTTAGTTCAACCATTGCTTGAATTGTTGGGTATCACTACGCTTCACCCAACCTACCCTTTTAATATTGATAACCAACCTGAAAGAGAAACATGACCACCCTCATCAAAACCGACACCAAACTGGGCGATGGCGCGGAAGCGCAAGCCGGACAAACTGTGACCGTGCATTACACCGGCTGGCTGTATGACGAGAGCGCACCTGATAACAAAGGCGCGAAATTCGACAGTTCACTCGATCGTAACGACCCGTTCGATTTCCCGCTCGGCGCAGGGCATGTGATCGAAGGGTGGGACGTTGGGGTGCAAGGGATGAAGGTGGGCGGACAACGCACACTTATTATTCCGCCGGAGATGGGCTATGGCGCGCAGGGTGCGGGCGATGACATTCCGCCGAATGCGACTTTGTTGTTCGAGGTGAAGTTGTTGAGTGTTATCCGTACCGAGATTTTCGAAGTCAAAAAAGGCGAAGGTGCGGAAGCAAAAGCGGGTCAAACGGTGACGGTGCATTACACCGGTTGGTTGTTCGACAAAAACGGACCGGAGAACAAGGGCAAGAAGTTCGACAGCTCGCGTGACCGCAACCAGCCTTTCGATTTTCCGCTCGGCAGGGGACGTGTCATCCAGGGTTGGGACATCGGTGTACAAGGCATGAAGGTGGGCGGATGGCGCACCTTGGTCATTCCTCCAGAGATGGGCTACGGCAAGCGTGGGGCGGGTGGTGTGATTCCGCCGAATGCGACGCTGGTGTTTGATGTGGAGCTGCTGGGAGTGAATTAAGCACTTCACCAAGCGAACGATGAACCTGATCTCCAATCCGCTGTTGGTCACCGCGCTAATGCTCGCGGTGTCGAATCTGTTTATGACCTTCGCGTGGTATGGGCATCTGAAAAATCTGGCGACTGCGCCGTGGTATACCGCGGCGCTGGTGAGTTGGGGCATCGCACTTTTCGAATATCTGATTCAGGTTCCGGCGAACCGCATCGGTTACACGCAACTCAGCCTTGGGCAGTTGAAGATTTTGCAGGAAGTCATCACGCTGACCATCTTTGTGCCGTTTGCGGTGATGTATATGAACCAACCGCTGAAGCTGGATTATTTGTGGGCGGGGCTGTGCCTGATGGGTGCGGTGTATTTTATTTTTAGGACGTAATCTTGTAGGAGCGTGCCATGCACGCGACAGCCAATTGTCGCGTGCATGGCACGCTCCTACATAATCGGTACGGTGAAATTGAACATGAGTAAAGCAAAACACATTCACATCCTCGGCATCTGCGGCACGTTTATGGGCGGCATTGCGGTCATCGCCAAGCAGGCGGGCTATCGTGTCACCGGTTGCGACGCCAACGTCTATCCGCCGATGAGCACGCAATTGGAAGCGCAGGGCATCGAGTTGATCGAGGGCTTCGCTGTCGAACAACTCGAACTGAAACCGGATGTGTTCGTCATCGGTAACGTGGTGTCGCGCGGCAATCCGTTGATGGAAGAAATTCTGAACCGCAACCTGCCCTACGCTTCCGGACCGCAATGGCTATCCGATACGCTTTTGCGCGACAAGTGGGTGCTGGGTGTGGCGGGTACGCACGGCAAGACCACGACGTCTTCGATGCTGGCGTGGATACTGGAACACGCGGGCTTGAATCCGGGATTTTTGATCGGCGGTGTGCCGCAGAATTTCGGCATCTCGGCGCGCTTACCCTCACCCCAGCCCTCTCCCAGCGGGAGAGGGAGTTTTGAAGGAGGATTCTTCGTCATCGAGGCGGACGAATACGACACGGCCTTTTTCGACAAACGTTCCAAGTTCGTGCATTACCGTCCGCGCACCGCAATTTTGAACAACCTCGAATTTGATCACGCCGATATCTTTGCAGACTTGAATGCCATCGAGACGCAGTTTCACCATCTGGTACGCACCGTGCCCGGCAACGGGCTGGTGGTGAGCAACGGGCGCGAGGAATCGTTGCAGCGTGTCATCCAGCGTGGCTGCTGGACGCCGGTGGAGAAGTTTGGGACTCACCCCCTCCCCAGCCCTGATGGAACTACTAGCCATTCGACTAAGCACGATAAAACTGTGCAAGTCGCTGGTTATCCCCCGGCGCGAGAGGGAGCGTTGGGTTGGCAGATTGACGAAGAAAATTGCGTGTCCTTCAACGGCAAGGTGCAAGGCACGCTGTTATGGGACTTGATGGGTGAACACAACCGCATGAATGCTTTGGCTGCGCTTGCTGCCGCTCGCCATGCCGGCGTGCCGGTGGCGCAAGGCTTGGCGGCACTGAGTGAATTCAAAAACGTGAAGCGCCGCATGGAAGTGCGCGGCACGGTCAATGGCATCACGCTGTACGACGACTTCGCGCACCACCCGACCGCCATCGAGACCACCGTCGCGGGGCTGCGGCGCAAGGTTGGCGCCGCGAGAATATTGGCCGTGCTGGAACCGCGCTCGAATACCATGAAGCTGGGCGTGATGAAAGACGCGTTGCCTGCCAGCTTGAAAGAGGCCGATCTGACTTTTTGTTACGCCGGCAATCTGGGCTGGGACGCGCGCGGCGCGCTGGCTCCCTTGGGCCACAAAGTGGTGGTGAAGGACGATCTGAATGAATTGATCGAAGCCATCGCCAGCGTGGCCAAGTCAGGCGACCAGATTCTGGTGATGAGTAACGGCGGGTTTGGCGGGATACACGAAAAGTTGCTGAAGCGGCTAAGCCGAAGTTGAGCTAACGCAGAATATATTCGACCACTGCGTTGGGCGCTTCGCTGAACGGTTGACCCAGGCTGATTTTGCCGGCGCGATGCAACACCACTTGCTGGTGGTTCATCAACACTTCCTGATTGTCGTTGAAACGAATGTAGGTGCCGTTCGCGCTGTGGTCGGTCAGTGTGAATTTTCCAAAACTGTATTCGATGCTGGCATGTTGGCGCGAGGCCAGATTATGCTGGATCACAAAATCGCACGTTTCGCCGCGCCCCAGTTCCACACTTTTCATCTTGTCACTAACGGTCACAACTTTGTTGTTGTGGCGCAGGATCAACTCTGTCGGCTGATTGGCGGGTTGCATCTGTTCCAACATGGCGATGCCCGAGACCGTGGTATTTTCCGGCTCCCACAGCAGATGGAAAACATCGATGGATTTCATTTTCCCGCGAAAACTGGCGCTCTTGAGCGGACGCGCCAGCCTGCCGAGTTCGGGCGGCAAAAGATCCACGAATGCCTGCGTGGTCATGATCTGCCGTGGGCGCGTGATGGCGGTGATGCGGGCGGCAACATTGACCGCATCACCGTAGATGTCGTCCGATTCCTGGATCACATCCCCGTGATGAATACCAATGCGGATGTAGACCGGTAGCAACTCTCCCAGCGGCTGTATTTCGGTCGCCATCTGCATGGCACAGGCCGCGTTGAACGCATCGGTGGCATTCTGAAAAGTGCACAGGATCTCGTCACCGATCGTTTTGATCAACAGGCCGTTGTGCGCGGTGGCCGCTTGCACCAGCGTGTCCAGAGTGCGGGTGATCACCAGCAATGCCATCTCGTCGCCCAGCTTGTCGTAAATGGCGGTGCTGCCGCTGATGTCGGCGAACATGATAACGACTCGCCCGGTGACTTGTTTCTTCTTGACCTTCATTAGCCGTTGGCTCCAAACATCATGCGCTTCGCCACGAATTTCTTAGCGAGCGGAAGCGTGTCCAGCGCGGAAAGTGCAGCCGATCGCACATGACCCAATAACGGGTGATCGTTGGAAAACAAGCGCACCAGTCCGTCGGTGAAACGAATGCCGGCATTACGATCGATTCGACGCGAATTCCGATAGGCGGCGCACATGGCGGCCGAGCCGATTTTGTCGGGAGCGTTATCGAGGATGGTTTGCGCCAGCTCCCACGCATCGCGGACGCCCATGTTGAAACCCTGGCCCGCCACCGGATGCAAAGTCTGCGCGGCGTTGCCGATGAGCACAGTGTGCGGGAAGGTGATATCGGGTGCGCGTTTCAAGCGCAACGGGTAACTGCTGCGTTTACCGACGGCGGTGAAAGTACCGACGCGGTCGCCAAAATGGCCGTGCAAATAATTCAGGAAGGTTGCGTCGTCCCATTGCAACATCTCGCGGACACTTTCATGCGGGGCGGTCAGTACCAATTCATAACCGTCCAAATAGGGCAACAGTGCCATCGGCCCCTGTGCTGTAAAGTGTTCGAAAGCGACACCGGGCGATGAATGTGACGTATTGATGTGGGCGATGATGCCGCTTTGGCCATAATCTTTGACCAAGGGCGGGTGCGCGACTTCCAGCAACTTGCCGCCATCGGCAACAATAGCCAGTTGCGTAGTGAGCTTGTGTGTTTGGCCTTGTTGTTGATAAGTGATGAGCGCGGCTTTTTCCGTGCTGGCGAGGTCACTCACAGCGGCACCATACAGGCATGTAATGTCGGACTGTCGCAGCCCTGTTTGCAATGCGGCGTGCAGCGACGTGTAGGGCAATACGTAACCCATTTCCGGGACATTTAATTCGTCCGCGCGCAGGGTGGTGTGACCGGAGAAATTCTTCTGCGAAATTTCGATGACCTTGATTTCGCTGACATGTTGCAGCGTCTGCCACGCGCCCAAACGTTGCAGCAGCAGCCGCGAGCCAAAGGACAAGGCCAGCGCGCGCGGGTCGGTGGTGTTGATCTCGGATTCGCGCGCTTCGAGCAGCACGACGTTAAGGTCGTTACCGCGCAAGGCCAGTGCCAGAGCCGCTCCCACCGGGCCGCCACCAATGATGGCAATGTCGCATTGTGAATTAATCATGGCGCATGACTTCTTCAATCTCTTCCACTTTTTTAACTGCTTTTTGCGTCAGAACATCACAGCCATTCGCCGTGATGAGCACATCATCTTCGATGCGGATACCGATGTTCCACAGACTTTTCTGGACATTATCTGCGGGACGGATATAACAGCCCGGCTCAACAGTCAGCACCATGCCCGGTTGCAGCGGACGCCATTGGTCGCCGACTTTGTACTCGCCGACATCGTGCACATCCATGCCCAACCAATGACCGGTGCGGTGCATATAAAATTGCTTGTAACTCTCGTCCCCAATCACCGATTCCACAGAACCTTGACACAACTTGAGGTCGATGAAACCGCGCGCCAGAACTTGCAGTGCCGCTTCATGCGGTGCGTTCCACGATGCTCCGGATATTGCTGCCGAGATCGCCGCAGTTTGGGCGGCAAGCACGACCTCATAAACGTCTTTTTGGGCGGCGCTAAATTTACCATTTACCGGGAAAGTGCGGGTGATATCTGACGCATAGCCGTCCAACTCGCACCCCGCATCGATAAGCAGCAGGTCGCCGTCGTGGAGTTTTGAATTATTGCCGACATAATGCAGTGTGCAAGCATTAACACCTCCCGCAACGATGCTGGTATAGGCCGGGTGGCGCGCGCCGTGGCGGCAGAATTCGTGCAGAAACTCGGCTTCCACTTCATATTCGGATTGGCCGGGACGGGTAAAACGCATGGCACGCAGGTGCGCATCGCAGGAGATCTTTGCGGCACGACGCAGGAGGCCAAACTCGTGTTCATCCTTGAATAAGCGCATTTCATCAAGGTGCTCGCGTACATCGTGGAGTTCGTTCGGTACGCGGATGCCGCTGCGTGCCTTGCTTTTCACTGTTTCGCGCAGTTTGAGCAGGCGCGCATCCCAATGTGGATCGGCTCCGACAGGGTATGAAAGCACGGGTTGCCCACCCATCAGCTCGACCAGTTTTTCGTCAAGTTGTGTGATGGGGTATGCGGCGTCGAATCCAAATAGCTTGCCTGCTTCGTCCGGCCCATACCGATGGCCATCCCAAATCTCGCGTTCCAAATTCTTCTCGCGACAGAACAATATGCTTTGCATCCGGGGTCCGGAAAGCAAAACCAACACCGATTCGGGCTCGGTAAATCCGGTCAGGTAATAAAAATAGCTGTCAAAACGATAGTCGTAATGCGTGTCTGAGTTGCGCGTCACTTCGGGCGCGTTGGGGATGACGGCGATGCCGTGACGCATCTTGGTTTGGAGTTGCTTGCGGCGCTGGGAATAGGGTGTGGCTGTCATGTGCGGATGATAAACCGAATCGTTTGCCCCGAGGTCGTCACAACCAACCGCCCGCACGCAAAATGCCGATGATACCCACCAGTATCCAGAAGGTGTTGAGCAGGGTGTAGGCGGTGTCGTTTTTGAGCGCCGAGCACCAGGACAACATCACCGCATCGATGGTGTTGAACACCCAGACGAACATGAAGGGGCTGGCGGGACCGAGCCAGCTCACCAGCGAGAAGCTGAAGATGCGCATAAGAACACCCGTCATCTCGATAGGTTTGATGTGGCGGCGGACAAAGCGGTTGGCGCTGGTGACGGGCATGGCGGTCAGGCGAGCGGTGCTCTAAGTTGCCGGTCAAGTTCTTGCAGCCGTTGCGGTGTGCCGACATCAACCCACACGCCGTGATAGTGTTCCCCGCTGACAGCGCCGAGCGCGATCTGTTCACGCAACAGTGGCGCGAGCGGGGCTTTGCTGCCGCGCATTATGTGCGCGAACAGTTGCGGCTTGTACAAACCGATACCGGAGAAGGTGAGCTTGGGTGGCGTGCCGGTAATACGGTTGCCTTGCAGGCCAAAATCGCCTTTGTGATTGTGCTCCGGGTTATCCACCAGTACCAGGTGTGCCGTGTCGGAACTCGCTGCGAGCACGGCTGCATGGCTCGGCAAGTGTCCGAAATCGTATTCGCAATAAATGTCGCCATTGATGACCGCGAAAGGTTCGTCACCCAACAAATGCAGCGCAAAAGCAATTCCGCCCGCCGTTTCCAGAGCGTTTCCTTCATTCGAATAAGTGATGCGGGCACCGAACTGTTTTCCATCCCCCAGCACGGTTTCGATTTGAGTGCCCAAATGTGCGTGGTTAATGACGAGGTCGGTGATTCCCGCGCGTACCAGCCGTTCGATGTGCCACACGATGAGCGGTTTGCCGGCGGCGTGCAGCAACGGCTTGGGTGTGTGGTCGGTGAGTGGCCGCATGCGTTCGCCGCGACCGGCGGCCAGAATCATTGCCAGCATAAAACAATGCTCTTCATGTCTGTAATCTCGCCCGCTCGCGGGGGCACTTTCCGTGGGAGGTCGGCTGCACCGTCAACACCAGAGCACGCGGGGGGAATATGCAATATTTCAAGAGTTGGCGCTTTCGTTCGTCGCATGTTGTATCTGCACATTTAACTCAAGCAGGATGTTCAGCAACGGCTTCAGGTCGATATAGCGTTCGCACGCTTTGTGCAAATACTCCATCACTAGCGGCATGTCTTTCAGGTATCCGACCTTGCCGTCGCGGTGGTACAGGCGTGCAAAGATGCCCAGTACTTTAATATGGCGTTGAGCGCCCATCATTTCGTAATCGCGGTAAAAATCTCCAAAGTCATCACACACCGGCAAGCCCTGCTTGCGCGCTTTTTCCCAATAACGGATCAGCCAGTCGATGATTTCTGCCTCTTCCCATTTGATGTAGGCATCCTTAAAAAGAGAGACCAAATCGTAGGTAATGGGGCCGTAGACTGCATCCTGGAAATCAAGAATGCCGGGGTTGGGTTCGGCCACCATCAGATTTCTGGAGTGGAAATCGCGATGCACGAAAACACGGGGTTGTGCAAGGTTGCTGGCAAGAATGCGCACGAAAACCTCTTCCAGTTTTACCTGTTGTTTTGGGCTGAGCACCACACCCAAATGTTTGCCGATGTACCACTCGGGGAAAAGATTCAATTCACGCCGCAGCAAGGTTTCGTCATAAGCAGGCAAAATGTTGTCCCGCGATGCCACTTGTATCTTGATGAGCGCATCAATTGCGGCTGAATACAGCGCGGGAGCGCTCTGTTCATTCAACGCTTGCAGATAAGTGGTATTACCCAGATCCGACAACAGCAAAAATCCCTCGGCGAGGTCTTGTGCGTACACATGGGGAACATGCGTTCCCGCGTCCTCAAATAGTTTTCCAACATGCAAAAAGGGTTTGCAATCTTCCTGCCGGGGAGGGGCCTCCATGACGATTTTCGTGCTGCCATCCGCGAAAGTGGCTCGAAAATACCGGCGGAAGCTGGCATCGGCAGAAGCGGGTGCAAGGGTGAAGGGCGCATTGGGGTAAAGTGCGGAAAGCCAGTTGCTTAGCTGTTTTTGACGTTGCATCGGTTTGCCTTAATCCTCGTTTTGTGCGATTTTAGCACCTTAATATATTCGTCTCGCCCCATGCATTTTCGTTTTATTCCTGTCGCGATCTTCCTGCTTGGAATGGTTTCCCCACTCTCCCGTGCCGAAGAATCAGAGCTGTTGCTCAAGCTCGATCGTACTTTCATGCGTCTCCCTACGGAGACCGAGGGTACTGCAGCCTTTATCAGCGCACAGCGTGTCAATTCCAAGATGGGTGACCAACTGGAGGCGCGCGGCGAAGTACAGATGCGTCAAAATGGGCAAGTGATCAGCGCGGACTATGTGCTTTATGGCCAAGAGAGCAAAGCACTCTTGGCGGAGGGTAATGTTCGGATTGACCAGGGAGACGCGAGTATCAGCGGCCCCGCGCTCACGATGAATCTGGATACCAATACCGGGGACATGACCCAACCCGAGTTCCTGCTCAGCGAGAACAATGCGCGGGGAGCGGCTGGCACGATGCACATGGCGGGTTCAAAGAATTATTCCTTCATCTCGGCAACTTACACGACATGCCCGATCGGCAAAGATGACTGGCTACTCAAGATGAGCCGTCTGGATATCGACCGGAATACGCAGGTTGGCGTGGCCTATAATGCCAGGGTCGAATTCAAAGGCGTGCCGTTGTTGTACACACCGTGGATGGATTTCGCCTTGGACAACAGCCGCAGGTCGGGTTTCATGGGGCCGGTTTTCGGCAGCACCAATTCCGGCGGGGCCGAGATCACCCTGCCTTATTATTGGAGCATTGCCCCAAACTACGACGCGACTTTTTCGCCGAGATTCATCTCGAAACGGGGCACCCAGTTCAATAACGAGTTTCGCTATCTGCAATCGGATTTCGCCGGCGAATTGCATATTGACGCACTGCCGGGTGACCGGGTAAGCAGGTTAAACCGCAACCGGTTGGCTCTTCTTCACAGCCAGAATTTAGGCAATGGGTTTGCTGCTTCACTAAATGTGAATCATGTATCAGACAACGCCTATTTCCGGGATTTGTCCGATTCGCTCAGCGGCACTTCACAGACCAACTTGTTGCGTGAAGGCGTGGTGAGTTACACAGGTGGCTGGTGGAATGCGACCGCGCGTTCGCAGCGTTATCAGACCCTGCAGGACCCCCTCGCCCTGGTGACGGTACCCTATTGGCGACAACCTCAAGTGAATGTGAATGCGCAATTGACTGTTGCTGAAAGTAACGTGTCATTAGCGGGTGAATACGTCGACTTCCGTCATCCCACCTCGGTCAACGGCCAACGCTTGGTGCTGAATCCATCGATCAGCTATCCTATATTGAGCCAACCCGGTTATTACCTCACTCCAAAGCTTTCAGTCCACCATACCCACTACGCATTAGGCAACAATAATTCCACCCACTTGGGAGGCAGTTCCAGAACAGTTCCGATTTTTAGTTTGGACAGCGGGCTGATGCTTGAACGCAGCGATTCATTTCTGGGTAATGGCTACATGCAGACTTTGGAGCCGCGTGCATATTATGTGCGCATTCCGTACCGGGACCAGATGCTTCTACCCAATTTTGATACTGCCCAAGCCCCCTTCAGCTTGAGCCAGATGTTCACCGAGAACCGTTTTTTGGGGAGCGACCGGATCGGCGATGCCGACATGTTGACGCTGGCGCTGACATCCCGCGTGATCGACGATGAAGACGGTAGCGAAAGATTGCGCGTAGCGGTTGCCGAGCGATTCAGCTTCAAGCCTCCCCAAGTGAATCTGGATACACCGGCCGACAGCAACAGTCGTTCAGATATTCTGGTATCAATAGGTGGCAAGATGACCCATTCGTGGCGATTGGATAGCCAAATCCAATACAATCCGAATCAGGCACATACCGAGTCCTACAGCGCGGCGGCGCGTTATAACCCGGCTGTGGGCAAGCTGCTTAACTTGGGGTATCGCTTCACGCGCAACACGTTGCGCCAAATGGATGTGTCGTCGCAATGGCCGCTCTTCGGGCGTTGGCATGGCGTGGCGCGGGGAAACTTTTCTCTGCAAGACAATCGGGTTTTGGAAGCGTTGGGCGGGCTTGAGTATAATGAAGATTGTTGGGCATTGCGTTTGGTGGGGCAAAGTTTTGCCACAGCGACCCAAGCCAGAACGACCGGTATCTTTATCCAATTGGAATTGAACGATATGGTTCGCCTCGGTTCCGATCCGCTGGCTGCATTGCGTTCGAGTGTATCGGGCTATACCAAACTCAATGAATTACCGTCCGTCAAGCCGGTAAAAGGCTTGCACTGACATCAAACTATTGAAAGAACCCATGAAGAAAATAATTCTTGCGCTATTGCTGACCTTGCCCTGTTCGGAAGTTCTCGCTGCGGAAACGAAAGCGCAGACTGTTTTGATCGATCAGATACGCGCCGTCGTGAATGACAATGTCATCTCGCAACAGGAGCTGAAACAGCGGCTGGACACAGTGATGAACCAGCTGCAGAAACAGGGGACCGCATTGCCGGACAACAAAGTGCTGGAAAAGCAGGTGTTGGAAAGGATGATTACCGAGATGTTGCAGCAACAGTTTGCCAAGGAGAGCGGATTGCGCGTGGATGATGCGCAACTGGAAAAATCATTGGCCAGAGTTGCCCAGCAGAATTCCTTTTCTTCTGTAGCAGAATTTCGGTCCAAGCTGGAAAAGGAAGGGGTCGATTTTCTGAAGTTCCGTGAAGAGATTCGCGGCGAAATCGTCTCGGTCAGGCTGCGCGAGCGCGAGGTGGATAGTAAGTTGGTAATCAGCGAGAGTGATATTGAAGATTATCTCGCTACCCAAGCCAGACAGGGCAACAAGGGAGAGGAGCTGCAACTTGCCCATATTTTGGTGGTGGTACCGGAACAGGCCAGCTCCGAAAAGATACAAGGTCACAAGCGCCGCGCCGAAGAAGCGCTGTCCAAATTGCGCTCGGGTGCGCCATTCGCCCAAGTTGCAGCGGGTTATTCAGATGCCAAGGACGCGCTACAAGGCGGGGTGTTGGGATGGCGCCCTGCAGACCGGCTACCGGGTTTGTTTTCCGAGCCACTAGCGAAGATGCAGCCGGGTGAAGTAAGCGATCTGTTGCGCAGTCCCACCGGATTTCACATCGTAAAACTACTGGATCGGCGCAGTGCGGATACTCCGGTATTCATCACGCAGACCCATGCCAGGCATATTCTGGTCAAGACCAGCGAATTAGTGTCCGAAAACGAAGCCAAGTCACGTCTGCAGCACGTCAAACAAGAGATCGACAAAGGCTCTGACTTTGCGGATCAGGCGCGGCTGTACTCGGAAGATGGCAGTGCCGTGCAGGGCGGGGATTTGAGTTGGTTGTCACCCGGCGAGACTGTGCCGGAATTCGAAAAAGCAATGGACGCTTTGAAAGTTGGACAAGTGAGCAATTTGGTGCAGTCGGGATTCGGCTGGCATCTGATCCAGGTCATCGAACGCCGTAACACCGATGTGAGTGTGGAGCAGAAGAAACAACAGGCGCGCAATGCCATCCGCTCCTACAGATCCGAAGATGCGTATCAGGATTGGCTGCGCCAATTGCGCGACCGTGCCTTCATCGAATACCGCGAATAAGATGTTTCCACCACTCGCCATCACTTCGGGCGAGCCTGCCGGTATCGGCCCTGACCTGTGTTTGCAGCTGGCGGGGCATGATCAGCCCCTAGTGGTGATCGCCGACAAGTCGTTGTTGCAACAACGCGCAGTGCAACTCGGTATCAATGTCGCGCTACAGGACTACACACCCGTTGCGCCAACTTCTCCGGGAAGTTTGAGCGTATTACATGTTCCCCTTGCGCATCGAGTAGTTGCCGGCACACTCGATTTCGCGAACAGCCCCTACGTTTTGGAAACCCTGCGGCGTGCATTACGGGGCTGTTCGTCCGGAGAATTTTCCGGCATGGTCACTGCGCCTGTGCATAAAGCGGTCATCAATGACGCCGGGATACCTTTCACCGGACACACAGAATTTCTTGCCGAACACACGCATACGCCTTTGGTGGTGATGATGCTGGTTGGCGGGGGGATGCGGGTCGCGCTGGTCACAACACATCTGCCGTTGCGTGAGGTGGCGGATGCGATCACAAGTACACTGTTGGAAGACGTGATTCGCATCTTGCAACATGATCTACAACGCCGCTTCGGCATTGACCATCCGCGTATCTTGGTGGCCGGATTGAATCCGCATGCAGGAGAAGGTGGCCATCTCGGCCGTGAAGAGATCGAAGTAATGCTTCCAGTTCTGATCAAGTTACGCAACGAGGGGATGGCCGTCAGCGGGCCGATACCTGCCGATACCCTGTTTGCCGCACATCGTTTGAGCGATTGCGATGCCGTGCTGGCGATGTATCACGACCAGGGTTTGCCTGTGTTAAAACACGCCAGTTTTGGAGGAGGAGTGAACATCACACTGGGCCTGCCGATCATCCGCACATCGGTCGATCACGGTACTGCACTGGAATTGGCTGGGAAAGGTGGTGCCAATGTGGGCAGCCTGTTGCAGGCGATCAAAGCCGCCGGTGACATGGCACGACACGAAACGCTTTATGACCGGGGTCAGCGATGAGTGCGCATAAAGCAAAGAAGATGTTCGGGCAAAATTTTCTGGTTAATGAGCAGATCATCGCCGACATCGTTCGGGCGATTTGCCCGCATGCCGGCGACAACATGGTGGAGATCGGTCCCGGGCTGGGTGCGTTAACGCGTCCGTTGTTGAAATACTTGGACAAGCTGCATGTAGTCGAGATCGACCGCGACATCATCGCTCGCCTCAAGACAGATTACCCGCAGAACAAAATCGTTATCCATGAAGGCGATGCGCTGGAGTTTGACTTGGCCGGACTTCCCGAACCGCTGCGTATCGTTGGCAATCTGCCATACAACATCTCATCTCCCTTGCTGTTTCATTTCGCCGCGTACGCGGCGTGCATCACCGACATGCATTTCATGTTGCAGAACGAAGTAGTGGAACGCATGGTCGCCGAGCCTTCCACGCCCGCCTACGGACGCTTGTCCGTGATGCTGCAATACCGCTTCTATATGGAGAAATTGCTGGACGTGCCGCCGGAATCCTTCCGCCCCGCGCCGAAAGTGGACTCCGCCATCGTGCGCATGATCCCCATGCTCGCCGACCAGATCATCGTGAAGAACGAAACCCTGTTCGCACAAATCGTTGGCAACGCCTTTGGGCAACGCCGCAAGACCCTGCGCAACACACTCAAAGAATTCCTGACCGAAGCAGAGTTCGCCCAACTCGGCATTAACTCGCAACTACGCGCGGAGAATCTGGGCGTGGCGGAGTTCGCGCGCATCGCTCATCATTGCGACAACAAATAATCCAATCACGTCATCGGTTGACGGATGATGGTCTTCCATTTTTCTGGCGCGGCCTTGCGTAGGTCACTCAAATAAATCTCGTGGTGCTTGCCGCGTCGCTGGCTACCACTGGCTTCGATGAAGTGATGCACGCGCTCGATGTTCGGCCCTTCTTCGCTGAAAGGACCGATATGCATGAGTTGCGCACACACGCCCTCGTCGAATGTCTCGAAACGTAGCTTGGGCAGTGCGACGGGGTCTTTCCTCTTTTTCACGTCCGTGATCGCCGCGTCTACCATCTCTTTGGTGATGAAAGCGGGTTGCGCAACCAGCACCGTCCATAACCAGTTCGATTTATCTCCCTGTGAGAACGCGCTCATATCCTCCGCCCACCACAGCGCCTCCAGCGGCATCACACCGTAGTCAATCGCCAATGCGCCCTTCTTCACCATGAACTTGAGCGTGTAAGCGACTGAATAAATCACCGTGACGGCATCGGCAAATTCCTGCGCGGTATTCGGGTCGCCTTTGCCATCCACCATCAAATAATTCATCGGCGGCACAACGACGCGCGCTACCGCTTTGATAGAGGGTGAATACAAAGGCTTCAGGGCTTTTTTGAGGTCGATTTTTTCCATGTTCTTCTCCTTACATCAATGGCAGATAAATATCCGTCAGCAAGTCTGCAGGCGCGGTGTCCAACGGCGTATTGAGATATTCCTCGAACGGTGGCGCATCGCGCAATTCGCATCCCGATTGCAGCAACCACGTCCCGAACAGCCACTGATAGATAGCGGGCAAGGCCTCGTAAGAACCTTTGTAACGCAGTACAGCATAACGCCCGCCCTCAATGATGACGCACTCCACTGGCGCTTCGGGCGTACAAGATTTGCTCACGGCAGCACAGGCGCGTGAACGCAATTCATCTGCGGGAACCGTTGCCGGATCATCGTAGCCGATGCTCAACACACGCATGTGCGCATCCAACAGACCGTGCTTACCTAACCAGCCGAATAATTGGTCATACGCTTGGCCTATTTTGTTGTAAGCGCCTTGATGTTTGATGCTGACAACTTCAAGGTCGGGAATAGTTTTAAGGGTGACGGTGTACATGGCCAAACTCCGATCAAAGGGTTGAGAGGGATATAAGGTGTGGTTACCGTGGCTGCGATAACGCGCGGGTGGCATACCGTAAAGGGCATTGAAGATGCGAGTGAATGATTGAAC
>CXWL01016713.1_pt1 | contig 15724 bp, 11 predicted proteins | sample 590931 | NCBI WGS metagenome assembly CXWL01 (sample SAMEA3498368, study PRJEB10139) | groundwater metagenome | biome: water well; material: biofilm material | place: Germany | collected 2015-04-27 | reverse complement strand
ATGTTCATTCATCGCGAAGATAAGATGAATAAAGAGAGCGATCGACCGGGTATCGCTGAGATCCTCATCGAGAAACATAGGAACGGTCCGACTGGTTCGACTGAGCTCTATTTCGATGAAAAGCGTGCGACCTTCCAGCCCGTCGATACCTCAGGCTACGGCGGTCTTGCTGCAGAATTTTAAATGGACCATATTGACGAACTCGCACAGGCGCTCGCTCGGTTCCCCGGCATTGGCCCGAGACAGGGAAAACGTTTTGTATTCTATCTTCTCGCCGCTCCCGCCCACGAGCGCACTAAACTTGCGGAGCTTATCGTGTCTCTGGGAAAAGAGGTTCGCCAATGCCCCGAATGTTTGCGTTTCTATAATGGCACTACGGCGATAGTCTGTAATTATTGCTCTGACAGCAAGCGAGATGACGCTCTTTTGATGCTTGTCGAGAAGGATCAGGACCTCGCTGCGATTGAGCGTGCTGGCACCTACCGCGGACGATACTTCGTTCTTGGCGGTGTGCTGACCCTCACTGGCAAAGGCGCAATCCGCGAGAAAGAATTGGTGCGGATAATTGAAAACCGTTTGAAAAATAATTTGAAAGAGATCGTGCTCGCACTTTCGGCAACAAGTGAAGGCGAGCACACGGCTGATCATGTTCGCGAACTCCTTGCGCCGTATCGCGATATGGTAAAGACTTCAATACTCGGTCGCGGTCTCGCGACCGGGAGCGAACTGGAGTACTCAGACGCCGAAACCCTCCGTGCTGCCCTCACCAACCGCAAAGAAACCTAAACTTTATTCACACTTCATGATGGGTTTCGTAAACCCTTCATTCCGTCATGTTACTGGAATCGGCCAGAATGCCCCGTCCGCTTTGCGGCGGGAATGGCGAGACGGACTGTTTTACTACCAAGCGAGCCGAGTAACAAATGAAAGTCTTCATTCATTTGTTCGAGGCGAACGCAGGGAGAAAAGCCTCTTTACTCTGTGGTCTTTTTGACTTCTACTGTCACTTCCGGGATACCGTCTCCATGCGAAGATGCGGCGATAATTTCTTTCACCTTGGCGACTATATCTTTAGGATTATATTGGCTTTTTACCAGATAAAGGACTGCTCCCAAGCTCAAAGCTTTTTCAGCATCACTATCGCCAGCTAAATTGGTAAGCATGATAACGGGGATGCTTTTAAGTTTTTCGTCTTCTTTTATCTTACGCAAGACATCAAAACCGTTTATCTTCGGCATCATGACATCGAGCAGTATCACCGCCGGCTTCTCCTCCACTTTTTGAAGCATTGTGAGAGCCTCTTCCCCATCGTGCGCCATAATGAGTTCATCTCCCGCGAGACGAAACGCTCGCTCATACATACGACTCATCAGAGGATCATCTTCTGCCATGAATAGTAGTTTCGCCATAGTTGTCAGTGTACTATATCATTTAGAAATAGGTAGCGTAAAGACAAAAGTACTTCCCTTGCCAAGCTCACTCTTCTCAATTCCTATGGTACCGCCCATGCTCGAAATAATAAGTTTGGAAATATAGAGACCGAGACCGGTGCTCTGGGTAACGTCTCGAGCAAGCATCTGCTCTCCTGCCTGCTGAAACTTCCTGAAAAGAAGCGCTTGATTGTGTTCCGAGATACCGGAGCCTGTATCAATAACCCGTATACCGACAAAGCCATCCACCACACTGGCTGTAATAGTGATACCGCCTTCTTTCGTAAACTTTGCCGCATTGCCCACAAGATTAATGAGGATTTGTTCGGTTCTTTGTTTGTCAGCAAACACAGTAGGCAAAGGAGATGATGGCGTAGTATACACAAGGGACAGTCCTTTTTGTGCGTCCACGATCTTGAGATCGCGTACCACCTTTTCAACCACATCAGACACATTGAAATTCTCTTTTTTAATTTCGATTTTACCTTGCTCAAGACGAGATACTTCAAGAAAGTCGTTCACGATATTGATGAGCCGAACGCTTGAAGTATCGATATCTTGAAGCATTTCTTTCATATCTTTGTCGACTATTTTGTCTGTATACATCTCCAACATCATGTCTGCATTGCCACGTATGGCGGTAAGAGGTGTACGCAGTTCGTGGGAGGCAACCGCAAAGAACTCATCGCGACTCCGCTCCATGATTCTTGCTTCAGTAACGTCTTCGACAAGCATTGCGTAGCCAATAACCTTCTCTTGCATATCTTGCATATCTTGCGACATCTCGTCTTTCGTGATGATAGGAGTACAAAAAACACGCAAATATTTTTTCCCGTGAGAAATTTCTTTTAATTCCACGACTTTTTTCAGATCGATACACTCCCGACAAGAATGCACCAGGACATCAAGACCTGCTGAAACTCCTCTAAATGAATCGACGATATCTCGTACCGAGGTTGGTTCTTGAGTAAGTTCCAGAATACTTGAAATTGCTGCATTCTTCACGATTACAGTATCGTTGGTATCAGCGATGATGAACCCGAACGACAAACTATTGATGGATGCTAGCAAACGAGCCTTCTCTTCCCGCAGTTCCTTTGTTTTTCCCCGCACCTCATCTTCGACTTTCTTCTTCTCGATATCCAAATCTTCAAGAAGGTTGAGTACCGCTTTTTTTGTATCTTCCAAATCAGTCAGTTTCCCTTGCAATTCCTTATTGGCGCCCCCCAGCTCGGCGGATCTTTTTTGCAACTGGAACTCGGTCTCTTCCAAGGTCCTTTTCATCTCATCGAACTCTTTCAATACATTTTGAATTTCATCAAGAGCCATACACCTTTTTGAAAATTACTCAGTCCTCCTTACGCTCTCTTAGTCCGACAATTCCCGTTTCCAACATTTGCAGCGGTTTTATAACCACAAACTTGATTAAGAGCCAAAGAACAAGAGCTAGGAATAAAAAGCTCGAAATTATAATCAAAAAAATCTCGCTCTGTGCCTTAAAAAGACTTGTGTTCAAACTATCAAGTTTATAGTAGGTCTCCACTATACCAATCACCCCATCGCCTGTTTTGAATTCTGTAGGAACATATACTTCCATCAATTGCGTATAACCTTTCTCCGCCGCATGTTCCGCATCCAGAGGCGTCTTGACGTCCGCCACCACTTCACCTCCGATTGCTTTCTGGAAATACGCACTCTCTCTAAAATTCTTTCCGATGATAGATTTATCATCGGAAAAAATAATCGTGCCGTCTGTATTCCACACCTTAATGCGTATAAGGTCACTGGTTTTAATCTCTTCCAGAAGTGTAGTGAACACTTGGTCTGTCTGATTTGAATCTGTCAAAGAAAAATCCGTCGGTGACGTGTGCTTTCTCGTTTGAATGTTTACGAAATCGGCAACAATATTTTTGGATCCTTCAATCGCTTCTTGTCGCAAAATCGAGTTTACTTGATACGTCAAGATAGCACCGAGGAGCATCAGAACAGCGAAGATGGGGACTAGGAACTTTTGAGTAATGCCTATGTTCATGATGTCATTCTACCATGCTCATCGAGCCGCTCTCCCTGCTTCAGGTCAGGCGGCGAGGCGCTCTTTAGTTTTGCTATTTCATCCTTGAGTTCCGACATCTTCACTTCCCGATTAATCATAAATTTATTCAAATGCTCTAGTTCTTCGGATTTTTTCTGAAGCTCCTGTGCTCTTCCCAAAATTTCGTTATTTGATGCGATAAGTTCCTGCCCGATGGCATTAAACGATTCTCCTACTTTCCCCAATTCGTCACTACTCAAGATTGGAACTTTTACCACTCTTCCGCTGACTAACTGCTTTGCGATGGTTTCAAGATCACGTACGGTACGAGCTATAAGAAGATAAAAACTAACAAAAAAATAAAGGATGAGTACGTAACTGACTGCCGTAATCCCAATACTAGTTCTCTTGTTATTTTGAAACCCTTCAATACGTTGCTGAAGAAGCACCTCGAGGGATGCAGATAAGGATTGACCAAGAGAGAAATTTGTATTAATGACAGACGTCGAAAACGCGTAGTACTCCGGTAATGGCATTACTATTGTGTTTGTATCGACGAACGTATCCAACAAGGACGAGAAGCTCCTTATTGAAGCAGAGGTTTTTTGTAGGGAGTGTTCAAGAACCTCTTTTAAAGAGCTGTTGGATGCAAACGCGACGTTCATGTCCCTTTTTATTTTCTCATCCGCAGTAAGGGCGATATTTGAGTAATTAATGAAATCTTTCCGCTCGAGGTCGCTTATTTTTTTTAAGTCCTGAACACTTAGTATGAACGCTCGTGCTTGACCGAGAGTCTCGGAGAGATTTGGGAGAGTGTTCACAATGGTATTCATGAGGTAGTAGGAATCAAGATTCGGGTCAAGGATCAGATTCGATGTATCACCGACGAGGTTTATGAGAGCAAAAATGCCCGAGATGAACTCCGTATGCTGACGAGCACTCTCTTTCGGCGACAATTGCGTGTAGTTTTTCTCCAAGACCGCCCACCTTTCTTGGAGAATCTTCAGTGTGTCCACAGTTCCGAGCTCCTGCCCGAACTTCTTATCTTCGGCAGTAATCAGAGCGAAGCCTTCCTCTATTTCCTTTTCTTTCTCTAAAAGGCGGGGCAAGAATGATGTGTCGCCTCGAAGATATAAACTCGCCATGCCGCGATGCTGTTGGAGATCTTGAAGAAGGGCGAGTGCCGGGGATAGGTACTGAACGCCGACAATTTCCTTTTCCGCAAACGCGATGTTTTTATTAATCTGGATGATGTAGGAAAAAAGAGCGTAGCCGACAGGAATCGTAAAAAGAATTGTTATCACAACAAACTTCTGCCAGTACCATAGATGACTCATGATATTCACCACGGGAGTGAATATTCCTTTAATGAATTTAATAAACATATCTATCCCTCATCGGTTAGTCGTCTGGTAAAGACATACACCGGATATGCCAACACCAACATGATGAGAATGACTGTAATAAGCGTGAGACGATTGGTGGAGTTCACAATGTCAAGAATATCTTGCTGTGGCTTGGCGGCTGACAACATACCGACAATCTTATCGTCGCCGTTAACGAGCGGCAGATAGCTCGCAAGAAACGTCTGTCCGAAGAAATTCGCTTGCGTCGTCATATTCTGACCGCCCTTGAGCACTGTATTCTCTACCGCACTGTTTTGAAGCGATATGCCGGTGAGTCGTGTGCGACCATCCTCGGCAAACGCGGTCGCCGCAATAGACATATCGCCCTCGTACACAAACATTTCAAGCCCTGTAACGCGTTTGATGCCGTCCACAAGCGCATTATCGAGCGGATAACCGGCGATGACCGCACCAACCACCTTACCCTTGTGCGTGACGGGTGCGCCCGCACGAATAGAAAGCTTCTCCACCGGACTGCTTTCAACCGTAACAAACGTCTTGCCATGAAGAGCCTCCTCGAGCGCACGCTCTCCCGAGAGAGCATCCCCGCGTTTCGAGAGTGCGTGCGCGCGAACAAGTACCGTACCCTGTGTGTCGGTAATGGTTATAAACCCGAGAGCGTATTGCTCCATAAAACTCTCCGCTATGGTTTGCAATGTCGGGAAATCGTTTGCGGCGATAGCACTCCCGAGCCGAGAATCGGCCGAGAGAAGTGCCGCTTCTGCAAGCGATTCTTGCTGCAATCCCCGGATGTTTAGATCCAGCACGCGCGCATCAGTGAGGAGATTCGCTTCCGTCTGATTAGCTATCTGTGTGATGAGAATGGTCGAGAACGCGAGGGTGACGATGGTCGAGAGAAGAAGTGTTGCCGAGATAAAAATGATAATCAGGCTTTCCCGAATACGCAGTGCGAGAAACTGCCACACCCATGTGATAAGGAACAAGAAGCCAGCCAGCTCAAACGCATAGCCAGAGAGAGAGAAGAAACTGATCTCAGTACCCTTCGCAAAAATCGTAAGCACTGATGCGATACCGAGAAGCAGAAAAGTAACGGAGAACGACCTCCAAGTAGGATTGAATTCCTTTTTTGATTGCAAATTCGAAGAGTATGCAATGGCGAGAAGGAGAATCGCTTCGACACCATGGAATGGTCCTTCAAAAGCCGTAAAAGCAGGGATGATAAGAATAGCCGGCATTGCAGCGAGCTGTTGGCTCTTGAGGAAGCTCCCAAGTATACAGACGAGTCCCATAATAAAGAATGCGAAACTGATGAAAGAGAGTAGGTCATTCCCTGTACTGATGACTTGAATTGTTTGCCACAATGCAAAAAGCCCGAAACCGAGAGTTCGCACCAGTATCCTCCCCTCTTTGCTCACTGAGTATGTGTCGAAGGTAAGCCATGCCGCCATGAGGAGCGCCACAGCTCCGAGCAACTCAAGCGCGAAGTGAAAATTATTTACAAAGAAATAAAAGGACATGTTGTATTGGTGTAAGTGTAGCCTACTTATTGCAAGATTTTTTCTACCTTGTTCATAAGTATGGATTGACGCAGCCCATACCCTACCCCTTGGGAACAAGGTTAAACCTTGTTTTGTTGTGTGCTGTAGGTAAGCCATTCTTTGACGCACGTTTTAAAATCGCCGACAGACGGGAAAATATCTATAAGCGTTTTCTTTTCTAGAATAAGCGCTTGAGCCCGATCCTTGCCAACATAGTCGAGATAGCTTGAGTGCTCATAACGTTCAAGGTATCGTTCTGCACCCGTCCGATTCTGAATGTCATTCTCTTTCCATTTTGAGTCAAAAAGTTTTATCGGATTAAGATGGATATAGGAAATTAGATATCGGAAATAGCGGTCATCAGATACATGTCTTGCTTTATAGGTTCCCTCGAAGAGCGCACCACTTCGCTCGTTCCGCTTATTGAAATACATCGTATAACCAGTCGTAACTTTTTGCATGAATTTCGCGATGCCGCCCTCGACGCGTTCGCGTACAAGCAAATGAAAATGATTCGGCATGAGACAATACGCAACAACTTCGACGAGTGACTCACCCGCACGCACTTCACACATCTCCACAAAAGAACGACCTTGATACTTCAAGTCAACAGGCTCAGACTGATTCGCGAGATAGAGGAGTGCTTCAAAACGCTCATAATCAGCGCGACAGAGAAATATCTTTCGCTTTTCTACGCCGCGATTGTAGAGGTGATAAAATTCTTCAGGAGCAATCTGTATTTGACGCGTCATACTACCTTTATATTATATATCTTAAATGGGACAAGGTTTAACCTTGTTAACAAGGTTATTGCAGGATGGCTTCGATTTTGTTCATGAGGGTGGATTGATTCAGTACGCCAGAATGTATCTCTCGAATGACTCCGATGCGATCGACAAAAAAGAAGGTCGGTACACTCTTAATACTGTACTGCCCGCTGGTGATACCTTGCGTATCAAGAAATGTCTGCACCTGATACCCTCCGCGTTTGATAAATGAAGAGACGATGCTCCTTTCCTCTTGACTATCAATGGCGATGACTTTCACCAGATTGCTTTGCGTAGTTTGATCAGTCAGATACTGATCAAGAATATGTATCTGATCAGCCGCTTGTGTATTCCAGGTCGACCAAAACACGATGACGAGAGGAGTGCCGGTGAAGTCACTACTCCGTACGCGATCTCCCGCGAGATTGGGCAAGTCAAAATATGGCAGCCGGTTGTTCAAGAGCCCTACGCCGGAGATAGGGGCACCGGTAGCATTCTCCCCCGTAACATCAAGTACGAGCGCACCGCCACCGAGATACACAACAAAAAAGAGGACGCCAAGCACCGAAATACCGCCGAACAGAGTTACAATGTAGGAAGTTTTCATTACGAGAAAAGATAATCGATAATGCGTTGTATGAATTCCCACGTGCCGCCAAATTTCTCGGTCGAGAAAGACATACTCACAAAACCGGCATGTTCAAGCATAATCTTTTGCGCCACACCACGATACCCGCTCTTGTTCACAGAAAGCTCATACGTCCCTTGAGGGAGAGCGAGCAAGTATTGCCCCTGCGCATCGCTCGTGATTACGGATGACGAAGAGAACGGAATGAAATTCCCCGTTCTCTCGTCTAATGTTAACACTTTAATATCCGCCCCTGAGAGAGGTTCTGCGCTTCCGTCAGAGAGTAGTGTCGTGACCGAACCGTATTCGATAGTGCTGAAAGAACCAAGCGGCGTTCGGACAAATGCATTGCGCACCTTGTCTTCGGCACTAATGTATATCGTCGTCGTCGCTTGAGCACCAGAGCCAACAGTCGCCTGCCACAAACCCGAGACAATATCTTTTTCCAAAGGAGCGGTTATGTTACCGACCGAGAGAGATGCCGTACGAGTATCTCCTTCGAGCGACACTTCAAACAAGACTTTCATTCCTTTATAGAGGGAGATAGCACCCTGCTCATCCGGAACAATACGTACCCCCTGCGCCATCACGTCGAAACTGCCGATGCGCGGCGGCGAAGCATCGACCGTGACAATGCGTGAGAGCATCGGCGAGACATTGCCTGCGGCATCCACAGCTCGCACATAGACCGTGTACGTCCCATCCTCAATTTTTGTCGGATACTTGAGAGTAAAGGTGGCGTTCTCCTGTAAAAAGCCACTAGTCAGCAGTGCCGTGGAGAACGACGTTGGTTTTTTGTCCTGCGTTACTGCGTACTCGACATATTCGATACCCGAGAGAGCGTCTTGTGCCGTGCCGCGACCGAACAACACATCACCCTTCCCGAGTACCGACGTATCAAGAGTGAAAGAAGAGAGCGTCGGCGGAGTCCTGTCGACCGAGAAGCTCACACTGTCGGTGCCGGTTGCCATGCCGTCGCTTGCTGCAAGTCGCAGCTGGTAGTCATTTGCCTCGGGGAAAGCGGAGACATCAAAAGCGAAAGAATTTTTTGCTTGATCTACCCCGAGCGGTGTAAACACTCCCTGCCCGCGCCGATAGCTCAAAGCAATCTGTCGTATCGAATCATTGTCCGCATCGGTAATCCTCCACGAGACTAGCGCTTCCCCCATGAGCCCACGGAATGGTTTCGGTGCAAGGATAGAAACCGTTGGCGGATTGTCATACACCACATTCACGACTGAGGCGACACTTGTATTAAGAGCTTCGTCGCGAGCCGTAATCTTAAATTGATTCATTCCTCGATTCGGCACATCAACTGCACGGAAGTTGAAGCTCCCATCTACTCTCGCCTTCTCAGTGAGCGTGGTGCTCTCACTCTGCAAAGTAACGACGCTCTGCGGCTCGACAGTACCAGAGATACTTATTTGCAACCCTTCTTTTGAGGCGTTTTCATCCTTGTCATTAGACACTAAGGTGTTGTTTGCGGGAGAGTTCACTATGGGTGCAGACGGCGCTTTCGTATCGACTATCACCGGATGACTCGTGCGACCATAGAGATTACGACTGTCCTTCGCTCGCCACAGTATCCCCTGCGTCCCTTCTCGAAGGTTGGTAAGGGTTACCGAGAAGCGCACTTCAGGAGTGTCACTGCCGGAAGTTATCGGGGCTAATTTCCATTTCTTGCCATTATCAAGACTGTACTCGACGATCTTGACCACTGGTTGAGGCGAGATGGCGCTCGGCGTGACGGCTCGCCCGACAATTGTCGCACTCGAGAGATTAGTTATCGTCTTTCGCCCATTTTCAAAACGGAAGTAGGTGAGAGTGTTACGGACGGAAAATGGGACCGGAGCCGAATACTCCTTTGTAAAACCGTCGTCTGCTATAACGCGCAAGAAGTATTGCCCGTCTTCGACTTCGGTTGAATCCCATGAGAAGTTTGGGGATGGTAGTGCATTTCCGATAGTGTTCCATTCATTCTTAGTCGAGGTGGCGACAAGCGCTGCATCAAAACTCTGTGCGGGAATTATCTGGTAGCTAAACAAGAGGGGATCGGCGTTCTCGTCCGTCGCACGTACGGCGAGTTGAGTTGTCGCGCTCACAATAACTTTATCCGCAGGAGAAAAAACTGTAACGGTTGGTACTATGTTGTATTTGACCTGTATCGGCACCGCTTCGCTCATAAGCCCGGTCTGGTCGCGCGCGCTGACGCTCAAGATATTGAGCCCGCGATTCGTGTCCTTACTCAAACGAATATTTGAAAATGTAAACGCACCGCTCTTGCTTGAACTCGCCGTGTAAGTATCAACTCCGTTGACGAGAAGCACCGCCACAGTATCGGTGCGCGGGAGAGTACCCGCCACCGCGATAGTGCTCGTCCCGACGATGGCATTATTTTGCGGAGATACGATGCTTGGGGCGGGCGGCGGGTTCACACCGACGGCAAACGTCCCGCCACTCACGATAGTCGTCCCGATATTGCCAGCTACATCAACGCCGGAAACAGTAATCGTGGCCACGCCGTCGTACCCTTTGCTGACAGCGTAGATTCCTTCGTAATGACTTCCCCGTCCTACCATGACGAGCGATACTGCTTTCCCGCTAGCTTGCGTAACAGTAATCGTCGGCGCCTCTTGTAGATTTTCCGAAGCGTCGACGCTGATGGTAACATCTTTCCCCTGCGTTGTCGGCGGATCTGCTTTTATGATAAAAGTCGGTGCACTGAAATCTACCGTGAAGAAATCGGAAACAGCCTGTCCGAGAGCCCCCGTCGCGTCGACGACATCGGCAATAATCCGATAAAAGACTCCGGGGATGAGATCGATACTCTTCCAAGAGTAAGAAGCTTCCGCGGGCTGATCTTTCGCGATAAGCGTTTTAAGTGCCGGAGCGATAAAAGCGCTGCTACTGTCCCACTCGGCAATCTTGTCGGAGTAATAGAGCGACACTGGGCCTTTCGCCAAGCCGTATAGATTTCTTTCATTTTCTTTCCCTTTGTCATTAAGGTCGGTCGCTTTGTAACTGATAGTCCCCAAGCGAGAAAAAATTGTGCCTATCGTCGGAAAAGAAATCTCTATCTCCGGCCCGTACTGCGCGACACCACTCGATACAACCGCCTCGGAGACACCGCCGCCTCCCGAGTATGGAAAAATCTTAAATGAAAACTCGCTTACAAATTGAGGAAGGGCTTTGCACTCTGTATATGTANNCTGTATATGTACGTGCGGGTTCCTCACAAATAGGATTCTCTGTCATTTCAAGAATAACGTAATTGCCGGGAACTTGGGGTAGGAAAAAGCTCCCGATATCCAGTGGTGGCGTTTCGCGCAAACACGCGGTATCAACGTCAGACGCGAAGCTTGCAGGGAGATCAAGGTTGTAGATAGAAAATCCGAGACTCTGCGGATTTCCTGACGCGCAAAATACGTGGATTTCTCCACCGGCATCAAACGTATAGGTTGTTGCATTAAGCGTAATTGCTCGCGCAGATGAAGGAAAGAAAAAAAAGGCCAGCAGAAAGACAAGGAAGCAGGAGAGCTTCCCAAACATGAGTGCGTTACTGACCTTTGATAGGGACATTTGTGGTGTCACCGCCTCCTGGGTTGACTGGCGCGACTTCTATAATTTTATTGAGCGACGGGCTATAGAGTNNATTTAATTTTTCCGGATCAGATACGGTGGCGAGTGTCGGTGTTTCGTCTGCGGGCAAGATCATAAGTCGGCCGACAGCCGCCACAATATCGTTTAATTCTTGTTGCGCGCTTTTTTGCGGGTCGACAGTCGCTTTCTGGTAGAAGTACACGCCCATGCCGATAGAAATGACGAGCAACAAAAGAAGCAGAGCAATGATGCGCGTATGGGTAAATCGTGGAAGGATGTCTTTCATACGAAATTTCAATCGTAACTACTATATTCTAGCACGCCCACCGACCGCAATGGTATGATGTCCAGACATGCGCACAAAGATATGCATACTCGCGATAACCGCAAGTGTTATCGCGAACGGCGTTTTCGGCTATAAGGTTTTCAACACAGAAGATACGCAAAAGATCCTGCAAGAACACTATCCGCTCCTTTCAAAAAGAATATTCGCAGATAACCAAAATGACATCCTTATCAACTTTATCCCTCTGCGGCAGACTCTTAAGGAATACGTCGGAAAACAGGAGGGCAAAGTCGGGGTGTACTTCGAATACCTGCCTTCCGGCACGTCAATCGGCGCCAATGACAAAGAAGAGGTAGTGCTTGCCAGCCTGTCGAAAGTGCCCGCAGTCATATCAATTTTTAAAAAAATAGAACGAGGGCAGATGTCGCTCGATGACATTCTTATTATCAACAAAGAACATCTCGATCAGAGATTCGGCACTTTGTGGAAACAAGGCGAGGGAACCCATCTTACCGTTGATGAGCTCATACGGCTAACGTTAATTGAATCTGATAATACCTCCTATAATGTTCTGCTTGGCCAGTTGCAAGGTCAAGAGTTAAACGACGTATACAAAAATTTGGATATTTCAATAACTATAAGACCGAAAGAAGATAAGAAACATCTGCGTGTCTCTCCTAAGAATTACTCTTCAATCTTCAGAAGTCTTTACCTATCCTCTTCCCTCTCGGAAAAAAATTCGAACTACATCCTCAACATTCTTACGAAAACAATACCCAAAGATAAGATTGCGGCTGGCGTGCCGGACACTATCAAAGTCGCTCACAAAATCGGAGTCTTTGAGGAACTTACTACCTCGGAAAACGTGTTTATCGACTGCGGAATCATCTATGTTCCAAATCGCCCTTATATTCTTTGCGCTTTTGTCTTAGACACAGACGAACAGGCTAAAAAACATATCTCCTATATTTCTAAAATGATCTATGACTATGTATTAGGATCGGAGGAAACAAGAAAGGGGGAGTTGGGAGAAAAACTCCTTGAAACAAGTTCCAGTACTATTTTGGATTAAGGTGAAATTGTTTGGTTCTCTGCTGTAAAGATTGTTTCAGTCGGAACTGCGTTATCTTGGGTTGGGATTGCCTCAAGAACGGGCGCGGGTTCTAGAGCTGGTTCTGCCGCCCACTCAGAAACGGGAGTAATCTCTGGAACGGGTTCAGGGGAGGTGACAGTTTCTAGTTGAGGCTCTGAAATTAATTCAGACGCTGGTTCAGGAATGAACGCTGGTGCGGGAGTCGGTTCTGAGACAGGAGTAACAACAACAGAATCAGTATCAATAGACTCAAAGGTCTTTGCGCCTTTCACCGCAAGAGCAATCCAACTAAATTGAATGTCCGCGGTCGCCGACTTATTGAGAAGAATGGTAAATCCTCTCGCGCTCTTATCCATAAGAAGGTATCGGATGTCGTTCCCGAATACGGCTTCGGCCCGTGCGGCATTTTGCGCGGAATCCTCGGTCGCGTCGATGGAGATGCTCGCGTTCACGACCGGTTGCTCGAGATACTCGCGCTCGAAGGCGACCGAGACCGCGCGGCTCCCTTTCTTCACCACCGCGAAGCCAGCGGTGTCGGTCGTGAAGTACGGCCTGCCGAAGAATTCCGTATCGCCCATGAACGCGAGAACGCCGGATTGCGAGCCGACACTATTCACCGTTAATCCTCCTTGGATTATTACGGCGCCGCCAAGCATCAGACCGTTTGATGAAGACAAGAATGCACCAATATCGATAGGTTCGCTCTCTTCAAGAGTTGAAATGCGCGCGCCAAAATCGGTCGTACTTGCGGTAAGCGCTGCAAGTATCGGCGACTCGATATCTCCGGCAATAATCCGCAGAGCGCGAATCTCGGTTGTTGATACAACTCCACTAATCGCGACATCGCCCTGCACCGAAAGCCCTTGCGCAAATGAGGTTGTTGAAGCAAAAAGCGCCGGTCCGGCAAAATTCGCATTCCCAGAGACACTCATGTCGCCCGTCGTGAATCCTTTATAAATTGTACCTAGGACATCCGCAGAACTTGAGGCGACAAGCATCGAGACCTCGCCTGCAAGAGTTGAGAAACGATCAGTAATCCCTTCAAGTCCAACGATATTGTCTGCAACAAGGCCGCCCGCCCTCACTTCACCAGCAAAGAAGGCGTTGCCGAGTGCATCGAAGGTAATGACTGGTGTTGTTGTGGAAGCGATAGTTGTGTTCGTACTGGTTGCATTACCGGCAAAAACAAATCTTCCATCAGAACCAAGGAGAACACTTAGATCGCCAGAGACCGATTCAAGCGAGTTCGCCACCACGCGGTCTGCGACAATGCGTGGTGTGATAACTTCAAGACCCGCAATCAATCGGTCGGTTGTAATTTCTGAGAGATTCACAGCACCTGCGAGAGACGGCATCTGCACCATAAGCTGAGTGAGAGCAGATTTCCCAATATCTGCCGAGTCTTCTGCGCCGGGTCCTGACAAGAGTTCCGCGATGCCCGAGCCGTTTGCGGTGTCTGTCTTCACGAACATGAGTACCGATCCGACACCCTCTCCATTAAACCCGCCCATCGCTTGCCCGATAATCTGCCCGGCCTTAGTCGCCCTCATGGCAACGCCCGGAATAGATGAGGGGGTGAGATAGTCCCCTGGCTCAATAGCGCCGTTTTCAGTCGTCGCCTTCACCGGTACACGGCCAGACATCGCAACCATAACCGGCATAGCATCTGTGTCCTCCAATACTCCCATCACAAGACTCGGGTCGGTTGAAATGACGCCGAACGCATTTTTATCATATGCGCCTTGGCTCTTTTTCACGCCCGCGTTCAGCGTTGCATCAAGTGCCACGACATCTCCCGGCTCGATGGTTTCGTCCATCGTGCCGTAGATCTCGGCCAAGTCGGCACCTGCGGTAATCTTCTGAATCACTAGCGAGCTTCCTGCCATCACGCTCGTTTGTGCGGCAGAATCGGATGCGTGCCAGAGTTCAATATCTCCACCGTCAGAAACAACCATCACGCCCTCGATCGTGATGTAGAGATTCGCGTTAATGGTCGTAACGTCGCCAATGACGTTGAGGTTGGGCGCTGTTGTTGATTCAACTCTTGTCGCGGCACCTTCGTTAATCTGTTCGGCAAGAACTCCTGTGTTTGTATCATCAATTATACCAGTGGATGCACTGACACCCGTACCGATGTAGCGCAGTCGAGCCACAAAGGAAGATGCTATGCCCGTATAATTGACTCCAAACCACGGACCTACGGTTGCAGTTCCCGACTGTACGATGAGCGAATAGGTAAAGGTATACGTACCGGCCGTAAGGGTGGTCGATATTCCCGTCACTTCGGTCGCTGTACTAGCAGAAATGTTGTGTTGCGTAACGAGATATTTCGTCGTAGCGCCTCCGCAGCCCGTACAGGAAGTAACGGTCAAGGCGCCCGCGCCAGTGATAGACCAATTAGCATCAGTAATGGAGACATCATCTAGCGAGTCGCCAATAATAATCGTATCCGCATCAACGGTGGCTAAGTTCCCGATGTTGATGGTGTCACAATTAGCGGAATTACAGAGATCAACTGAAGTGGCATTTAGTTTACCGAGCTCTAATGCTCCAGCTCCATTGGTATCCAGCCCTTCAGCAGCCGCAACGGTAATTCCTCCCGCTGCATCCACGTCAAAATTGGTGTAGTTAATGAGTCCGGTGGTGCCGGTAAGCGCTTGGGTACCGAGTGAGATACCGGCGTTCGCGGTCAGGAGCCCGGCGAGCGTAAGCGCGCCTGTTGAGGAGAAAGTGGAGGTCGCCGTGCCGCCGAAGTAGGCCGTGCCCGTATTTGAAAAGAGTGTCGACGAGGCGTTCGCGAAGCTCTGGAGCGCGGTGAAGGTGTTCGCGGTTGAGACGCGGGTGATGCCCGAATTGGTGTAATCAATCGCGACATTCGCCTCCCCTGCCGGAGAGCTGGTTATGTTAAAATCGGCTCCTAAAAAGTCTATGGTGGTAGCGGCAGTTTCTATAGATACATCATTTTCTTGAATGGTGGAAACAC
>CXWL01003475.1_pt1 | contig 15725 bp, 16 predicted proteins | sample 590931 | NCBI WGS metagenome assembly CXWL01 (sample SAMEA3498368, study PRJEB10139) | groundwater metagenome | biome: water well; material: biofilm material | place: Germany | collected 2015-04-27 | reverse complement strand
TGGAACAAGGATCTCATCACCCTCGACGAATTCACCCAGCGCCTGCTCAACGAAAAGCGCGTGAATCCGGACGTCCGCATCCTGATCAACGGCGACGAACGCGCCTTCTTCGCCCAAGCCATTTATGTGGTCGACGAAGCCCGCAAGGCCGGCTTCACCCGCGTCTACTTCGAAACCCTCGTCCGCTAGGCGTTGTTTTCTAATAAACCGGCCGTCCGCCCGTCATACTCTTACTTTCTGCTCGCAGCCCACATTCCATGGAAGGCACCAAAGTCAAAATCCCGGTCCGCAAAAAGGCGCGCATTGAGATCATCCCCCTCATTGACGTCATCTTCTTCCTGCTTGCGACCTTCGTTCTGTTCACCCTCTCGCTCAACCGCATCCAGTCCCTGCCCGTCGATTTGCCCGTGCCGGCGCCACCCAGTGCCACGCCGCCACCACCTGATGAGACTGTCACCATCCAGGTCTCGGCCGACAACTCCCTCTTTTGGAACAGGGATCCTTTCGAGATGTCTGAAATCACCACCCGCCTCACTGCCTACAAGTCAACGATGGATGCCGCCGGCAAGGAACCCCGCGTACTGATCGCTGGTGACGAAAAGGCCCGCTTCGGAGCCACCATCCAGGTGCTGGATGAGATCCGCAAGGCCGGCATCGACAAATTCTCCGTCGAAACCCGCACCCGCCCGACGGGCAAATAAGCCGCATGAACAAAGATCTCATCATCGGCCTGCTGCTCTCCGTTACGGTCCATTTGTTCGCCCTGAATCCTTTTGCGGGCAAACAGCCCCCGCCCAAGCGCGAGGTCGTGAAGAAAGAGGAGATTATCCAGATGGAAATGCCCCCCCTCGACGAGGAGGAGGACAAGGAGGTGGAGGAATTGCAGGATGAGCCCGTGGAAAACGTGCTGGCGCCGCCGAGCCTGGTGGATTTGCCGACCCAGGTGACAGTCACTTCCTTCACCCAGCCCCTGCAACCCCCCCCGCCCCCGGGCATGACCGCCTCCAAGGGTGCCATCAACATCCCGGTCAATCCCCCGGGCGCCAATTTCGGCAAAGGCATGAAGGATCTCTTCGACATCAACAACCTGGATCAGAAGCCCGTCGCACGGGTGCAGAACCCTCCCCAGTATCCTTATGAGATGAGCCGCGCCGGCATCAGCGGGGAAGTCGTGGTCGAGTTTATCATCAGCTCCGCCGGCGACGTGGTTGACACCCGGGTCGTCCGTTCCTCTCACCGCGAGTTCGAAGTGCCGGCCTTGCAGGCCGTGGCGAAATGGAAATTCAAGGCCGGCCGCAAGGGCGGCAAAAACGTCAACACCCGTGCCTCGCAGCTGATCGAATTCAACCTGGAGGATGCCAAATGATCCGGCCCATCCTGTCGCCTGGCTCCTTCCTTTCCCCCCGCTCCGCCCTGGCCCTGCTCGGGACGCTGACGCTGGCGGTGACGTTGACCGCCCAGCAACCGGCNNGTGCCGTTCGACAGCTACGACGCGGCCACCCTCTACCAGATCAAGGTCCAGACCCTGTTTCAGAAGGGTGAATTCTCCAAGGCCATTGAGCCCATGGAGCGCGCCCTGGCCCTTTCCGACGCCAAGACCCCCACCTATTTCGAGGAGCGCGTCACCCGCGACCTGCTCAACTACCTGACCCAGCTCTATGTGCAGGAAGCGGTGCAGTCGAAGAACCCGGCGGTGGCCGTCAAACTGTTTGAAAAGGCCGACGGCACCATGCAAAAGTGGCTCAAGTTCACTCCGCAATCCACGGCGGATGCCCAGTTGCTTTACGCCCAGTTGCTTTACACGTGGGCGGTCCAGAATCCGGAGAAGCCCGACCTCAAGCTTATCCAGCGGGCGCTGGACGAGACCGAACGCGGCCTGCACCTCGCCATCCGCCCCAAGGACACTTTTTATGTGCTCAAACTGGCGGCCCTGCAGCAACTGGGTCGCACGGCCGAGACGGCGGACATGTTTGAACTGCTGATCAAGCAGAAGCCCGAGAGCTCCACTTACTACCAGCAGCTGGCCGGCACCTACCTGAGTTCAGGGCAGGATCTGCGCGCGGCGCTCACCATCGAACGGGCCCAGGCCCAGGGGCACATGAACACGCCCCAGTATCATTTCAATCTGGTCGGCATTTACTTCAATATGGGCCAGTATGAAAAAGCCGCCGATCTGCTCGAAAGCGGCCTGAAGAGCGGCAAAATCGAAAACGAGCTGAAAAACTGGGAACTGTATGCCCTCTGCTACCAGCAGTTGGAGCGCCCGCTCATGAGCATCGAGGTGCTCAAGCAGGCCAGCAAGGCCTTCCCCCAGTCGGGCCAGATTGAATTTATGATCGGCCAGGCCTACCATGGGCTGGAGAAATCCTCCGATGCCCTGATTCACATGCAAGCGGCCGTGGCGAAAGGCAACCTGTCCAAGCCCCATCAGGTCCTGATGTATCTCGCCTATATTGCGTTTGAATTGAAGAAATTCGACATCGCCCTCGTGGCCGCCAAAAAAGCCATCGCGACCCCCGAGGGAGCCAAGGATCCCCAAACCAAAAACATGATCAAGGCCATCGAGGACACCATCAGGGATCGCGAGGAGAAGAAAGCCAAACTGTAACCTTTAAACGCCCCACGCTCCCGACCATGAACAAAGTCTATATCATCTTCCCCCTGATCTGCACCCTGATCTTCGGTGCCTTCTACTACAGCTTCGACAAGAATTATGCCGAGAAGCAGGCCTCCATCAAGGCCAAGNNGACCTCGAGGAAGCCAAGAAGACCGCCCGGCAGGAAGCCGATGACCGCCGCCAGCGCACCTACGACGAGCGCAACCGCGCCCGCGACCAGGTTGCCCGCCTGAAAAAGGATCTTGAGGAGGTCAAGGGCACCTTGGGAAAAATCGAGGAGGAGAAAAAGAAGCACCTCGACGAGCAGGCCTTCCTCAAGACCTTCGTCAATAAGGCCGAGGCCAACGTGAAGTATTACTACGACCTCCTCGAGAAGATCGACGCCGCCGAGAAGGCCAAGGCTGCCGCCGCCGCCGCCGCGACCAAGAAAAGCTAACCCGACCACCACCCGACTCTCATGAACAAGTCATATTTGATCGTTCCTACTGTTTTGCTGCTGGTGTTCGCCTTCTTTTACAACGGCGCCCTCAATGAGATGAAGCTCAAGGAAGAGACCCGATTGGCCGCCGTCGCCAAGATCGCCGCTGAAGAGGCGGCGCGCAAAAAACTCCTCGACCAGAAGGCCGAAGAAGATGCCAGGAAACGCCAGGAGGAGCGTGCCGCGCAGGACAAAGCCAAGGAAGAGAAGAAGGAAAAGGACTATCAGGACGCCATGGCCGCCCTCAAGAAGGAGGCCGATGACTACACGGCCCAGACGGCCAAGCTGACCAAGGATGCGGCCGACCTGGAGGTCGCGATTGTCCAGACCCGCAATGACAAGGAGCGCCTCACCCGCGAAGCCCTTGAACTGAGCAAACAGGTGGAACTCGCCAAAATCTACCGGCGCACTTCCGAATTGGAAATCCAGCGCATGATCGAGATGGTGTCGAAGAAGCTAAACGACAGCTCCATCGCCACCGCCCCGCCCCCGCCGCTCACTCCACCGGCGAAGTAGTCGCTACTCCTCACCCAAGCCGCACCCGATCCGGTGCGGCTTTTTTGTGCGCTGCCCTGTCGTCTTCCGGCCATAAATCCCTCCAGACCAAGCAGGCTTGTCGGGGCGGTGTGTCATATTGGCGGCCAGTGTCCTGATGGCCCCTGATTGGCCTGTGCCTTGCTATTGCCTCAGGTGCGAATCATCCAACCCGACCCATTGCCAAACCACTACACCATGAAGAAAACTATCCTCCTCCTCGCGACGCTCCTTGCCGGCGCGTCGCTCTCCGCCCAAACGCCCGTTGCAGCTCCCGCTGCTCCCTCCTACTCCGTCACCGTGGACTTTCCGTACGCCAGCAAATATTGCTTCCGCGCGATCAAGTATGCCGAGGGATCATTCCAACCCTCGGTCAAGCTCACCTCCGGAGCTTTTTATGCCGGCATCTGGAGCAACATACCGGCCGACAAAGGATACGAGCTCGAGGTCGACTACTATGCGGGCTATGGCTTCACCCTCGAAGACGGCTGGAGTCTGGATGCCGGCGCCACCCTCTACCAATATCCCGGCTTGGATGTCCCCGGCGCTGACAACCTCACCCTTGAAGGATATCTCGGACTGAACAAAAGCTTCGAGGCAATTTCGTCCGGCACCTATGCCTACTACGATGTTACCCTGAAAGTCTTCACCTTTCAGCAAACCCTGGGCTACAGTGTCACCGTCAATGACAAGGCCTCCGTCAACTTCTTGGGCACGATCGGCTATGCGTCTCCCGACGTCGGCGACAGTTACACCTACTATGGCTTCGGCGCCACTGTGCCTTACAAGATGAGCGACACCCTTACGCTGACGGTGGGTGCGCAGTATGCCACGCACAACCTCGATGGGGTGGAAGACGGCCACTTCTGGGGCACCGTCGGCCTGACCAAATCGTTCTAAGCTGGTCTTCCCCCAGCCCTCCAACCCGTCCCGCCCACGCCGGACGGGTTTTTCTTTCCCGGTCTCTGGCGCGACGAGATTAAACCGTCACCGCCGGCCGCAGCGTGGCGAGCAGACGCTCGATCCGGTCGCAGGCCGCCGTGAGTTTTTCCTCGTTGGCTGTGAAACAGGCGCGCACATGGCCCTGGCCGGCTTCGCCAAAAGCCGTGCCCGGGACAACCGCCACCTTGTGCTCCGTCAGCAGGCGTCGGGCGAACTCCGCCTCATCGAGCCCTGTGGCCGCCACGGAGGGGAAGGCGTAGAAGGATCCGCGCGGCAGATGGCAGGCCAGGCCGGCGGCGTTGATCCGGCCGACGAACAGGTCGCGCCGCTCGCGGTAACGGTCGCGCATGAATTTGGTGGCGTCATCGCCGAGGCGCAGCGCCGCCAGCGCGCCTTCCTGGCTGATGCTCGGGGCGCACAACATCGAATATTGATGCACCTTCATCATCGCCTCGATCAGCGGCGCCGGCCCGCAGGCGTAGCCGAGCCGGAAGCCGGTCATCGCAAACGCCTTGGAGAAGCCGTGCAGCAGGATCGTCCGCTCCCGCATGCCGGGCAGGCTGGCGATGCTGGTATGCACGCCTTCAAATACCAGCTCCGAGTAGATCTCGTCGCTGACGACAATGAGGTCCTTCTCGATGGCAAACTTCGCGATGCGCTCGAGCTGCGCGCGCGCGCACACGCCGCCGGTGGGATTGCACGGCAGGTTTAACAGCAGCAGCTTGCAGCCGGGCTGCCACGCCGCGGCCAGCGCCGGGGCGTCGAGTGAAAACAGGTCGGCGGCGTTGGTCGCCACCGGCACGCCCACCGCGTGGACCAGATCCACCGACGGGGCGTAGGAAACATAGCAGGGCTGGTGATACATCACCTTGTCGCCCGGATTGAGCAGCGAGCGCAGGGTCAGGTCCAGGCCCTCGGACACGCCCACCGTCACGAGGACCTCGTCATCGGGGCGGTAGCCGACCTTGAAGTGGCCCTCCACATAGCGGCAAATCTCCTTGCGGAGTTCGGGCAGGCCGAGATTGGACGTGTAGTGCGTCTTGCCGGTGTCCATCGCCGTCTTCACGGCGTCACGGATCGGCTGCGGGGTGTCAAAGTCGGGTTCGCCGATGCCGAGCGAGATGACGCCATCGGTCTTGGCCACGAGCTCAAAGAAGTCGCGGATGCCGGAACGGCGCAGGCCCGCCACATGGCGCGCGATGAAGCGCGTGGTGTCGAGCGCTGGATTGGGAGAAATGCTCATGAAATATGGATGTTCAGTCGTGGTGCTGGTGCCTGGCGACGTTGGTATCCCCCAGTTCGAGCCGCTCGCGGACGGCCTCTCCCATCTGGGCGGTGCTGAGCGGCTTCTTGGCGCCGAGGTCGGCGGTGTGCTTACCCTCTTCCAGGGCGAGGTTGACTGCACCTTCAACCTCACGGGCTTCCTTCTCCAAGCCAAGCGAGTGTCGGAGCAGCATCGCCGCCGATAGGATCGTGCCGACGGGATTGGCGATGCCTTTGCCCGCGATATCAGGGGCCGAGCCGTGGATGGGCTCGTAAAGCCCGAGCTTGCCCGCGCCCAGCGACGCGCTGGGCAGCACGCCGAGCGAACCGGCGAGCACCGCCGCCTCGTCCGTCAGGATGTCGCCGAACATGTTCTCCGTCACGATGACGTCGAACGACGGCGCGTGGGTGATCAGGCGCATGGCGCAGGAATCCACCAGCTGGTGTTCCAATTTCACATCCGGGAATTCCTTGCCGATGTCGAGGGCGACCTTGCGCCAGAGGCGCGATGACTCAAGCACGTTGGCCTTGTCGACCGAAGTGACGAGTTTGCGGCGCTTTTGCGCCATCTGGAAGGCGAGCTTCACGATCCGACGGATTTCATTCTCTGTGTAAACCAGCGTGTCCACGGCGCGTTCGCCTTCGGGCGTCATCGTGCGGCCCTTGGGCGTGCCAAAATACAGGCCGCCGGTCAGCTCGCGGATGACAACAAAATCCACGCCCGCCACGCGCTCCGGCTTCAGGGGCGACAGTTGGGCGAGCGCCGGATAAGGGCGGACCGGCCGGACGTTGGCGTAAAGGCCCAGGGCCTTGCGGATGGCGAGGAGGCCCTGCTCCGGGCGCACCTTGGCCTGCGGGTCGTCCCACTTCGGGCCGCCGACCGCGCCCAGCAACACGGCATCGGCCGCGCGCGCGGCGGCGAGAGTCTCGTCCGGCAGGGCCGTGCCCTGGCTGTCGATGGCACAGCCACCGAGCAGGTGTTCGGAAAACTTGAATTGGTGGCCGTGGCGCCGGGCGACGGCCTCCAGCACGAGCCGGGCTTCCTGGACCACTTCGGGGCCAATGCCGTCGCCGGGAGTAAGCGCGATGCTTGCTTTCATGAAAAGTTCAGGCCTTGGCCGCCACCAGCTGCGGCTGGGTCGTCAGGCTGTATTCGTAACCGTCCGCCAGCGCCAGCCAGGTGGCATCGAGGATGTTGCCGCCGGCGCCGACCGTGCTCCATCGGCGCACACCGTCATGCCAGTCAATCAGCACGCGGGTGATGGCGGCCGTGCCGAGATTGGAGTTGAGGATGCGGACTTTGTAGTCGGACAGGGAGATATTCTGCACCTGCGGAAACAGCGGCTGCAGGGCTTTGCGGAGCGCCTTGTCGAAGGCGTTGACCGGGCCGTTGCCCTCGGCCGCGGTATGGACCTCGTGGCCGCCGATGCTCAGCTTGATGGTCGCCTCGGCCATGCTCCGCTCCCCGTGCCGGCTGACCATCCCGCGGTAATCGAGCAGCGTGAACAGCGGTCGGTAATCGGGTGCCAGCCGCCGGACCAGCAAGGCGACGCTCGCCTCGGCGGCCTCGAACGAGAACCCTTCGTGCTCCTTGGCCTTGATGAGCTCGACCACTTTTGCCCCGGTGATGGCATCAACCTGTTGCAGGCCGAGTTCGCTCGCCTTGGAGACGACGTTGGCCCGGCCGGAAAGCTCGCTCACCACCACCCGCATCTCATTCCCCACGACCGCCGGGTCGATGTGCTGGTAGGCGTCGGGGTGGCGCTGCATCGCCGCAACGTGCACGCCCGCCTTGTGGGCAAAGGCGCTTTCGCCGACGTAAGCCATGTGGACGTCGGGCGCCAGGTTGGCGATCTCGGCGACAAAGCGGGCGACCTCGTGCAACCGGGCCAGGGCGCCGGCGGGCAGCGTTCGCAGCTTGAGCTTCAATTCCAGGTTGGGTATGACCACGCAGAGGTTGGCGTTGCCGCAGCGCTCGCCGTAACCGTTGATCGTGCCCTGCACGTGGCGGGCGCCGGCCCGGACCGCCGCGAGCGTGTTGGCCACGCCGCAGCCGGTGTCGTCGTGGGCGTGGATGCCGACCGGCATCCGGCCCAGCCGGGGGATGACCTCCGCCACGGCGGCTTCCACCTGCCACGGCAGCGAACCGCCGTTGGTGTCGCACAGCACGATGCTCTCGGCGCCGCCGCGGACCGCCGCCTGCAGGGACTGCAGGGCATAGGCCGCGTCCAGCCGGTGGCCGTCGAAGAAATGCTCGGCGTCGTAGATGACCCGCTTCCCCTGCCCGCGCAGCCAGGCCACCGTCTCCTCGATCATCTTCAGGTTTTCCTCCCGCGTGGTGCGGAGCACCTGCTCAACCTGCAGGACCGATGACTTGCCAAAGATGGCGCAGACCTCCGTGCCGGCATCGACCAGCGCGCGCACGCTGGCATCGTCCGCCGGTTTCAGGTTCGCGCGGCGGGTGGCGCCGAACGCCACAATCTTGGCGTGCTGCCAGGTTTCGGCCCGCGCGCGCTCGAAGAAGACCGCGTCCTTGGGATTGGAACCCGGCCAGCCGCCTTCGATGAAGGCCACGCCCAGCTCGTCGAGCTTGCGCGCGATGCGGAGCTTGTCGTCGACCGAATACGAAATGCCCTCCGTCTGCGCTCCGTCGCGCAGCGTGGTGTCAAAGATTTCGACGCGGGGGCGTGGGTCACTCTCAGACATGGGTGGCTTCGTAGGCTTCGGTCTGGGCCTGGAATTTCTGCAGGTAGCCCAGCTCGTCCACCCCCTCGAGCAGGCAGGTGCGGGAGAACGGATCGATGGGGAACATCACCGGGGTCCGACCCGGCCAGCCGACCGTCTGGGACTTCAGGTCGATGGTGATCTGAAGGTCGGGATTTTTCGCGCGCAACGCGACGAGTTCGGCGTGGGCCGAGGGTTCGATGACGACGGGAATGAGGCCGTTCTTGACGGCGTTGCCCTGGAAGATGTCGGCAAACAGGGTGGAGATGACCGCGGAAAAACCAAAACCGACCAGCGCCCACGGCGCATGCTCGCGGGAGGAGCCGCAGCCGAAGTTGTGGCCGGCGACGAGGATCTGGGCCCCGTCCGCTTCAGGCTGGTTCAGGATAAACTTCGGGTTGGGCGAGCCGTCGTCGAGGTAACGCCAGTCGCAGAACAGTTTTTCTCCGAGACCCAGCTTGTCCGTGACTTTGAGGAAACGGGCGGGAATTATCTGGTCCGTGTCGACGTCCCGGACCGGCAGGACGACACAACGGGCGGTCAGGGTGGTAAACTGTGGAGCTTTCGCCGCAGCTTGCTGCGGCACTTCACTGTTGGCGTTAGGGCGCTGCGCTTGCGCAGCGTTCAATTGCGGTGCGCTCATGAGTGGCCTCCCTTCATCAGGGGACGGGGATCGGCGATGCGCCCGGCGACGGCCGACGCCACGGCGGTGAGCGGCGAGGCCAGGACGGTGCGCCCGCCCTTGCCCTGCCGGCCCTCGAAGTTGCGATTGGAAGTCGAGACGGCGAGCTGGCCGGGGGAGAGCTGGTCGCCGTTCATGGCGATGCACATCGAGCAGCCGGCCTCGCGCCAGTCGGCGCCGGCCTCCTTGAATACTTTGTCGAGACCTTCGGCCTCGGCCGCCTGCTTCACCGACTGCGAGCCGGGGACGACCAGCATGCGGACGCTTCCGGCCACCTTGCGGCCCTTCAGCAGGCCGGCGGCGGCGCGAAGGTCGCCCAGGCGCGAGTTAGTGCATGAACCGAGGAACACCACGTCGACCGGCTGGCCGAGGATCGGCTTGCCGGCCTCGAATTTCATGTAGGCGAGGGATTTCTCCAGACCCGCGCGCTCGTTGGCGTCGGCCAGACCCGAGGGTTGCGGCAGGGGCTGGGTGATGGCGACACCCTGGCCGGGATTGGTGCCGAAGGTGACCATCGGTTCGAGACGGCTCGCGTCGAGCGTGACTGTCTTGTCAAACGTCGCACCCGCGTCGGTGGGCAGCGCGCGCCAGCGGGCGACCGCCTGGTCCCAGGCCGCGCCTTTCGGGGCAAACTCCCGGCCGGAGACGAACTGGAAGGTCTTGTCGTCGGGCGCGACCATGCCGGCGCGTGCCCCGCCCTCGATGGACATGTTGCAGACCGTCATGCGGCCCTCCATGTCGAGCGCGCGGATGGCCGCACCGGTGTATTCGAACACGTGGCCGGTGCCGCCGCCGACGCCGATCTTGGCCAGCACGGCGAGAATGATGTCCTTCGCCGTCACGCCGGGGCGCAGCGCGCCGTCCACGCGGACCTCGCAGGTGCGGGGCTTGCGCTGCAGCAGGCACTGGGTGGCCAACACATGGCCGACCTCACTGGTGCCGATGCCGAAACCGAGCGAACCGAATGCGCCGTGCGTCGAGGTGTGGCTGTCGCCGCACACGATCGTCATGCCCGGCTGGGTGAAACCCTGCTCCGGCCCGATGACATGCACGATGCCGCGCTGCACGGAATCGAGCCCGTAGATGCGGACGCCGTGGGCGTGGGCGTTGGCCTCGAGCAGGCGCAGCTGGATGCGGCCCATTTCATCGGCGGCCTCGTAGCCGCCCCGGGTCGGGATGGAATGGTCCATCGTCGCCACCGTGCGCCCGGGCCGGCGGACCTTCAACCCCCGCGCCTTGAGCACGGCGAAGGCCTGCGGCGAGGTGACCTCGTGGACGAGGTGCAGGTCGATGTAGAGCACGGTGGGGGCACCGGGTTCCTCGGCGACAATGTGGGAGTCCCAGATCTTCTGGAAGAGGGTTTGGGGCGGACTCATGGGGAAATTTCCGTCGGGAGGCTCTGCGGATGCTGGACGCGGCCGGTGGACTGCCGGGACAGCACGTGGTTGAGGGAGGCGATGTAGGCCTTGGCCGCCGCCACCACGATATCAGTGTCGGCCCCGTGGCCGTGCGAAGAACGCTGCTCCTCGTGGCGGACGCGGACGGTGGCCTCGGCCAGGGCATCGACGCCCTCGGTGACGGCGCTGATGCCGAACTCGAGCAGCTCGACCGGCAGCTGGACGATGGCGTTGATCGCCTTGTAGGTGGCATCCACCGGGCCGGTGCCGATGGCCGCTTGGCTGCGGATCTTGCCGTCCGGGTCCCGGAGGCGGACGCTGGCGGTGGGCAGCCCCGCTGTGCCGCACATGACCTGCAGGTGCTCCAAGGCCCAAAGTTCGGGCACGGTGGCGAGCTCATCCGAGGCCAGCGCGATGAGGTCGGCGTCCAGCACGGCCTTCTTGCGGTCGGCGAGTTTCTTGAATTCGTTGAAGGCCTTGAGCAAGGCGTCGCCCTCCAGCGGGTAGCCCAGCTCGGCCAGGCGCTTGGAAAACGCCGCGCGGCCGGAATGCTTGCCCAGCACGAGCATCGTGTGCGTCGCGCCGACATCCTGGGGGCGCATGATCTCGTAGGTCTGCGCGTTCTTGATCATGCCGTCCTGGTGGATGCCGGACTCATGGGCNNAGCTGGGTGCTGTCGATCCCGGTGTGCAGGCCGATCTTGGCCCCGCGGGTGCGGATGGCCATGACGACCTCCTCGAGCGACGCGTTGCCCGCGCGTTCGCCGATGCCGTTGACCGTGACTTCCGCCTGGCGCGCGCCGGCGCGGAGGCCCGCGAGCGAGTTGGCGACAGCGAGGCCGAGATCGTCGTGGCAATGCACGGAGATGACCACGTCCCTGGCCCCCGGCGTGTGCTTGATGATGCCCGCGATCAGCGCCCCGAACTCATCGGGCATGGTGTAGCCGACGGTGTCGGGGATGTTGAGCGTGGTCGCACCGGCCTTGATGACCGCGGCCAGGACGGTGTGGAGGAACTCCGGATCACTGCGACCGGCATCCTCGGGCGAGAACTCCACATCCTGGCAGAGGGTGCGGGCGTAGGCGACCATCTCGACGGCTTTGGCGGTCATCTCCCCGCGCGTCAGGCGGAGCTTGTGCTTGAGGTGGAGATCGCTGGTCGCGAGGAAGGTATGGATGCGCGGGCGCTTGGCGCCCTTGACGCCCAGCCACGCCGCGTCGATGTCGCTGCGGGTGCAGCGGGCCAGGCCGCAGATGATCGGGGGCTCGGCCTGCGGGCGGCCCTCCACCGGCTCCCGCCCCACCTCGGCCGCGATCGCTTGCACCGCGGCCAGATCGTCCGGCGACGCCGCCGGGAATCCGGCCTCGATCACGTCCACCCCCAGTCGGGCCAGCGCCCGGGCGACCTCCAGCTTTTCCGCCGAGGTCATGGATGCGCCGGGGGCTTGTTCGCCGTCGCGAAGACTGGTGTCGAAGATGCGGACGTAGTCGGGTTTCATGGGGGAAGTGGGCGGCCCGGGGTTTGATCCGGCATCACTTGCTGATGACGACGGGATGGAGGAACGGCATCATCGCGCGCAGCTTGGCGCCGACGACTTCGATCTTCTGCCCGCGTTCGCGGTTGCGGAACTTGGTCATGGTCCTGCGGCCATGCTTGTTGTTTTCGTCGATGAAGCGCTGGGCAAACTTGCCGGACTGGACGTCCTTGAGGATGCGTTTCATCTCCTGTTGCGTCTGCTTCGTGATGACGCGCGGCCCGGAGACGTAATCGCCCCACTCCGCCGTGTCGGAGACGGAATAGCGCATGTAGTTGAGGCCGCCGCGATACATCAGGTCCACGATGAGCTTCAGCTCGTGCATGCACTCGAAGTAGGCGATCTCGGGCTGGTAGCCCGCGTCGACCAGGGTCTTGAAGCCGGCCTTGACGAGCTCGGCGCAGCCGCCGCACAGCACGGCCTGTTCGCCGAAGAGATCGGTCTCGGTCTCCTCGGTGAAGGTCGTCTCGAGCACGCCGGCGCGGGTGCAGCCGATGCCGCGACCGTAGGACAGCGCGAGTTTCTTGGCATGGCCGGTGGCGTCCTGATGGACGGCGATGAGGCCGGGGACGCCGCCGCCCTCCTGGAACACTTCGCGGACGCGATGGCCCGGGGACTTCGGCGCGATCATGGCCACGTCGACATTCTTCGGCGGCACGATGCCCTTGAAGCGGATGTTGAAACCGTGGGCGAACATCAGCATCTTGCCGGCCGTGAGGTGCGGCGCGATCGACTCGCGGTAGAGGCGGGCCTGCACATGGTCCGGCACGAGCACCATGATGACATCGGCCCATCGGGAGACCGCGTCCACCGCGCCGACGGTCAGGCCGGCCTTTTTGGCCTTGGCGGCCGATTTGCTCTTCGGCGCGAGGCCGACGCGCACCTTGACGCCGCTTTCCCTGAGGTTGAGCGCGTGGGCATGGCCCTGGGAGCCGTAGCCGATGATCGCGACTTTCCTGCCGCGGATGAGCGCGAGATTCGCGTCCTTGTCGTAGTATATTTTAGCCATGGGAGTTAGATTTAAAAGTGAGAGGAAAAGTGAAGGGGAGGTTTGTTTCTGTCATTCTGAGCGAAGCGAAGAATCCAGTATCCTGTGCGGAGCGGTCGTGCTGCTGGATCCTTCACTGCGTTCAGGATGACAGGTTTTGGTGGTATTTGGTCAGACGGACATGGAGAGGCTGGCGGTGTCGGGATGCGGCTCTTCCGCGGCAGTGCGCACCAACGGCGGGGCGGCCGAGAGCGGCTCGTGGCCGCGCGCCATCGCGACGGCGCCGGTGCGGACGATCTCGACGATGCCGTAGGGCCGGAGCACCATCTCGAACTTGCCGATTTTTTCCGGCGTGCCCGTGACCTCGATGACGATGGTCGCCTCGTCCACGTCGACGACGCGGGCGCGGAAAACATCGGTCAACTGCAGCACCTCGGAGCGGGTCTGGGCGGTGACCCGGACCTTGACCAGTCCGAGCTCGCGGTAGAGCGAAGGCTTGTGGGTGAGGTCGTCCACGCGCAGGACGTTGACCAGCTTGTAGAGGTTGGCCTCGACGATGCGCGCGCCGGCCTCGGTGGCATCAACGACGACCGTGAGGCGCGATACGCCGGGTTTTTCGGTGCGACCGACCGTGAGTGAGTCGATGTTGAAGTTGCGCCGGCGGAAGAGCGACGCGACCCGGTTCAGGACGCCGGGCACGTCTTCCACGTAGGCGATGAGGGTATGTTTGGCCATGGGAGTGGTGGGTTAGCGACGGGCCTTCGCGCGCTTCGGAGCTACGGCGCGGCGCGGCTTTTTCAAAGCCTCGGCGGGTTTTGGGGTGTGGCGTGAAGTCTTGGCGTGGCCGCCGGCCGTGACCTTGGCTCCGGCGGGGGCGGGCGCCGCGGGCATCTCCCAGTCCTTGTCGGAACCGGACTCCAGCATCACGTCCTGCTTCGGGCGGCGGATCATCTTGTCGAGATCGGCGCCGGCGGGGACCATCGGGAACACCGTGTCCTCTTTCTCGACGACAAAATCAATCACGACCGTGCCCTTGGCGGCGAGGGTCTTCTCCACGGTGGATTTCACCTCGGAGCGTTTGTTGCAGCGAAGCCCCTTGAGCCGGTAGGCCTCGGCGAGTTTCACGAAGTCGGGGCCGGTCATCGGCGTGGCGGCGTAGCGCTTGTCGTAGAAAAACTCCTGCCACTGGCGCACCATGCCGAGGAAGGCGTTGTTGATGATGGCCACGTTGACTTTGATGCCCTCCTGCTCGGCCGTGGCCAGTTCGCACGAGGTCATCTGGAAGCCGCCGTCGCCGACGACCACCCACACCTCCTTGTCCGGGCAGGCGAACTTGGCGCCGATGGCCGCCGGGAGCGCGAAGCCCATCGTGCCGAGGCCGCCTGACGTGATGAGCGAGCGCGGCTTTTCGTGCCGATAATACTGGGCCTCCCACATCTGGTGCTGGCCGACGTCGGTCACCACAATGGTGTCGCGCTTCTGCGTGAGCCGCCAGAGATCGTTGATCACATGCGCGGCGTANNCCCACCACTCGGCGTGCCCGGCCTTTTTCACCTGCGGCTGGATGATGGACAACACCTCGCGGAGGTCGCCGATGAGGGCGACGTCCACCGGCACGTTCTTGTTGATCTCGGTCGGATCGATATCGACGTGGATTTTTTTCGCGTTGAGGGCGTAGGTCTTGAGGTTGCCGGTCACGCGATCGTCGAAGCGCATGCCGAGGGCGATGAGCAGGTCGGCCTGCTGGATCGCCTGGTTGACCCAGGCCTCGCCGTGCATGCCCATCATGCCGAGGTTGAACTCGGACGACGCCGGGATGGCGCCGATGCCCAGCAGGGTCGTGGTGATCGGGATGCCGGCCGTCTTGGCGAGCTTGAGCACCTCGGCGGTCGTGCCGGACTTGATGATGCCCTGCCCCGCCAGGATGAGCGGGCGCTTGGCGGCATTGATAAGTTCGGCGGCGCGGGCGAACTCCGACGCCGGGGCATGGTAACTCGGACGGTAGCCCGGCAGGCGCGGAGCGGCGGCTTCCCAGTCGAACTCGGCGGTGAGCTGTTGCGCATCCTTTGTAATGTCGACGAGCACCGGGCCGGGGCGGCCGCTTTTGGCGATGTAGAAGGCCTCGCGGATGGCGCGGGCGATGTCGCCGGGTTTCGTGACGAGGTAATTGTGCTTGGTGATCGGCAGCGTGACGCCGGTCACGTCCGTCTCCTGGAAAGCGTCCGTGCCGATCGCCTTCGAGCCGACTTGGCCGGTGATGCAGACGATGGGCGACGAGTCCAGCATGGCGGTGGCGATGCCGGTGACCATGTTGGTCGCGCCGGGACCGGAAGTGGCGATGGCGACACCGACCTTGCCGCTCGCCCGGGCGTAGCCGTCGGCCATGTGCGTCGCGCCCTGCTCGTGGCGCACCAGCACATGGTGGATTTTCGGATACTTGGTCATCGCGTCGTAAGCCGGCAGGATCGCGCCGCCCGGATAGCCGAACACGACGTCGACGCCCTCCTTCTGTAAGCATTCCCAGATGATTTCCGCTCCGGTGAGTTTCATAATGTCCCTTGAGTTGG
>CXWL01119938.1_pt1 | contig 15728 bp, 17 predicted proteins | sample 590931 | NCBI WGS metagenome assembly CXWL01 (sample SAMEA3498368, study PRJEB10139) | groundwater metagenome | biome: water well; material: biofilm material | place: Germany | collected 2015-04-27 | reverse complement strand
GTGCCATTTGCAGAAGTTGATGATCTCCTGGTAGATGCGGGCGAAGGTGCTCTCCGGGATCACCGCCTTGACTTCCTTGAGGCGGCCGTCGGCGCCGTACATCATGCCGCCGGTGCGGATCATGGCCGGCATCGAGGCGTCGACGATGACGTAGCTCGGCGAATGGAAGTTGGTGATGCCCTTGACCGAATCGACCATCGCCAGTTCGGGGCGGGTCTCCTGGCAGCGGTGCAGGTCGCGCTCGATCTCTTCGCGCTGCGAGTCGGGCAGGGTGGCGATCTTGGTGTACAGGTCGGCCATGCCGTTGTTGACGTTCACGCCCAGGCTGTCGAACAGCGCCTCGTGTTTTTCGAACGCTTCCTTGTAGAAGATGCGCACGCAGTGGCCGAACACGATCGGGTGCGAGACCTTCATCATGGTCGCCTTGACGTGCAGCGAGAACATCACGCCGGCCTTGTGGGCATCTTCGATCTCGCGCTCGTAGAAGGCGAGCAGCGACTTGAGGCTCATGAACATCGAGTCGATGATCTCGCCGTCGAGCAGCGCCACTTTCGGCTTGAGCACGATCGTCTTGCCGCTGGTGGTGATCAGCTCCATCTTGACGTCGCGCGCGCGGTCCAGCGTCATCGACTTTTCGCCGTGGTAGAAGTCGCCCTCGTGCATGTGCGACACGTGGGTGCGCGATGCCTGCGCCCACTCGCCCATCGAATGGGGATTCTTGCGTGCGTATTCCTTCACCGCGCGCGGCGCGCGGCGGTCCGAATTACCTTCGCGCAGGACCGGATTTACGGCCGAGCCGATGCACTTGCCGTAGCGCGCCTTGAGCGCCTTCTCTTCGTCCGTCTGCGGGTCGGCCGGGTAATCGGGCAACGGGTAGCCCTTGCCCTGCAGCTCGGTGATGGCGGCCAGCAGCTGCGGCAACGAGGCGCTGATGTTGGGCAGCTTGACGATGTTGGCGTCCGCTTCGAACGTCTTCTTGCCCAGTTCGACCAAGGCGTCCGGCACGCGCTGCTCGGGCGTGAGGTACTCGGCGAAGCTGGCCAGGATGCGCGCGGCCACCGAGATGTCGCTTTGCTCGATGTCGATGCCGGCCGGCCTGGTGAAGGCCCGCACGACCGGCAGGAAGGCGTGGGTCGCCAACATCGGTGCTTCGTCGGTCAGGGTGTAGATGATGGTCGGATTACTGCTCATGCGCGTTTCCTCGGTTGGCGAAGGCACTCTGGGCCTTGCTATTCTGTAAATAGTTACCTGGGTGCTGGACGTGAAGGTCTTATATAAGACATAGGACACATTCCACATTATGCACTAGCTTTTCACGATATACCACTTTTTTGCGGCCGGGGTGAAGTTCGCTCGGCATTGTCGCCGTCAGGCAATGATCAGGAATTCAACCGCATCGACCTTCTGGCTCAACTCTTCGCGGCAGTAATGCGGATCGTTGAGTTCGCGCCAGGCCACGCCCACGGGCGGCGCATGGCGCGCGGCCGAGAAACGCGCGCGCAGGGTGGCGACGATGCTGCCTTCGTTCGGCCAGCCGGCGCTGCCGATGCCCGTCATCTGGTTGCCGGCGCGCAGTTCGGCGACCAGGGCGGCGCGCAGTCCATCGGGCAGGCGCATCGCCAGGCGCAGCCATCCCGGCGCGGCGGAATCGGCGGCGCCGTCCGCCCGCGCCAGCCATTCGGCGATCTGCGCCTGCGCTGCCGCCACGCGCTCCTGTGTCCAGTCGCCAGGTGGCGTGAAGTCGTATTGCAGCAGGTCGCCGTTGCTGTTGTTCTGCCAGGCCGGGTCGTTGTTCATCGTGGGAGTGATTGCATTGAAGCGAAGCCCTGGTCGATCCGCCAGATTTTGCCGGGGCTGAGTTTGTCCCGATCGGATGGGGACACGTAATACTGCGTTGCGCCGCCGCGTCCGAACTGCGGGTTGGCCCTGGCCTGGCCGCGCGCGACGCAGAGATCTTGCCTGACGCGGAACAGGCGCACGGCGTTGCGCAGCTGGCGCGGGGCGCCGGTGGCATCCGTGCCGGGATCGGTGGTGACCTGCACCAGGTCATAGTATTTGATGAGGTTTCCTCGTGCCCTGGCCAGCGTGCGCCGGGTGACTGCGAAGCCGGGCGGACTGCCGGGAGTCAGGGAGAAAAAGATGGCGCCGGTCGTGACGACGACGTTGGCGTACGTGTCTTTCCCGACATAAGGATTGGTCGGGTTGGCCGCCGAGATACCCTGGGTCGCGCGAGCTTCCGCGGCGGGATCCTTGCCGCGGCAGACGCCGCTGCCGAGCTCGCTTTTGGCCGGCGCCGCGCGATCGGCCGTGGTGTCGGGCCGCGCCGCTTGCTGGTCGGGGATCGCGCCGCCGCGCGGGACGATCCGCTCTGGCGCGGGCAACGCAGTAGCCGGACCTGGGACCGTGACCGGAGCGGGAGGTGGCGCAGCGATGGGCGCCTGGTGAGCAGGCTCGGCTCCACGAGGCACCGTTGTGGGTGTAGTGCAAGCGGCAAGCGTGATGGCCAGCGCCAGCCAGCATGATGTGCGAATGCGCGATGTCATGATCCGTCCCTTTATCAAGTTATGGTTTTTTACATAACTTGATCCAAGACCGTCCACTTTGCAATCTGAGTTACATCTGAGGCATCAGCTGGCGTCGCCCCGTTGTTTGTTTAGCCCCAGCCAGCGCGGTGCAGGCATGCGAGCGTGGTGGCGGATGCTTGATGCGCCCGTCCGAACATGCCTGGCTTGAGGAAACGCTCGCGTGGGAACGCGGAAGACGCGATGCTTTTGAACAGGTGCAGCAGGCGCGGCGTCATCCGGATGCAGCGAACGCGGACAATGGCGATCGGCACGATCAGCGCGAGCATGGCGCTCAGCATAAAAAATAATTCCACGGCGATCTCCTGTTCAATAGGAACAGCTTAGGCCGAAGCATCGATGGTTTCCGTGCGGTACGCCGCATACTGTCTGGTGAATTTCACCGCGATATCCTCGCGGTCCAGCCGGTTGCAAATGGGAGCGACGGCGTGCTGAAGATCGGCTTCGGTTTGGGCAATTGCATCATTTCTGCGGCGTCGCCAGGCGCCGCGCCGCCTGCACCGCCGGCGTATCGCCCAGCGGCAGCACCGCGGCTATTCGCGCCAGCGCGCGCATCAGCGTCGCTTCGCCGAAGCGCAGGCCGCGTCCGCGCAACTGCGGCAGCGAACGCACCGGCTCGGGGGTGATCTCCACGGCGGCGCGCACCAGCAGGCGCTGCAGCCAGCGCATCGGCCCCGGCAGGATCGGCGCCTCGGCCATGATGCGCATGAAGTCGGCGAGGATGTCCGATCCCTCCAGCCCGGGCGCGGTCACGGCCAGCAGCGCTTCCCACGCGGCCCATGAGCGCGGCGCGCCGGTCGCGCCGTACAGCGAGGCGGTGGGTTGGCCTTCGGCGAAGGCGACATCCTTGTCGGCCGCCGACAAGGTGCCGGCGTATTGATGATATGCCTCGGTAAAGCCGAACACGGCGGTCGCATGGACCCAGTCGAGCAGCCGCGGATCGTTGGCATGATAGGCGACCCCGTCGGGCGTGGTGCCCTGAACATGACCGTGTATGCGCACCACGCGGGCGATCAGCTTTTCGGTGGCCGAGCGCGGGCCGTAGACGGACATCATCGCCGCAAAGCCGGTGCGGCGCAGGCGCATGCCTGGATCGCGTTGAAAACTGCTGTGATCCCAGACGCCCGAGCGCACCGACGGTTCGGCCAGCTCGAGCAGCACCGCCGTCACCCCGCCGACGAACAGCGTGAGCGGATTGGCGAACACCCGCCAGGAGACGCCGTGCGCCGGCGCCAGCGCCGGCTCGCCCGGCGGCTGGCTGAAGTCGCACGCCATGCCAGGGGGCGGGCGCATCAGATCGCGCATCGCGTCAAGCATCGGCAGGCGGCGCCGGTGAGGCGCGCAGTCCCTTTGCCGCAAGTGGATTCTTTGCCATACCGAGATCCTCAATGTCCTTTTGACATCCATCGGCCAAGCAGGCGCAAAGTGTTGAGACGTTGAAGGACTGCGATCCCCCGCACACTTGCATCACCGCGAGAGTGCGCCCTTGGCTTGGCCGTAGGAATCCCTGCTCCAGGGGTATCCAGTCAATTTGGTTCTTCATCACTGCCGTGATGGCGCCGTGCCGCTCCGGACTGCACCATACCTGGCCCCAGACCATAGCGACAGCGCCCGAAGCTCCGCCACTTTCGGATGGGTTTCGGGGACACTCCCGGCCATCGGCAATTCGGTTTGGTCGAAGATTTTGACTTCGGCGCCGAAGTGCTCGAGGATGCGCGCCGCTTCATAGGTCAGGAAGCGGCTGAACGAACGTTCGCGCAAGGAGCCGTAGAGCATCAGGATGCGCGGCGGGTGGGCCAAGTCGCCTTGCTGCGCCAGCTTGTCCATGGTCGGAATGTCCAGCTGGGTTATTTTGATATTCGGGATGGCGCTATCCATGTGCATGCTCCTGCTGTGTTGGCGCTGCCGTCGTGGCTGGATCGGGGTCGGCTGGCGTCGCGAAGTCGCTTGGCGCGACCGTGCCGGCGACCGTCGCGTCGGGCGGCGCGGCCGGATAGAGCCAGCAGAATACCAGCGTGGCCACTGCGGCGCCGAACAGCTGCGCGACGATAAATCCTGGCGCATCAATCGGACGAATTCCCGCAAAGGTGTTGGTCGCACTACGCGCAAGTGTGACTGCCGGATTGGCAAACGACGTCGATGAAGTGAACCAGTAGGCCGCAGTAATGTAAGTGGCTACCGCGAACGGCGTGACGCTAGGACGGCTACGTGAACAGCCGATGATGACGGCGATTAGCCCGAACGTGGCGACAAATTCGCTCCACCACTGCTCCGGGCCGGTACGCACGTGCTCGGAAGCGAAGAATACCGGGTCGCCAAACATCAGGTGCGCCGCAGCGACGCCAGCAAAAGCACCGACAACCTGCACGGCGATGTACGGCAGCACTTCTGATGCCGGAATATTCTTTTGCCACGCTTCCGACAGCGTGACGACCGGATTGAAGTGCGCACCGGAGACGGTTCCGAACATCAGGATCAGGGCGACCAGGCCGGCGCCCGTTGCGATCGCATTTGCCAACAGAGCGAGGGCGACGTTGCCGCCCGAGAGCCGCTCGGCCATGATCCCAGAACCGACGACAACCGCCAAAAGGAATGCAGTGCCCAGTCCCTCTGAAACGATACGTCTGGCGAGCGTCATGGCTTAGTCGTCCCGATCCGGTCCATCTCCCGCTGCAAGGCGAGTTTCTCCAGTTTAGCCAGCGGAAGGCTCTGAAAAATATCGAGGCGCATTTTGATTTCCCTGCAGACCTTAGCGAAGACGATCCGGATTTCTTCGTCCGAGCCCTCCGCTGCCGCTGGATCTTGAAAGCCCCAGTGCGCTGTCATGGGCTGGCCTGGCCAGAATGGACAGACCTCGCCTGCGCCTTTGTCGCACACCGTGATAACGAAATCCATGTGCGGTGCATCGACGCCCGCGAACTCGTCCCACGACTTACTGCGCAGGTTGTCAAGCGGGTAGCCGATCGCTGCGATTTGTTCTAACGCGAAGTGGTTCACTTCGCCAGTCGGGTGGCTGCCCGCGCTGAACGTCTTGAAGCGTCCGCCGCCTGCGACGTTGAGCATGGCTTCGGCCATGATGCTGCGGGCAGAGTTTCCGGTACACAGAAACAGCACATTGTAGATTCTCTCGCTCATGGGGGCTCTCCCGTAGGATGTCTTAGCAAAAAATTGGTGTTACTGCTGCACAGTGCCGATTTGATCGAGCGCGCTCTTGAGCGCGGCGCGGTCGTTTTTCAGTTGTGCCAGCGGTAGTGCCAAGAACGCCTCGATGCGCGCTCGAAGGATGCGGTAGGCCTTCATGAATGCGGCATCGATTTCTTCATTAGTACCAGTTGCGTGCGCCGGATCTTCAACGCCCCAGTGAGTTCGCAACACGGGTCCAAGATAGGCGGGGCAGGTTTCGCCGGCCGCGCTCGCGCAAACAGTGACGACGATGTCCGGGGTNNTGTCCGGGGTGGCGGGGAGGTTGTCCCACGACTTGCTGAAATAGCCATCGGTCGCGATGCCTTCCCGTTCGAGCAGCGCAAGCGAGCGTGGATGAACGTATCCGGCCGGCTGGCTGCCGGCGCTCATGGCCTTCCATCCTGCCGGCGCGAGGTGGTTGAAAGTCGCTTCCCCAAGGATGGAGCGGCAAGAGTTTCCGGTGCAGAGAAAGAGTACGTTCATGGGCGGCGGTCCTTAGTTTGTGCGGATATGGGCGAATTAGGAATGCACGGCATCAGCGCCGCAATTCTGCGAAATTGTTGAGCATGGGTTTCCGCCGCAGCAGTTCTCGGTCAGAAACGAGATCAGGGTATTCATCGTGTCAAAATTGGCAGCGTAAATAATGAAGCGCCCATCCTGTCGAGGCTTGATTAGACCAGCGTGGGTCAACTCCTTCAGATGAAAAGAAAGGGAGGATGAAGGTACGGACAATTCTTCCGCGATCTTTGTCGCGGCCATTCCAGCCGGCCCCACCTTCACGAGTAACCGGAAAACGGCTAACCTCGATTCTTGTGCCAGCGCCGCGAGTGCGGCCAATGCTCCACCTGTTTTCATCGCTATGCCCTCGTATGAATTCTATGATTCTACAATCATAGAACTATGGAAGTAAAGTGACATTCCGATGACATGCGGAATGCCCTCTCTGCGCCATACCTGGAAAACCACAGTGGGGGAAAATGACCCGGTTGCCAGTGTCACCGTTTCCAATGGCAACAAAAAATTCCTAAATTCATCAACAAGTCACAAAGTGGCATTAAACTCAAGTTTCATCCCCAAACTATGTCTGCAAGAGCCTTGAAATTTGACTGATGTAATCGCTTCATCATGTCAATTTTGTAGAAGGATTCAACATAGGTAATAGGCAATAAAAGGCATTGATTATGTTGCAGAAACGGTTACGACAAATTATTGCCCAGCAAGAACTTTCAGCTCTTTTTCAACCCATAATTCACATGCAATCGGGTGAAATCATTGGCTATGAAGGTCTCATACGGGGGCCTTCCGATAGTCCGTTGCATTCGCCTCTGAACCTCTTTAAGGTTGCGTTGGCGGCAAACCTGAGCGTTGAGGTGGAACACTTATGTCGTAAGGTGGTGATTGAACGTTTTGCTAAAATGGACCTGCCGGGCAAATTGTTCTTGAATGTCAGCCCGGAATGTTTGCTGTACCCAAACGTGAAGCACGGTGAGACGCTTGACTACATTCAGCAATACGGAATTAGCCCCGAGCGCGTCATCATAGAGTTGACAGAAAGCCAACCTACCTACGACTACGAATTGCTTGGGAAGGCCGTTGCACATTACAGCGAAATGGGTTTCGAGATCGCTATCGATGATCTTGGCGAAGGTTTTTCTAGCCTGCGCTTGTGGTCGGAACTGCGCCCCGCTTACGTTAAAATCGATATGCATTTCATCCAGGGAATCAACCTGGACAAGGTGAAATTGCAGTTCGTTCGCTCTATTCAGCAGATTGCTGACGCGACAGGCACGCTTGTCATCGCCGAAGGAATCGAAACGCAGACCGAATTGCTGCTCATTCGTGACCTTGGTATCGCGTGTGGTCAGGGCTATCACATTGCTCGTCCGAGCACTGCCCCGCCAAAGACGGTGTCTTTCGAAATTGCTAAAACACTCGGTTATCGAGGTGTCGCTGTCTATCCCCAAGAAAATAACAGCCGACAGAGCAATGCTACGGCGCTGCGTCTATTGCGGATTGTGCAGCCTGTATCTCCAAGAATGTCGAACAATGAAGTGCTGGATATCTTCGTTCACGCGCCAGAGCTTGAGGTCATTCCGGTTGTTGAAAACGGACTGCCGCTTGGACTGATCACGCGGCGTAATCTGGTCGACCGCTTTGCTGTGCAGTTCTCACGAGAACTGCATGGCAAAAAGCGGTGCGATATGTTCATGGATCCGGCGCCCTTGATCACTGAAAAGCACACAAAGCTCCAGGACTTGAGCAGACTGGTGGCAAAGGCAGACCGCCATCATTTATTCAATGGCTTCATCATTACGGACCAGGGGCAGTATTTAGGGATGGGGACAGGTCACGACCTGATGGGTGAGATAACGGAAATGCAGATAAATGCAGCGCGTTACGCCAACCCACTAACGCTCTTGCCGGGTAATGTGCCTATCAATGAACACATCGAACGCCTGCTTGAAAATGGAGCGCGTTTCAGCGCCTGTTATGTCGATCTGGATTTCTTCAAGCCGTTTAACGACGTCTATGGATACCGAAAAGGCGACGACGTCATCCAACGCACCGCCAGAATTCTTGAGCAACACTGTGATCCGATGAGGGACTTTGTTGGCCACATCGGCGGCGACGACTTTTTGATGCTGCTGCAGAGTGAAGATTGTGAGCAGCGTTATCAGGCGATGATCGATTCGTTCGCGGCAGATATTGCGCTTCAGTTCTGTAGTGCCGACCTCCAACGAGGCGGATATCTCAGTGAGGATCGGTTGGGCAGCCCGGTGTTCAACCCGCTCGTTACAGTCTCTCTTGGGGCGCTGAAGGTCGAACCCGGTCATTTTTGCTCGCATCATCAAATAGCAACTGCAGCCGCTGAGGCGAAACGGCAGGCGAAGCGAATCCCTGGAAACAGCATATTTATTGATCGTCGAGCCGGACCATGCGCGTCGGCGTTGCCTGTGGCCGATCAAGCTAATCGCCTTGATCTACGCCATGAGTGCGGCATTGGTCCCGGTTCGACCGTCGAAGCTCCAAGGATTTGAACTATTGTGTTGCAGTTCAATCGCCGGGCTTTTGGGCAGCGCTGCAGTGTTGAGACTCAGGTCGGCCCAGCTGAGGTTCAACTGCTAACACTTCGATGCCCAGCGATTGAAAAATATGATCCGGCATCGTGCTTGTCAACCAAGCACCGTGCTCGCAGAATGCATGCTTCTTTATCGTCGCCAACGGCGCAATTTGTCGTCACAATGTCGGCAGGACAAGTCAGTTCGGGTCGTGCCGGTGCAGCCACGAAGGAGGCTCGTGTTCTACCTCGTTGCGCGGTCGGTCACCCATCCGCTCACCATTCTTGCCGCCAAATTCGTTTCAAGACCAGCATTGATATGATTGCTTGCGCAGCCCCAGCGCTGGGCAAACCGCACTTCGGGCCAATAGAATGGTCCAACAAGCTGATCCTAGATTTGGCCTACCGGAGGTAGCATGGAAGTCGAGCTCAACCTTCTTGTCGATTCAATCGCGCTCGGATTGCAGAAGGACATTCCGATGCAAATCGGCAACCGCAGCAAGTCGGACCGAGGATACTCTTTGCTCTCAACGCAACCGGAAGCTGCAGTCAAGGCGACCCGCCTCGCCTTATCCACCGCCATGACCGCCGAGCAAGCGTTTCAGGCTATCGCAACGAATTGTATTTCGCACATGGAGGCCAACGATCAGATTGTTGTCAACCGGCACGATGTGGAAGGGTTGCACCAGATGAGAGTGGGAATGCGCCGCCTGCGTTCGGCGCTAAGCATGTTCAAAGGTTTGCTTCAGCTGCCTGAAGATTTGCAGAAGGATCTTGACTGGCTGGCCGGCGAACTGGGCGATGCACGAGACTGGGACGTGCTCACCGGTTCGACCTTGCCTTCCGTAGCGAAATACGTATCGGACCGAACACGAATTGACGGCGTGCAGCAGGCTTCCGCCGACAAGGCGCAAGAACACCACCTCGCAACGTCCGCAGCAGTCGATTCACCGCGCTACACGCATCTCATGCTTAGCCTGTCTCGGTGGGTGCAGACCAAGGGTTGGCACGACGACAAGGGGGAGACCGCAGCAGCGGGCAGCAAGCTGGCGCAGCCTGTCGTGAAATTCGCCCGAAAAATCTTGAAACGCGATCAGCGCCGCCTGCGTACACGCGCTCGCAATCTGCGCGCCGCCACGCCCGAAGCACGCCACCGACTTCGCATCGCAGCCAAAAAGACCCGTTATGCCGCAGAATTTTTTGATTCCCTGTTTTCACCCAAGTCTGTGCGGCCCTATATCAAGGGACTGACCGGCCTGCAAGACGAACTAGGCCTCCTGAATGACGCTGCCGTCGCTGAGCGACTGTTGACCAGCATGACGTCCGGCCAGCCGCAACTTAAGGAGAGGGTCAGCTTCGTCCAAGGTTTTCTGGCGGCACGTGCGATAAGTAAAGATAAGACAATCGTTAAGCTGTGGAAGAAATTCGCGCGGGTCGGCGTGCCCCGCTAGCGCGCACGAGGGTGACGAAATGATGGCTGGAGGAAAAACACTATGGAGTCGAGCGCAATGAGCACAACCGCAAGTCCAGTCGAACACCGCCATTCTGGACGTGCTCGGCACGACGTGAACGCCGTCGAACAAAACAGGAATCAGCTCGAAATCGAATCGATGGCACGTCAGTTGGAACGGCCTCTCTCTGAGATAGCCGAACTGTATGCCAGAATTTACGCCGACTTGAAATCGCACGCAAATGTGACCGATTACCTGCCGGTATTCGTCGCAAGACGGATCCGCGCCACCGTGGCAAAGCATTGAGGCTCGTGATCGCGGATGGGCTTCCGTTCGATACAAAACAGACAGGCATCAAGGGCAATTTCCGGTGCGCTTGCTTAACTGCCGATCCATGCTCCCGCCCAGACTGCGATGATCATCAGCGCGAGCCCAGGTACGATGTGCGCTGCATAACGGGCACCTCCCGATTTGAAAGCAACCACTGCTTTCATTAGCGTGTTCGTGGAAAGGCCCACCAGAATTGGACCGATTGCCTGGTCTGTTGAAATCTTGTTTGCGGCCGTCAACGACGCGGCCGATGCTGCGGTCGCATGAGCATCGATCAAGCCGGTCACTGCAGCACCCAGCAACATGCCACGCGCACCCAACCAAGCGTTCAATCCCGCAGCCACCAGCACGATCAATCCAATCAGTGCGGCAAACACCGCCGCCATTTTCAGATCGAAGGCTCGACCGACGTTGATTTCCTGGCCTTTTTCGACGGTGGATGGCACCTTCGTCATGAAGAAGATTAGCCCGTACGCGCCGGCTGCCGCTCCGCCGAGGATCAAGGGCCACATCAGCGCAGCCAATAGTGCGGTTTGTACCATCCCAATGACGACTGCCATCTGAATTATCGTTGCGATAGACGAGAACAATGCCCCGGCGACGGCGACACTCATGACAGATTCTTGTCGTGAAGCGCGTTCGCCCATGGAATAGATGGTCGCGGTGCTGGAGACAAAACCCGAAGCGAAGCCAGCCAGTGGCAGGCCGTATCTCGCCCCCAAGGATCGCATGGCAACATAGCCAAGGGCACTGATCGCCATCACCAGGACGACCAGGCGTACGAGTGCATGAGGATTGAGCGCATCGAGGGGGCCCATGTAGCGGTCCGGAGCCAGTGGCAGCACGATAAGGGCCATAGCAGAAAACAAGATAATGTCCCGTAGCTCTTGCGCCGTGAGGACGTTGCGCACAAAATGATGAATCCGATGTCGCTCCGCCAGCAGTAGGGCAAGGGCAACGCCCACAGCCGCTGCCGACACCGGATTGTAGACTGCAAGACCTCCCAGCAAGCACGTCAAGAGCAATGCGAACTCAGTCGTCATGCCAGGATCCTGATCGTGCGTTCGCTGGTACGCGACCAGTGCACCCGCGCCGACAATTAGCGCTGTCACCGCTGTTATCAATCCATCACCGAGCAACACGCTAACCGCTCCGAGCAGCGACGAGACACAAAACGTTCGAATGCCAGCCGCATTTCGCGTTGGACTCGAATCTTTGCGGCGTTCGCGCTCCGCACCAACCAACAGGCCAATGCCAAGTGCGACACTGAGACCGAGCAGCATAGATTTGTCGGCCGGGATTGGAATTTTTGCTCTCCTATATTGCAGAATAGATCAGTAGATATGTCGTGCGATCACCGATTCGTAACGCCAGTGATCGAATTCAAATATTTGGTCGAGTGTAATCTTGAACGGGTTCGGCAGCTCGCCTCCACCGGCCTGTGTCAACTCAGGTGACTTACCTATCTGGCCGACAGGCCTTCGACTGCAACTAAATGCTGGGTGGCGATTTCCCATCCGACCCCGGCTCACGAGGTCCTCACCTTCATGAAACACCGAATTCGGCTGAAGACGCTCTAAGTGCGAGCGTTCTTGGAATTTTAGCATCCGACCGATGCTGCGATCGATACCAGTGCGGGCTGGGAAGATTGCACTCATCAGTTGAGGAGTCTACTATTACTGATACATACATCTTATCGCGAGAGAAAAAATGGCTCTTCCAAAAAATAAGCTTCCTGTTGCCACGGCGCAGCCTGTTGCGAGCAAAACAGCGGTTCCGGGTCGGCGACGCACCGCATCCGCAAGCGCTTCTCCTGCCGCGCTCGACGAGCGGCAAGCAGCGCTTGACACGACGACGGGAAAGGCTGTGAAGAAGGAGAAGCGAATCCGTTCCAGTTTTAGTCTGCCCGAAAGCCAATTTTCTTTGCTGGCGGAACTTAAGACGAAATGCTTGAGCTTTGGCATCAATCCCAAGAAGAGCGAGCTACTTGCCGCTGGCCTGCAATTGCTCAGGGATTTGCCCGAGACGTCTTTGGAAGCATCAATCTTGCCGTGTTTGAGATCCGACAGAAAAGTTGCCAAGATCAAAAAGCCGAAGAAATAGATAGCGAGGTTCACTGCAACGGTTCTTCTGGTTTTCTGGACAAGGCCTCTGGCAGTGTTTCGCGTAAACGCTGAGAGCGAGAACGTTGTCCAAGACTGCGTGTTTGATCGCGTTCCCAAGAGGGTTCGGGACGAAGCTGAGCGCCCGCTTTTTTGCGTCCTTTAACAAAGTTATTGCGATGCAAAATCTGCAGCAGATTTCATGTTCGACGGACATGATCTGGCCCAGCAAAACGTAGAGATGCCGAGACAAAAAATCTTGCTGGATCCTGTGACAACGCGCGCTGCTCTGGCAGCTCGTGCAGCGCACCGTATTGAAAAGGAAAGCGGATCGCGATGATTTGGATTTCGTGGTGCAGCATGCGGACATGGTCGCGCTCTCATTTGCTCAGCGCGCTACGGACGTTGAAGATCTGATCTCGGAACTGCAACGACGCCTCGCGCCGCACATTGGCATCGTTCTCATGTAGTCGCGCCGACTGCCGGCGATGCCGCGTTCAACCAAGTTCACAGCAGGCGAGTGTCGGCCGGCTCCCGATTAAGGTCGTCGTGACGGCCGTCGTTATATTTCAACGACTTGGCGAGTTGGTCGGCATCTTGCTCGATACCGTCCAGCGTGGCGATAGCCACAGCGTAGAACTTACCACCGTTGCCCTCTGCGAAGGTGCGGATGCCACAGGTCTTGCAGAAGCGATAGTGAAGGTGGGATTCGGATTTTCCAGGCGGAATCCACGAGTAATCGGATAGCTGATCTTCGCCTTTCTCGACTTTAAAATCTTCAGGCGGCACGATCGCGAACCAAAAGCGCGATTTGCTGCAAATCGAGCAATTGCAGCGCGTCGTTCCCTTATCGAAGTCAATGTTGGCCTCAAAGGCGACCGCATCGCAGTGACACGAGCCGTGGTAGGTGTTCTTCGTCATAGTGTTTCCTTGATTCGTTTTGATTAGAATGGAAAAGCCCCCTGTCGGAACCGCACCAACATCGAAATTCGTTGAAAGGATAGGACTTGGAAGCCGGCAATTCAACCTGTCCACAAGGCGGGATCGCATCGAAATTTGCGATCACGACTCATCAGTCGAACTTGACCAGGTCCTTGAAGATCAGTTGACCCCAGCTATTTTCTCGTGCCTGCACAAGCAGTCCACCTTCCGCAAGAGCGCCAAGTTTGATGGGCGCGAATCCAAGTTTTTCCGCAAGCGCAGCAATCTCCGCTGCTGCGCCGTCATCGTCGCTCGCCAGGAACACGACTCTCTTGCCACCATGGACGGACGGATCCTGGTCAAGGACGGCAGCGACCAAATGGTTGAAGCCCTTGACCAGTCTTGCGCCAGTGAATGCCCGCGCGACGACCTTGGCAGAAGAAGGCTGTCCTCCCAGTTCCTCAAGGGGAACGCCGTAGGCATTGGTGACATCAACGATGGTCTTTCCCTTCCAGGTCGGCAGCGCCTTCGCGACATCCTTGTGCGACTCGTAACGGACAGCCACAAAGACAATGTCCGCCTTGACGGCTTCCGCCAGCGTTGTGGGAATGATCCCAGGACCGATCGCGGCCGCAGCGGATGCAAAGCTTGCCGGGTCGCGCGTGGTTGCAACGGATACTTCGATGCCGCTGCGGGCAAACGCCCTGGCGAGCGCCTGGCCCAGCTTGCCGAAGCCAATAATTGCGTAGCTCATATATTTTCCTTTGATTTTTTGGTTGACCATGCCCGACCGGCTCCGCATATCGAATGGCGTGACCGGCCGGGCGTAGCGTGTCAGAGTTGCGCCAGGCCGCCGTCGACGGCGAGCTCGCTGGCGGTCATGAAGCTGCTGTCCGACGACGCCAGAAAGGCAGCCGCAGCCCCGATCTCCGCCGGATCGGCCATGCGCAGCAGCGGCGTCAGCGAGGCGAAGAACTTCTGGCCCTCTTCGCCCAGCGCTTCCTTCGCCAAGTCGGTCGCCGTCGCCCCTGGCGAGAGCACGTTGACCCGGATGCCGGTGCCCTTCAGGTCCTCCGCCCAGGTCCGCGCGAGGTTGCGCACTGCCGCCTTGCTGGCGCTATAGGCGCTCATTCCCGCGGCGCCCGTGGTGCCGGCGCTCGATCCGGTCAGGATGATCGAACCGCCCGTGCCCATCAGCGGCAGCGCCTTCTGGACCGTGAAGATCGTTCCCTTCACATTGGTGTCGAAGGTCTCGTCAATGTGCGCGGCGGTGATGTCGCCGAGCCGAAGCTGGCTGCCCGCCCCGGCATTGGCAAAAACGATGTCGAGGGTGCCGCGCTCGGCCTTCACCGCCGCGTACAGTCGGTCGAGGTCGGCCTCATCGGAGACTGAGCCCTTCACCGCGCGGGCATTCGGACCGAGTTCGGCCACAGCGGCGTCGAGCGCGTCCTGCCGGCGGCCGAAGATGAAGACGAACGCGCCCTCTTCGATGAAGCGCTTTGCTGCGGCGCGGCCGATACCGGTAGCGCCACCGGTGATCACTGCGGTCTTTCCGTTCAGTCTGTTCATTGCATGCATCCTTGGTTGGAGTAGTAAGGAAGCAGGAGTCTGCTTGCTTGACGAATAGTATGCGGCTCTGCTAACCTTAGTTCAAGTATGCACTTTTAGGTAAGTATCAAAAATGACGACATCTTCTGAAACCTGCGATCCCGGCTGCGGCCTCAATTCCACTCTTCGCATCATCTCGGGCAAGTGGAAACCGCTGGTCCTGTTTTTCTTGCGTGACGGCCCGAAGCGCTATGGCGAGCTCAAGCGATTAATCCCGGGCGTCAGCGACAAGGTGCTGATCCAGCAATTGAAGGATCTGGAGGCCGATCACGTACTGGTACGGACCGACTACAAGGAGGTGCCGCCGCGCGTGGACTATGCGCTCAACCCGCTCGGGCGCAGCCTGGCCGAGGCGATCCTCCCGCTGTGCACCTGGGGAACCGAGCACATGGCGGAAATGGCGAGCATCTTCGCCAAGCGCAACACCTTGCCCTAGGAGTCTGCGCGGCAGACGGAATTTTGACTTCTGGGATTGACGCGGTCGAGGCAACCG
>CXWL01010861.1_pt1 | contig 15728 bp, 12 predicted proteins | sample 590931 | NCBI WGS metagenome assembly CXWL01 (sample SAMEA3498368, study PRJEB10139) | groundwater metagenome | biome: water well; material: biofilm material | place: Germany | collected 2015-04-27 | reverse complement strand
TATGACAATTGCAGATGTAATCATGTCTGCTTTAAAATGAAGCGCATCTGCTTCCAAGGCTTGGCTTTTGGATTTTTTTGCAACACGATACAATGCCTTTGATCTTCCAAAATCTACTACAATTGATACAACCATTATCCCTATTGAAAAAATCGTTACAGTAGGTTGAATTGGCTCAAAAAATATTCTGTGTATCCCTTCATAAAACACCCATCCTGCAACAATGAATAGTAAAATTATTTCAGTTAGACTTGCCAGACTTTCATGTTTTGCATAACCATATGTGTACCTCAAATCATGCGGTCGCATTGCAATACGTATTGCATAAAATGTCATGACTGCCGCAACAATATCTAATCCAGAATGAAATGCTTCAGATAAGATTCCAAGGCTGTTGGTAGAAAATCCAACAGTTAATTTTAGAATTGTAAGTGCTGCAGATGCAATTATGGATATGATTGCCACTTTGATTTTCTCATCATGTAATTTTTGATTTGATTCTGGATTTTGTTTTTTCTGATCCATGTTTGGAACAAAACTCTAAATTTGCCTTATATGCTTTTGTGATTCCACAAGCTAAATTTTTTTGCCAGAGCTAATTTGATAAAAAATTCAATTCTTTAACAAAAATTGGTGATTTGACACGCTATTTAGAATAATAAATTTTAGAAATAAATCTAAAACATATCTATCTATAAATAAAATATAATATTTTTAATTATAATATATCCATATATCATTTATAGAATCTATTTTTTATTATATTTTTAAAAATAGATGTGTATATTTAAAAAAGATATTTTTTTTTGAATCTATCATCACCATATCAGTGAAAGATAGATGTCCTATGCCTAATTTCAGATGGAAATAGTGCAAAATATCCTAGTTTGAAGAAGAGTGAAAATTTGAAATTAATGTTAATTTATTTTTCTATGGATAGTTTCCCATCATAGAACTGCCCATCATATTTGGATTCATCATCCATTGACTTTGAAATTGTGTGTTATTCATCATGTTTTGCATGAATTGTTGATTTTGAAACATCATTCCGTACATTTGTTGACTGAATTGTGGATCGTTCATCATTGGAGTCATCATGTTATTCATCATACTTGGATTGTTCATCATATTTCCCATCATCCAGTTTCCAAACTGTGGGTTTTGCATCATTGTGCCCATCATCTGATTCATGTATTGTGGATTGTTCATCATATTTCCCATCATCTGATTCATCATGCTTGGGTTTTGCATCATGGTGTTCATCCAGTTGTTCATAGCCTGTGGATTATTCATCATGGTTTGATGCCATTGTGTCATTTGTTTTGGATCATTCATCATTTGTTGCATTTGTTGAGGTGTCATCATCATAGAGATAGAGGCATTAGATTGAAGTGCAGCATAACCAATTCCAATTCCTGCAAAAAATACACCTACAATAATCCCAATCAATATGGTCTGACTTACCATGCCAGTTCTAGTTCCATGTTGCATATAATCCCATATACAAGTTTCAATACTGATTATCTCAAATGAGAAACACCTGCCCACTCCACAAGGATGTGGAACTAATAACAACTGTACTTCCAAATGGAGATACTAGTGATTACTGCCCCAAATGTCAGGAATTGTTTGGAGAAAAGATATGATTTTGACTTGTCCACAATTCATTTTGTACTCAACTTTTCTAATGATGATTTGAACAATTCTGCAATTCCCTTGCCTATAGTTTTGGAAGGAAAATCCACCCTATTAGTGCAAAATCTGACCGTCTAACCGTATCCCCGATTCAATGGCGCGGGGAATATAGACGGAGGCAAAGAAATGTCACAAATTTACCAAATATTTGTAAAAAATGACTTTACCGATATCAGTAAAAAAGTGAAATCTCCCTCATTTTATGAATAATAATACGATGCTTCTCATAATAGATTTATTCTTAGGAAATATGGTTAATTGATGATATTGAGAAGATCATATTTTGTAATACTAACAATTGCCATCATAGGATTCTCATTTAGTATAGATTCTGCATTTGGTGAGTCTGAGTCATTCACCGTATCTGCAAGAAATTATTATGACTATCAAATTTTTATGAATGCTGGAGACGAGATAAGTTTCGCAATAACGGTGAATGGAGGTGCTAATGATGATATTTATTTTACACTTTATTCCCCCACAAGTTCAAAATTAACTGACGGTGTAATAGATGATCAGTTCTCAGATAATTTTTCAGCAGTTGATTCTGGAACTTACACTTTTAGATTTGACAATACAGGTTCAACAATTTCAAACAAATCGATAAGCTTCTCATATCAAATTCAAACAAACACTTACTACATCTATGTTGATAAAATCCCCGATTGGACAAGTTATGCAGGAAGTTCGGTTTACGATTCAACTCAAGCTTGGAAAGATGCAAATCCTAAACTAAATTTTTATCAAGCCAAATCTCCAGAAGAAGCCACTCTACGAATACAATGGGTAAAAGAATTTGGAGTGGAACATGTTGGTTATGCTTATGGCAGTCACTTTATCGAAGTAGGTTTAGGGGACAGCTATTGCAATGGAAACTGGCGTCCATTTTCTGCTGATCATGTAAATTGGATCATGACACATGAAATTGGGCACGTAATAGGTCTTGAACATAGTTCAGATCCTTCTTCTATCATGTATCCAACTGCACCACGTGCCCAATATGGATTGATAGAAGAACCATACACTATCAGTAAAGGATATTTACAGTTTATTCCTTTTTGCGCAAGTAAAGACATTACGTCTTTTTATTATGGTGTGAGTTCAGATGATCCCACATATGGTTTTGATGTGTATGTTGTACCGTCAATAAATGAATACAATAAAGCGGCAAAAGGCGAATCATTTGCTTACTATTCTTCAAGCGAATGTTATGGGGAAAACTATCTAAGTTATAGTAGAACATGTAGTGGAATTTCTCAAGAGAGTGGTTTGTTAATATCTATAGATAATAGACAAACCAATGGCTTGACTAAGTTAACAGTTAAGCAATTAGAAATCAATGAATCCGTAAATAGTTTACATTCAACAAGTTCTACCACTCTTTCATACGAGTATCCTGACGAATACACTGAGAATCAACAAACATTGAATGATGCTCTGTCTCAAACACAAGAAAGTCGTGACAAATATCTGCAATCCGAGGGTGAAAAACAAGCGCTAGAATCCAAAATAAGTCAAGCTGAGGCTGAAAAAAGATCACTAGAATCCAAAATAAGTCAAGCTGAGGCTGAAAAAAGATCACTAGAATCCAAAATCAGTCAAGCTGAGGCTGATGCATCTACAAAGATCGATGCAACAGCAACTGCATATGAAAAGAAGAGCGTAAATAGAAATCTGATTGATGTGTTTGATGCAGAAATATCATCTGTGGTAAACTCTCTTACGGGCATAACCTATGAAAATCAACAAGCACAAAAAAAGATTGAACAAGCATGGGAAGAAAAAGGAATAGCAGAATCTGAACAAAGAAAAGCTGAAAAGATATGGATGTTGGGGGAACGTTCACTAACAAACAAAGACGAATCCAAAGCGATTACATATTTTGACGGAATACAATCAATTATAGAGTCAGGACGAGAACACCTTAACTCGTCTGTTCTGTTGCTTGATGGTGCAAAAAATATTGTAATGAATCAAAAACCAAAAATTACATGTGGTGAAGGCACTATAGAAAAAGACGGAGTTTGTGCAATTGCGATTACGGATAAACCAAAAAGCAACGGTGGTGGATGTCTAATTGCAACTGCAACATATGGCAGTGAGTTAGCACCACAAGTACAGCAATTAAGAGAATTACGAGACAATTCTCTGCTACAAACAGCTTCTGGTACTTCATTTATGAATTCATTCAATAATTTCTATTACTCATTTAGTCCAACCATAGCAGACTGGGAAAGAGAAAGTCCAGCATTCAAGGAATTTGTGAAAATATCTCTAACTCCAATGATTTCTTCACTATCAATTCTAAACTATGTGGATATGGATTCAGAAGATTCAGTATTAGGATATGGAATTAGTTTGATTTTACTAAATATCGGAATGTATTTTGTAGCACCAGCAATTGTAATTGTTGGAATCAAAAAGAAAATAGAAATGAAATTAAAACTGTAAAACCTCTGTAACTGTTACAAAAATAACAGTTACATTAACAAAGTTTTGTTACTATTTATGAATAATTTACTCGTTACTTTGTTGTTACTATCACGCCTAATTTTGTAACTTTAACAGATTTTTTTAAAAGTTATTCATGAAATGACCCAAAAGTCATAATCAAGTTGTAACTGTAACTGTTACAAAAAACAAAACTGTAAAACCGTTGAAACTTTTACAAAAATAACAGTAAAATTTACAAAATTTTGTAACTGTTTATGAATAATTTATTCGTAAAAAATCTGTAAATTTACGCCTAGTTTTGTAAATTTTACAGCGTTTTTAAAAATTTATTCATGAAATACACAGAAATTCATAATGTAACTAATTCTGTAACTTTTACAAAAACTGTTACTTTTACAAAAATCTATAACTCGTAACGAAATTGTAACTGTAAAATTATGAAATTACACTAGTTTTTCTGCAATCTTGTTGTAAATTTTTCTAGTTTTACTATTTTCAAAGTTTTTCTTCATGTACCATAAAGTAGACTTGTTTATTCCTAGTTTTCTTCTCTCATCTGGACTCATTGAAAGAATCTTTTTTCGTGTATGCAAGTCATCGTTTCTGTCAATTGTTACATGTGGTATGACAAATTGTATTGTATTTTTCTTGTTGGAAATGTACTGAGCCAACTGTGAGATGTTATCATACAAAATATTCTGGTATGCAAAGTTTCTTTTCTTGTATGAAACTTTGGTATTGAAATTTGACTTTATCTTTTCAATTAGTAACTTTGCTGTATTTGGCTTTAGTCTGATGTAATAGTTTTCAGTTAATATGAAATCAGACTTTTTCAAAGTATTTTCTTCAAGCAGTTGTATTACAGACAAATCAACTAACCATCTGAATAATTCCTGTAAATCATACACTAGTGGAGTTCTGCTCAGTAAAGTTTCATGCAAGAATCCAATTTGAGCATCCAATCCTACAGAATTTAGATGTTTTTTGATTTCAGATGATAAAATGGAATAACCATAGTTTAGCAACGCATTGATTTCATCTGATGCATGATCCGCCCTTTTGTGATCAAAGTTTGAACGAGTTTCAAATGAAAACTGTGGTGCTACTTTGGCAAAGATTTCTCTTATTGCCTCAAAGTAGATTTTAGCTATTCTTGCCTCGTGGCTCATAATTTCTTGAATTTTGTGCGTATTTTGCGTATGTTTAAAGTAATTTGAAAATTCAGCATTACATCTATGGTGAATTATTTTAATATCAATTGGATAAAATTTTGCCAGTTCATTTAGCAAATTAAGCGATGAGTCAACTTTTGACTTTACAAATTGCTGGGCAATGTCATACCTAATTGAATCATCAAGATGTTTCTTGTATTGTTCTAATCGTAGTTTGCCTGAGATGGTTTGATCTGGCAGTGTGGTTGCTAATAGATTCCCATCCCAGTTTAGCAATGTAAGGTGAATGTTGTGTTTCATCAACCATCTCATTGATTCAAATGAAATGTTTCCAGTGTGACCATCAATAATTATACTATCATGTTCTATCTTGTGTGGATAAAATTCTAGTCTGGTTTCATCTAATTTGTTTGTAACTATTAGTTTTCTTTTATCTACATTAATTGAGGTTCCAAAACCTGAAACTAGTAATGGATTCACATTTATCAGTCAACAAACTTAATCTTAAAACTATCTACTAACATATTCTGTCAATAATTGTACTGGTCAACAGTGGATCTATGATAAATCCCCTGTTTGTTAGATTAATCGGTTTGAAACCATCTTGTTTGATCTTGTTTTGCAATAATGCCAACTTTGGATAGTTTGCAGTATTCATGTTGCTTATTTTTAATCTCATGTCATTGTACCAATCTATCGCAGTCCTTTCAATTTGTAACCTGTTATATTTTATTTTGTTTAATCTGTCAATTAACAACCTCACAAATTCTCGTTTAGAATTATTGATTAAAACATCGATCATTGCATAAAATTTATTTTCAAAAACTTCATGTTCTGTTTTAACAAATGATTCTAATTCATTTTTATTCAAAATTGTAAGCGATACTAGTTTGCCAACACACGAAAGTTCCCATATGTTATCTGTCTGTGTCTTGTGTACGGTGCTTTTTTTAATCACATAGTCTGTATCAACTAGTCTTTGCAACGCCACTTTGATGGCTGGCGGTGTAGCGCTTTTCTTGATATTTAATAGTAAGACGCCTATTCTCTTGTTTGATATTTCTGGGTTTAAGGCAAGTATCCCAATAATATTTGAGGCTAGTATGTGATCTTTGTAAGGGTAGTATAGTTTGGTTTCGTTTTTGCTCATAATTTGTGCCTAGACATACATAATTTACGCATAAATTTAAGGTAGTACACTTGGAGGTTTATTTTTCTATTAGATGAATAATTTCTACATATTTTATTGAATCCAAACAGCAAGAAAAGAAAAATTCCAATCTACAGAAAATCTTGGAAGCAACTAGAGCCAGAAGAGAAGAAAATTCGTGTAAGATCACTTGAGGTTCTTTCTGAAGCACGTGCATCAAGAAAATCATTAACCAAAATTGCTAAACAAAAAGGAATTTCACCTAAAACAGTTCTTCACAACACAAATGCTTTCAAAAAAGTAAACAGAAGGTGGGTTGCAAAAAGATTTGATAAGATTTCTCGTAGCATGATAATAAATGAAAAAGGCAAAAAGATTTCAGTTGAAATTAATGATTCAAGGCATGCAAGTACAATTGGCAAATACCATAACGCGGTAAAAGAGTTAAAAAATGGAAACAAGAAAAAGATAAAAGAGTTTTCCAAAATAAAAATCAGAGACAGCAATAACAAAATTCATTCTTTTGAAGTCAGACCAAAGAAACTACTTGAAATCGAGGAGAAAGTAGAAGAGCCGGAATATGTGGATGTGTATGAGTTTGAATGATGATATAATTTTACAACTATCAATTTTCTCTAGTGAACAAACTATGAAACTACTTGAATCCATAAAATTGGAAATCAGAGAGACTCAGAAATGGATTGATGATTTAATTTATCAAACTAAACAAGACTCTAAAATTAAAAAAGAAAGGTGTGAAATTTGCAACTCTAAAGAAGAAACATGTGATTTAGAACTGCATCATCCATCTGGAAGAAAACATAATCACAGAACAATAACAGTGTGTATTGTCTGTCATAGATGGCTATCAGACAAACAAAAAACTTGGGATAAAAGATGGCTAGAAAATAATCAACCTGAAAATCTCAGACAGGCGTTTTTTCTTTTAGGCTTGCAAAATATTTTGGAATTAAAATCAATTAAAACTGGAAATAGCATCTACACACGATTAGCTTATTCATACAATGAAAAGACAAGCGTGTTTTTGGAAAGTTGGCATTGACCAGACTGCCTCTTTACTTTAGATGCTATACTGAAAAAAAGGGAAAAAAGCATGAAAAAGGATGGAAACGTACAGAAATTGAGCCTAATTCGGATCTTGTCTTGGTATTTGATACTGAGACAAAATCTGAGCAGTATCAAGGGCTTGTCTTTGGTTCCTGTGGTGTGTGGTCGTATGGAAAACTGCGCCACTTTTACATATTTTACAGTGATGACATGCCAGAACAAGATATTAAAAAAATTGCAAAAATTGCTTCAAAATACAAATGTGAGTTACTTTCAAGAAAAGATTTTGTTGAAAAAGTCTTCATCCCGTATGTTTATCGAGCAAAGGCAGTCTGTGTTGGATTTAATCTACCATTTGATTTATCCCGACTTGCAATATACACAGGCAAAGCAAAACTACAACACAATGGATTTTCATTGCTGTTATCTGAAAACAAAAGCAATCCACGAATTGTAATAAAAAGTCTTGACGGCAAATCAGCATTTATTCAGTTTGCATCCCACTCTAAAACAGAGACTGAGAAAAAATATCCCACTTATCGAGGCTGCTTTGTAGATCTCAAGACACTTACTTTTTCACTTACAAATGAATCGTACAATCTCAAAAATGCATTAAAAGATTTTGATTGTGCAATTCAAAAAATAGATGCAGATGAACACGGAGTAATTTCAAGTGAATATGTTGGATATAACATCAATGATACTTTATGCACATATCACTTGTACTTGCAAGCAATGAGGCGTTACTCCAAATATCACATCGATAAACACGAAAGCCAGTTGTATTCTCCTGCATCCATTGGCAAATCATATCTAAACCAGACTAACATCAACCCATTTTTGAAACAAAATTCAAACTTTTCTAGAGAGATCTTGGGTCATCTCATGATGACGTATATTGGTGGTAAAAGCGAATGCAGAATAAGAAAGACTCCGACCAAAGTATCCTATCTTGATTTTACAAGCATGTATCCTACACTCTATGTCTTGTTGGAAATGGACAAACTTCTAAAGGCAAAAAAGATAACATGTCATGTATCCACAAGAGATACTCGTAAACTGCTTGATATAATAACTAAACAGGACATAGTCAATAAAGAAACTTGGAAAAAATTTCTAACTATTTGCAAGATTATTCCTGATAATGATATTCTGCCAGCCAGAGCAAAATATAACACCAAAAACACGACCAATATAGGCGTAAATCACCTAAAATCAACGGATGGCACTGCAATTTGGATTACCCTGCTTGATCTGATTGGTTCCAAGTTTCTAAATAAAAAAACACCAAAGATACTAGAATCGGTCACTTTTGTTCCTCAAGGGATACAGGATAATCTGAAAGAAATTGAGATTTTTGAGGGAATTACAGTAAAGCCTGACGAGGATTTTATCCAAAAAATCATTGAAAAGAGATTGGAAATTAAAAACAACACAATACAACTTGATGCAAAAATCTCAAAACTAATTCAGAATCATCTCAAGATAGTTGCAAATTCCACATCATATGGAATTTTTATCCAGCAGGATATCGAACATCCCAATGAAAGCAATGATGTTTCTGTGTATGGCTCTGATGAGTCATTTGAAGCTATAGTGGAACGAATAGAAAAAAATGGTACTTTCTTTAATCCAGTAATGGGTGTTTTTCTGCCAGCAGGATCTCGACTGATTTTGGCAACAGCAGAATCACTAGTTTTAGAAAATAAAGGCTATCTCGCATACTGTGATACAGACGCTGTTTTCATTTCACCAAAACATGTTCAATTGGTTCAGGATTTTTTCAAGCCACTAAACCCGTACAAACATGACGTGGACATGTTCAAGATTGAAGAGTATGAAGATGAAAACAAGACAAAACATTTGGCTGATGATGTTTGGTTTTATGGAATTTCAGCAAAAAGATACGTTCTTTACGGATTTGAAAATGATGAGATAAAAATTTACAAGTATTCTGCACATGGTATTGGTCATTTGGAAGGAATAAACCACATACAATGGTGGAAAGACATTCTAGATGTTCACTATCACCCTGAAAGGAAAGAGGAAATTAAATCCAAATACAAAAACAGACCAGCAATTTCCACACTGCGAGTCAGCACTTTTCCAATTTACAAAAGATTTTCTAAACTAAACAAGGGAAAAACATACTCGGATTCAATAAAGCCGTTTAATTTTTTCAACATTGGAACTGCCATACAAAAAGATCCTCAAACTGGCGAGCCAATAATACCGATGATTCCCAAAGTCGATTTGAAAAAACATACTCAAGTTCCATACATGGAATTTCTTGATCATAAGACAGGCAAGATCTATCCGCATAAAGGCTCACTTGATACACAAGAATACTGGAAGATGCTTGATGAAGTCTTTGAGGATTACATCAATCATCCTGAAGCAAAGTCTGACGGTGATATTGGAGTATTGGAGCGCAAACACCTAGAGATTGACAAAGATTGCATCAGATACATTGGAAAAGAGGCAAACAATCTTGAATTTTCAATGATAAGGGGTGCTTTTGCTGAAGACAATAATGAGTATGTAAATCATGAAAAGAAACTACGAGAAATCATTGCAAGTTTAACATTAGAAAAGACTTTAGAGCTTGGATTGGACAGAAGAGAGTTTTACAGGTTGAAAAAGAAATTAAAAATAGATGAAAAAATTTTGCTTAGAAAGAAGATATTAGAAAAAATTTGGTGCATTATGGAATAAAAATCTAAAACATTTGAAAACTAAAACTAAATCGAGTTGAATATATCATATTAATTTTTTAATTATGAACTATGAATAATGTCATTTTTTCATATTTCGTAAATTATTTTTTTATGTGTTGGGGCAATACAACTAAGAATTAAAGATCTACATTCGTAATGGATCTGCTTAAAAATTTCTTTATGAAAAATAATTAATGATGTGATTAGATTATCAATCAATTTGGAAATATCTTTTTGTAGTTTTTTAAACTCTGTGTCAGACATACCTAATTCAGAGATAGTTTTACTTAGTTGAAATTCCACGAGAGATGAACCATGAATTAATTTTGATGTCGATCCATATTGATTATGTAAATCACAGTAAATCAAATCAAATCCTTTTAATTTGTTAAAAAGTGGATGCTTGTTTAGATAATCAAATGTTTCTTTAACTGAAATCTTAGTTTCACCCGTTTCATTTAGTAATTGAAGTTCAATTGGATGATCTTTGTAATAGATATGTCTGATCGTATCTTCAATACAACTGCGCATAGATAACGCTAAAGGTTTTTTGAAATCTAATGCAGTAAACGTCAATAAATATACAAGATCAGATCTTAACTCATCTAAGAATATCATCTGAGTTGAATCAATTTCTTTTAATTGATACACTAAATCACTCAAACAAAAAATTCTTTTATGTATTAAAGAAAAATCATCAGATCTGTTTTTAGGCAAACTAATGTTAAATTGGTTCTTAATCTGAGTTTTAACATCAGATAAATCTTCTTTAAGAAACTTTACCGTCATAATGATTTAATTATTCTATTCCACTCTCCAAAGAAATCTTTAACCCCAACTTCAACATCTTTTCCAATAATTTTTTGTAATGCATGATAAAACTTTCTAATTTCTTTCGGATCCTTGTTAGATACTTCCACTATGATTGAACCAATTAGTGCATCTCGAGATTTACTTTTAGCGAACTTGATATTTAGTTTCAGGTTCATTTCAGCAAATTTTACTAGGAGATCATTTGTAGGAAAATATTTTTTGTCAAGTAATACATACGGTAAATTTCCCACCAATCTACGTTTGTAATGATCTTCAGATGGTTTAGCAGGAAACACCGATGCGGATTTTTTAACTGCGACATGTTCTGATTGCTCTGACACTTTTCTATCTAATCTATTTACTAAATAATAAAGACGCTGTATTTCTTCCTCTAGATCTTTTGCTGAATTTTTCACCAATTATTTCACCCTCGTTAGAAATTCATCGACAATTGCTTTCATTTCAGATGCATACCTAAATTGCGGATCAATATCATAAATGCTTTCAGTGAGGAATCCACTCGAAGCTATCTTTGTAGAGTCTGATAACATACTATCAAAACAATTAAGTTGTGGATCATCCCTTAGATGTTTCATCATTTTATCCATCAATATTGTAGTTTTAATCATTACGAAAACTAATCCTAAATATTCAATATCCTTTCCGTATGTATCTTTTAATTTTGCCATAGTTCTACCTATGAGTGATATTCCAATAGATGACAGTATGTCTGGTTTGACAGGTGTGAGAAATGCATCTGATGCTAAATATGCACTCATCATAAATAATGATACTGTAGGAGGACAATCGATTAGAATAAAATCATATTTTTCTTTTATTTTGTCTAAAAAAATCTTTAATTTATTTTCAATTCCACGACTTAAGATATCCGCCTCCATTAATTGTAATGTAGATGGGATAAGATCTAGAAAACCTGTTTTTTCGTCATTAGTGAAAATTCTAATAGTCGAATTTTTTAATGTAGGTTCAATCGATTTGTCTGAATGGGATTCCCGATTTCCAAGTCCTACACTATGGGACGGTCTGTTAATGAAAATGTCTTTTACAGTACAATTGTTTTCATTTTCAATATATTCCAAATATTTTTCTCCACCCACAAGATATTGAGTAGCATTAAATTGTGGATCTAGATCTACCAGCAATATTTTTTTATTATGAAATCTGGCTAGTCCTAGTCCAAGATTAGTTGTAAGTGTAGTTTTTCCTACCCCGCCCTTCATGTTGATAACTGAGATAATCATAAAATGATGATCTATTAGGTATTAATAGATATTTTCTAATTTTTTATCGATTATTAAATTTGAGCAAACATTTGTTCTCTTCATTCTAAAACCTTTACGAAAAGTGTCGGATTTTCAGGCGTAAAGTTTCTTTGAAAACAGATTAGTTTATTCATGAGATTTTCAAAGAGATGTGAAAATTTTACTTTTCATTATGAAAAATTTCTATATGTTTGTCTGACAATGATTCAACATGCCGAATTTTGGTAGATTGACACAACAAAAAGGGATTTTTTCATACTGTCTTAAACTATGGTTTTAGTTAGATTTTTTTAGGATGTATTAATTTGATTGTTATTGTCTATTTCAATTGAAACACCATTAGATAATTTAATTGAACAAATTTTGGATAAAATAATTTTTGCAATAAATGATGGTAAAAAATCAGGACAGTTTAAACCAAAAAAAATCATGTTTTTCAAATGGGAATTAAACGATTTCAGATATGATGAAAAAGGAGTAGTATCAAGTAGTGCATCTAGAAAAACTTTTGAAAAAGACGATTGGTCATCATCAGTTGTAAAAATTTTAGATTATATTAAAAGTCTAGATATTTATCAATCAATTAAATCAAAGATTTTAACTCAGTATTCTGAAATTGGATTACATAAATTTAATTCATTTATCGATATGTTCACTCATAAATTTATTTATGAGTCTATTAATTTTGATGAAGTCAAACAATCAATCAAATCTATTGTGGATGATTTAAATGGAAAACCGTTTGAATGTGGTGCGATAGTAAAATTAATGGGGATTTCATTAATGGTGGAATCACTTGATCTGCATAACGGAATTGTTTTACGTCAACCAAAAAGAATGGATATTGAAAAGGAAACTCCAGAATATATTGGAAGCGAACGTGATTTAGATTTTTTTAATAAACCATCATTGATAATGAATGTTTCAATACTTGGAAGAAATATGGTAGATATTCAACACAAAATTCAAGAAGCAGAAACCATTCTACAACTTTTTACTATAGGCTCTGTGTATTACACAAGCTATGAACTTTTTTCAAAGTCATTTAGTACTAGTTTCAGAGGTCGCATATCCTCGAATTTCACTTTGTTTCCAGTCCATATTGGATGCATAAGAGAAAATGATATTGATAGATTAAGGCAGTTTTGGGATAAATTAAAAGAAAGAATTAACCTTTTTACACGCGTTGGTGAAAAGACAACTTTTAGACACATTGCATATCAACGATATAGCGACGCATTACTAAAAAACAATGAAAGTTTAGAACGAAAAATATCTGACTGTATGATGGGATTTGAAAGTATCTTTTTACGTGATGATGGAGAACAACTAGAATTATCATATAGACTTAGATTGAGAACGGCTCGATTTTTTGGTCTATTAGGATTTAATCCATTTAAAATCAAAAAAATGATCGTGGATGGATATGAAATTAGAAGCAGATTTGTACATGGTGGAACGTTAGATTATGAGGGACTTAAAAAAATAGAAGAAAAGTATGAAAGCTTGTCTAGTGTATTAAATAGCCTTCTGAATTTATTACGAATAGCAATAGTTGTTACTTTGTTATTGGACATTGGAAAATCGCAAATGATTGATCTTATTGATAACTCATTTTTGTCACAAGAAAACGAAAAACAATTACATGGTATGTTAAGTAATTACAAAGATCTTTTTGTGATTTCAAATTAGTTTGAATTTTTTTGACATATATTGAAAATCATGCAATTTGAGTAATTTTACAGTGATTAGAATATCCTTTTAGCGTCATTACATATTATTATGAGAGTATTTAGAAAACGTGCACATACCGATAATCCATTCTCGTTTTTATTTTCATTAAAAAATCTCCATGAATGTTTTGCATCAATTTTTTGCGTAATTCCATTATCATATGTTAGTTCAATTCCGTCTAAGTGTATTGCATTTTCCGCTTTTGTTATACCTTTATGGACACTATGCCGTCGTCTAGCTAAAAGAAATCCTAAACTTGTATCACCACGTATTTTTTGATTTATCTCAGAATACCATTGAATGAACTTTAATGCACCTTTATTTTTCGTTTTACTGGCTTTGTCTCGAAATGTTTTTACAGTAACAAAATCTACGTTTAATTCATATTTTTTATTGTAATCTTCTAACAAATGTGCCAAAATACTGTAACAAGAACTTAAAAAATTACTTAGTTCAAATTGAAATTCTTGTTCTGAGTTATTTGCTTTTTTTAATTTTTCAAAATTATATCTTGCTTCTTTAATTTTATCCTCAGATGTCATAATTTTAATAATAATTATTCCTTCTTAACTGATTTCCAAGAAATAAATTCTAATCATCACTTTAGTATCACAAAATCATGCATAAGTGGTGGGAATTTTTCATATTTAGTGACATTTCTAACCCTCTGTCTATATTCCCGATTCAATGGCGCGGGGAGAGGGATTTGAACCCACGAGTCATTGCTGACATNNTTAACTTTAAAATTTGATCAATTTCACATTTGCTAGATTCTAAACTTTTTTGTTTCTAAATCCATATGTTCGTACAAAATTTACTAACTCCAACTATATACACGATTTAATGGCGCGGGGGATATAGTTAGGGACAAAGATTTTGCACTAATATGGTAGATTTTTCTTCTAAAACTATGGGCATGGGATCAAAAATAAGATTAATAAAAAAATAGATTGTCCCTATTGAAAGGGATCAATAAATGGACAGTTCACTATGTGATCTGAATCCATTGGTCTTGCTAAACTGACATTGATTTTGCCTTCACTTGTGTAAAAGTTGATGTCATCTGTTGTCTGTAGTAATGCTGCATTTGTTGGGTCTTTCCAATCAATTACAGATATTCTCCACATTGGGGAATAGTTTACATCGCCAGGAGCCCCTGCTGCAATTCCAGGTTGGAATCCCATTGGACCTGAGCCTTTAATTCCATTTGTGAATTGGAACAGATCAACTGCAGCTGAGTTTGCAATGAGTTTTGCTGAAGTTGGTGTACTAGTTACACCCATCATTTGAGCTGGATCAGAAGGTGTTGCATCAGTTACGATATAGTAGATACTTTTACCATCTGGACCCCATCCGCGATGAGCAACAAATGTAACTGTCATCTTTTCTTTGTTGATTTCAGTAATTTGTCCACCACCATATGGTGTATCATCAGATAACGTCTTGTCCTCTTTTACCATCATCTGACCTTCAGGCCAAATGATTTGAGGTGCATTAATTACTACACTAAGTGGAGATAGTGTTACCTTGCCAGATTTTTCTGCATCCATTATCTCTTGTTCTGATTTGAGAACTGTTGGAGTGACTCCTTGATTCCATGTTACGTGAACATGAGATGTTAGTGCACTGTATGTATCAGTCT
>CXWL01124187.1_pt1 | contig 15730 bp, 13 predicted proteins | sample 590931 | NCBI WGS metagenome assembly CXWL01 (sample SAMEA3498368, study PRJEB10139) | groundwater metagenome | biome: water well; material: biofilm material | place: Germany | collected 2015-04-27 | reverse complement strand
GGTTCCAGGTACAGGCTGCCCGTCAGCAGGCCGCGCAGATCGGCGCGCTCCATGAAGCGGGTGAAGGGCAGCCAGCGGCCGTCGTCCAGGCGCAGCATGTAGGTAACCAGGTAGCACATCGGGTGGGCCGACGGCGAGGGCACGAAGTCGCTGATCTTGAGGGCGCCTTCGGTCTGCTGTTCGAGGTCCGACAGCACGTCCCAGGTGGTGTAGCGGCCGCGCCGGTTGAACTTGGAGCCGCCCTGGCCGGTGAACGTCATGGTGTGTAGTTCAACGCTGCGGATGAAGTCCTTTTCCAGCCCCAGCCTGACGAAGGCGCCCACTTCATGGTCGTTCGAGCCGCGCGAGAGCACCGGCAGCAGCGTGGTGTCGATCGCGTATTTTTCGAGCAGTGCCAGCACGCGCATCTTCGCTTGATAGAAATTCCCGCCCAACATTTCGACATTGGTGCCCGGCGTGAACGAGTCGAACGAGAGCACCACCCGCGCTTCCAGCCTGGCCAGTTTTTCAAGCAGCCATTCGTCCTTCAGGAAGCGCAGGCCATGGGTCGAGATGGTGATCCGGTTGACGCCTTCTTCGCGGCACAGTTCGACCAGCCGTTCGAAGTCCGGATGCTGGGTCGGCTCGCCGCCGGTCAGGTTGATCATGCGGTTTTCGGGATCGGCACGGCGGATGTGGCCGAGGATGGCGCGCAGCTGGTCCTGCGACATGTGGTACGCGCCTTCGTTCTTGTTGTGGGTATAGCAGATCGGGCAGTCCAGGTTGCAGGCCGAGGTGATTGGCACGATCGGCAGCAAGGCTTGCTGCTCGTGGCTGGTGCAGGGGCCGCAATCGAAGGGGCAGCCCTGGCTGGCTGGCTTCGGATTGTCGGGGGCGCTCAAGACGGGCTGCTCGTCCATCATGGCGTCGTACCAGGCGGCGTTGGGCGAGACGATCACTTCTTCGGAGCCGTGCTGCGGGCAGCGCTTGCGCATGACGATCTGGCCTGCGCTGCGCCAGAGGGTGGCGTCGACGCTGCGTTTGCAGGTAGAGCACAGGCTAGTCGTTGCGCGAACCAGTTCGTCGTTCATGGCCGATCACTTTGAAAGCGCCGGCAAGCCGGAGGTGCACTGATTGTAATGGCAATCATGCAAATCTATCAATGGCGCATTCTTGGTGAGCAGTGGGCAAGGGACGGCGGACAATCGAGGCAGAGGCAGACGCGCGCGGCGCGCTCAAGGCGCTGACAATGGCCAGCGCGCTGGCCATGGCCGTCAGCGCAATCTGTTCGTTCTTGTAGGCAAGCATGACGGCCACCTGATGCTGGCGGCCATACACGACGCTGGCAAACGGCATCGCCGGCTCCGCGCCCGCCTGGCGCTGCAATTCAAGCGCGATGCGGCCAACGACTTCGGCCAACAGCGCGCCGCGTGCCAGCGCATCGCTGAAGTCGTGCAAATTGGGCAACAGCGTCAGCAGACCGTCGCCAAAGCCCGGAAAATCAGTCGAGACTGCGCCGGCCAGTGGACCGAGGTCGAGCACCGTATGGATGCACGGCCGACCCGCGTGCAGACTGGGACCGCGCAACACGCGCTGGTCGATGGTCTTGATTAGAAGAAAGTGGGGCAGCATGGTGGTCGCACTTGCACAATCGAAAAATTGATTATTTGATTATACATGCGACCGGACTCGCTGCCTGTCGGCAGCAAAGCTGTGTCCGTGTAGGAATTAACGCAGGTCGGAGCGGATCTGATCGGCCGGGCGGCGTTTGGCCGGATCCGACAATACGCGCAGGATCACGTGGTCCGGGACATCGTTGGCGGCCAGGAAGCGCCACGCCATGACTGAGCCGTGCATGGCGTCATGGGCGATTCCCTGCTCGACAATGAGCATCATTCCGATATTGTTTCTGGCTTGCTGGTGCACGCGGCATCCCTCTTCTGTTTGCAGGCAAAACCTGCCAAATGAATGTTTTGGGACTGCGGCGCGGGGGCGGGGCGCTCGGGTCGAAAATGATTAAAGATTAAGCAGCGTTACAATATCACTTTTTCGCGATACTTGGTCGCTTTCCATGTTAATAAAAAATATTATTTGCACATGAGCACTGCCTGGCTGATGCAATTCTGTTGCATCAGCTTTCAGCCGAGGATTCGTAAGCTCAGTCTGCCTTGTCGCGTCCCAGTGCCGGCGCCAGCCCTTGTCTTTGTGCAAACTCGAGCGTCACGTCTAGCGCATCCATGAATTCGCGCACCTTGATCGGCTTGGTCAGATAGCGGAAAAAGCCCGCTTCCATGCCCCGTTCGATGTCGCGCGGCACCGCGTTGGCCGACAGCGCAATCACCGGAATGCTGGCGGTGGACGGATCGTTGCGCAGAATTTTCAGCGCGCCAAAGCCGGACAGGCCGGGCAGGTTGATGTCCATCAGGATCAGGTCCGGCTGTAAGGCGCGCGCCATGACGATGCCCAGGTGGCCATTGATGGCGGTCAACAGCTTGAGGTCACTGCGGCGGGCGATCAATTGTTCGACCAGTTCCATATTCGCCGGATTGTCTTCCACGTACAGCAGCGTGCGCTGTTTGGACGGTGCAAGCGGCGCCGCGACTTCTGCCACCGCGTCCGAAAACGTGACGCCGTGCGGCGCGTCGGCAAAGGCGGGCGCGGCGCTAACGGGGAACTCGACCCAGAACTCGGTGCCGATGCCTGGCTCGCTGGTCACGCCGATGGTGCCGTTCATCAGTTCGACCAGCTGCTTGGTGACCACCAGGCCGATGCCGGTGCCTTCTTCGGTGCCTTCCTCCTGTCCCAGCCGGTTGAACGGCTGGAACAATTGCTCAAGCTGCAGGGGGTCCAGGCCGTTGCCGCTGTCGGCCACCAGGATGCGGATTGTCGCGGTGCTGCTGCGCTCATAGCGCACGGTCACCACGCCGCCGGGACGGTTGTACTTGATCGCGTTTGACAGCAGGTTGATCATTACCTGCTTGACCCGGGTCAGATCGGCGTGGATATACAGTTCTTCATTGAAGGACGGGAACACCAGGCCGATGCCGCGCCCCTGCGCCTGCGGTCCGATCAGCACATTGCAGTCGAGCAGCACTTCGGCCAGCGACATCGGTTCCGCCGAAATCGTCACCTTGCCCGATTCAATCATGGCCAGGTCGAGGATCTCGTTAATCAGGCGCAGCAAATACCAGCCGCCCTTGAGGATCTGGCTGATCGAGCGTTGCTGCGCCGGGCTGGGCGGCGGGGTGGCCGATTCCATCAACTGGGCAAAGCCGAGCACGCCGTTGAGCGGGGTGCGCAGTTCGTGGCTCATGCTCGACAGGAAGTCCGACTTGGCCAGGTTGGCCTTTTCGGCCGCCGCTTTCGCGCTTTCCAGTTCGACATTGTTTTCGTTGAGGGTGCGTTCGATCTGCTTGCGTTCGGTGACGTCGCGTGCGGCGGCAAACACGCCCTTCAGGTTGCGGTCGCGGTCGTAGAACAGCGTGGCGTTGTAGGAAACATCGGTCTGGCTGCCATCGCGCCGGATGGCGGTCAGCTCGTAGTCGGTGACCTTGCCTTCGCGCAGCACGCGCTTGATGCCCGCTTCGGCGCGTTTCTGGTCGGTGAAGTAGTTTTTGAACGGCGCGCCGATCATTTCGTCGCGGGTGCAGCCGGTCAGCGCCACCATTTGCTGGTTGACGTCGGAAATGATGCCGCGCGGGTCGGTCGTCATCAGGGCGTCGATATTCGATTCGATCAGCGAGCGGGTGTAGAACTGCTGGTCGCGCAGGCTCTGGTCGAGCAGCGCCTGTTCCGCCTCGACCTGCTTGCGCGCCGTGTTGTCAGTGCCGATCAGCAGGTAGCCGATGATGGCGTCCTGGGCGTCGCGCAGCGCGGTCACCGAAACAATGGCCGGGAAGCGGCTGCCATCCTTGCGGATGTAGGTCAGCTCGTAAATGTCTTCGATGCCGCGCGAAGCCTTGAACACCAGCGCCTCGAAACCGGGCGCGATGGCCGCGTCGAGCTCCAGGCTGAGCGATTCGGCGCGTTCGATCACTTCCTGCGGGTCCGAAATATTGGCTGGCGTGATGCGGTCGACCACGTCGGCCGCCGCGTAGCCCAGCATGCGCTCGGCGCCGACGTTGAAAATCTGGATCACGCCGCGGGCATCGGTGGCAATGCTGGAAAAATTGGCGGAGTTGAAGATTGCGCTTTGCAGGGCGCCGGCGCGCAGCAGCGCTTCCTCGGCTTGCTTGCGGGCGGTGTTGTCGGTGCCGATCAGCAGGTAGCCGATGATGGCGCCGCCGGCGTCGCGCAGCGCGGTGACCGAGACCACCGCCGGGAAGCGGCTGCCGTCCTTGCGAATGTAAGTCAGTTCGTAAATGTCTTCAATGCCGCGCGAGGCCTTGAACACCAGCGCCTCGAAGCCGGGCGCGATCGGCTCGTCAAGCTCGTCGGACAGGCTCTTGGCGCGCGCAATGACTTCCTGAGCGTCCGAAATGTCGGCCGGGGTGATGCGGTCGACCACGTCCTGCGCCAGGTAGCCCAGCATGCGTTCGGCGCCCACATTGAAGATCTGGATCACACCCTGGGCGTCGGTGGCGATACTGGAAAAATTGGCGCTGTTGAAAATGGCGTGCTGCAAGGCGCCGGCCTTGATCAGCGATTCGGAGGCCGGCGCTCCCCCCGGGCGGCGCTTGGCGGTGATGGCGACGGCGAGGAAATACAGCAGCAGCGCGGCGGCGGCGCCCAGCGGCGGCGCGGCGTCAATGGCGCCGGGCGCCGCGCTGGCGGCTTGCCCGCCGAAAAAGCACAACGCGCCCAGCGCGGCGGCATAGCCGAGCAGCATCAGCCGCTCAGTGCGGATTTTGGAAATATTTAACATGGGAACCAGGCCAGATAAGACTGAGCGCCAGCCTCGGCTCAAAGAAGGTAACGGCGAAGCCGCAACGACAGGTGACAGCGCCTAGCATACAACGCCGTGCCCTAGAGTAACACAACGGCCGGACGAGCCCCGTTCGGTACGAATGTTTGTCCGGAAACAATTGAGCGAAATCAAGGCCGCCAATCGTGCACCCCGTAATCTAGCTACTCGGCCACCAGGAGAAGACATGCAAGCATTGACCAGGCGAGGATCCCGCTGATGCGGCGCTATACGATTACCCTGGGCGCCCCCACCACCAGCGGCGGCAAGGTCATCACCGCCAGCAGTGGTAGCCACATCGACGGCCTGGCGATCGCGCTGGAGGGCGATCTGGTGGCCTGCCCCGCATGCAACACGGCTGGCAAGATCGCCTGCGTCGGGCCGCGCATTCCCGAGTTCTGGAACGGCAAGAACGTGGCCCTGGAAAACGATCTGTGCATTTGCCGCTGCGCCAGTCCTCCCAAGCTGCTGCCGATCCAGTCGGTGCGCAGCCAGGTGATCAAGGATACCGGACGCGCGCTGTCGAATCCGGTCGCCGAGCGGGCTGCGCGCGGCACTCAGGGCGAGGCCTTTACGGAGCGCTTCCGGCTGGTCGACGAGCGTGATGGCGCGCCGCTGGCCAGGCGCGAATACGCGGTGGTGCGCGCCAGCGGCAAGCTCGAATTTGGCACCTCCGACGAGGCTGGCCATACCCACTTGCTGTCGACCACGGCGCAGGCTGAAGCGGTGGAAATCTATGCCCAGGGTTCGCTGCTGACGGCGTCGCTGATTTCGCCTTCGGGTGTGGTGCTGCACCACCGCGCGCGGCGCAACACCACGCCGGCCGGGCAGGGCGAGGCCAAGGAAGTGCGCCTGCTGCAGCTGGCGCGCGACGATGACCTGGTGGCGTTCCTGCCCGAGAACGCCGAATGAGTTACAGCGGCAGCTGGTTGAGCAAGGCGGCGCCGTAGGAATTGTCGATGATGCAGCGCCAGCGCTGGTCGGCGCAGCGCTTGAAGACGTAGGTGGCGTTGCGCGTTTCCATGGTCGGCGCGCTCGACTTCATGTTGGCGCGCACATTGACCTGGGCGATCACCAGCGCGCTGTCGCCGCCTTCGATGACGATCATGTCGCCCTCGGTCACGTACAGCGTGTGCTGGAAATGCTCGGCCAGCGCCACGTAGGCGCTGCGGATTTCTTCCTTGCCGTTGGCCGCGCGCCCCGGCACCACCACGACGGTCGCGTCGTCGGTGTAAAAGTCCATCAGCGCGTCAAAGTCTTCGCGGTTGATCGCATCGTCCGCTGCCGCGATCAGGGCGTTTATTGGATGTGTTTGCATTGCCGCTTTCGATGGGTTTTCCAGCAGTGTAGCAGGGCTTCGGTTATGCTTGCCGTCTTGCAAAATATACAGGCAGGTGAACGGTTTGGAAGTCAGAACAAGAACATGGGCGGCCGTCGCGGCGGCGCTGGCGGCACTCGGCTTCGGGGCCTGGTTTTTCCTTGGCAAGGGGGCGGCGCCGATCGAGGCGCGGGTGGCGCGCCTGACCGGCAAGCCGGCGCCCACGGCGCTCGAGTGGCCGGTGGCAATCAGCACGCTGGCGGGCGGTTTTGCCGATCCGTTCGGCGTCGCGCTCGACCGCAAGGGCAATGTCTATGTGGCTGACGCGGGCGCGCATAACCGGATTCGCCGCATTGGCGCCGACGGCGTGGTGGTCGACCTGGCGGGTGAGCGCGAGGGTTACGCCGACGGCACTGGCGCGGCGGCGGCCTTCCATACGCCGTCCGGCATCGCCTTTGACCGCGACGGCAATCTGCTGGTCGCCGACACTGGCAACAACGCCATCCGCAAGGTCAGCATGCAGGGCGTGGTCAGCACGCTGGCCGGCGGCGGCGCGGCCGGCTTTCAGGATGGTCCGGCGGCGCAGGCGCGCTTCAATGGCCCCCTGGCGGTGGCGGTGGACAAGGCCGGCAATGTGTTCGTGGCCGACACCTACAACGACCGCATCCGGCGCATCGGCGTGGACGGCGTGGTCAGTACCGTGGCCGGCAGCGGCGTGCCCGGCACCCTGGACGGTCCGGCGGCAACGGCCATGTTCGACACGCCAGCAGCCATTGCGGTCGACGGCGCCGGTGCCCTGTATGTGGCCGACCTGCGCGCCGGCGCGATCCGCAAGGTGGGGCCCGACGGCATGGTCAGCACGCTGGTGGCGTCGGTGCCGGACGTGGACGACCCGTTCCTGCGCCGGCCGCTGGCGCTGGCGGTCACCCACGACGGCGTGCTGTATGTGGGCGACATGAGCCGCGGGCGCATCTTGCAGGTGACGCCGGCGGGGGAGCTGAAAGGCCTGACCGGGATCGGCATCGATATCCAGATCGGCGACGCGCGCGCTGTGCGCTTTGCGCGGCCGGCCGGGATTGCGCTTGACCGCGCGGGGGCGCTGGTGGTCAGCGACGCGACCAACCGGGTGGTGCGCAAGGTGGCGCCGCAGGTGCCGGGCAAGGCCGCCGAACCGGTGGTAGCGCCAGCGCCGCGCGCACCGGTGCAGGGCAGCTTCCCGTGGCCGCTGGCGCCACAGGACGCTCGCCATGAAGTGGTGGGCGTGGTGGGCGAGGCGCGCGGCAGCTACAACGGCGAGAGCCTGCACCACTTTCACAACGGGCTCGATGTGCAAGGTCCGATGGGCGCGCCGGTGCTGTCAGTGTCGGATGAAAAAGTGAGCAACCCCTTGCCCAACGGCGGCTTTGGCGGCGTCGGCGAGGGCCTCAATCTTGACGGCTTTACCTACTACCACCTGCGGGTTGGACGCACGCAGAAGAATGCGCCGCTCGATCCGGCCCGCTTTGCGCTGTCGCACGACGACAAGGGCGTGCCGGACCGGGTGCGCATCAAGCGCGGCACGCGCTTTGCCGTGGGCGACACGCTGGGCACGGTCAACAGCATGTTTCACGTGCACCTGGTGCGCCACACGCCGGGCGGCGAAGCCAATCCGCTGGAGCTGCCGTTCCCCGGTTTTTCTGACAGCGTGATCCCGCGCATCGACGCCATCACGCTGCGCGACGCGCAGGGAGCCACGCTGGCGCGCAAGCCGGGCCAGCCGCTGCGGGTTGCGCGCACGGGCGGGGCGCTGGCAATCGTGGTCGAAGCGTGGGATCAGAGCGACGGCAATGCGGCGCGCCGCAAGCTGGGACTGTACAAGGTGGGCTACCAGATCCTGAAGGCGGACGGCACGCCGCTGCCCGGCTACGAGCAGCCCGTGATCAATATTGAATTTAACCGCTTGCCGCCGGACCGGGAAAGCGTGCAGGTGGCGTATGCCAAGGACAGCGGCATCACCGTCTATGGCAGCGCCAGCACGCGCTTTCTGTATGTGGTGACCAATGTGGTGCGCGACGGTGCGGCCAAGAGCGGCAGCTGGGACCCGGCGCGCATGGCGCCGGGCGAGTACCTGATCCGCATCTACGCGGCCGACTTCGCCGGCAACGTGGCCATTGCGCGGCGCGACCTGCCTGTGACGATCGAATAGAGGATCAGGCGTTGGCCAGGTCCAGCTTGGGACGCGCGCCGCGGCCCGCATAGCGGCTGACCGACAGGTCGTCGAACGGGATCGCGGGACGCTTGGCCGACATCAGGTCGGCCAGCATCTGGGCCGAGCCGCAGGACATGGTCCAGCCCAGCGTGCCGTGGCCCGTGTTGAGGAACAGATTGCCCAGCGCGGTGCGCCCGACGATCGGGGTGCCGTCCGGCGTCATCGGGCGCAGGCCGGTCCAGAACGACGCTTGCGCGGTGTCGCCGGCGCCGGGGAACAGGTCGTTGACGACCATTTCCAGCGTCGCGCGGCGGCGCGGATTGAGGCGCAGGTCAAAGCCGGCGATTTCGGCCATGCCGCCCACCCGAATGCGGTCTTCGAAACGGGTCACGGCAATCTTGTAGGTTTCGTCCAGGATGGTCGACACCGGCGCCTTGGCCGCGTCGGTAATTGGCACCGTGATCGAATAGCCTTTCATCGGATAGACGGGAATGTCGACGATGGACTTGAGCAGCGTGGTCGAATGGGCGCCAAGTGCCACCACGTAGGCGTCGCCCTTGACCAGCTCATCGCCGCAGTGCACGCCCGTGATGCTGTTGCCGGCCACGGCCAGGCGGTCGATTGCCACGTTGTAGCGGAACGTCACGCCCAGCGCTTCCGCCATTTTTGCCAGGCGGGTGGTAAACAGCTGGCAGTCGCCCGTTTCGTCGTTCGGCAGGCGCAGCGCGCCCACCAGCTTGTCGCCGGCGGCAGCGAGCGCTGGCTCGGCGTTGCCCAGCTGGTCGCGCGTGAGCAGTTCGTACGGCACGCCAGAATCCTGCAGCACCTTGATGTCCTTGGCGGCGCTGGCGAACTGGGCTTCGGTGCGGAACAGCTGCATGGTGCCGCGCTGGCGGCTTTCGTAGGCGATGCCGGCGTCGTCGCGCAATTCCTTGAAGCAGTCGCGGCTGTATTCGGCCAGGCGTACCATGCGCTCCTTGTTGACCGAATAACGCTCGGCGGTGCAGTTGCGCAGCATTTCCCACATCCATTTCAGCTGGAAGGTGGTGCCATCCGGCGTGATCGACAGCGGGGCATGGCGCTGCAGCATCCATTTCATGGCTTTCAGCGGGATGCCGGGCGCGGCCCATGGCGAGGCGTAGCCGGGCGAAATCTGGCCGGCGTTGGCAAAGCTCGTTTCCAGCGCAGGCGCAGGCTGGCGGTCGATGACCGTCACGTCGTGGCCGGCCTTGGCCAGGTAGTAGGCCGTGGTCACACCGATAACGCCGCTTCCAAGAATGACGACCCGCATGCCTGCTCCCGTTGATTTATGATGAGGTTTCAAGAATTTCCGCTATATTATTAGTGTTTCACTAGTGTTTGTTCACGTATAAACCGTCATATTTGGTGGATTTTCATGCGAATTCAAAAAGAATCGAGCCGTACCCTGGACAAACTGGACCGCCACATCCTGCGCATCCTGCAGCAGGAGGGGCGCATTTCGATGAAAGACCTGGGCGAGCGGGTGGGGCTGTCGGTGACGCCCTGCATCGAGCGCGTCAAGCGCATGGAGCGCGACGGGGTCATCAGCGGCTATTACGCGCGCGTCGATCCGGCGGCAGTGGGGGCGAAGCTGCTGGTGTTTGTGGAAATTACGCTCAACCAGAAGTCGGCCACCGCGTTCGAGCAGTTCCGGCGCGAGGTGCTGCGCATTCCCGAAGTGCAGGAATGCCATCTGGTGTCGGGCGATTTTGACTACCTGATCAAGGCGCGCATCCACGAAATGGCCGAATACCGCAAGCTGCTGGGCGACATGCTGCTCGAGCTGCCCGGCGCGGCGCAGTCGAAAAGCTATGTGGTCATGGAAGAGATCAAGGAAACGCTGGTGCTCGCTACCGAGTAGCGCGCACCAGCGTGAAGGCGGCGCGCACCGCGCCCACCACCGTGCCGCGCGCATTGGTCAGCGCCGGGGCGCGGTAATGCGCTAGCTGGGCGCGGCGGCCGGCGTCGAGCAGGCCCAGTTGGTCAAGCACGCTGTAGGTGGCCGTGTGCAGCGCGCGCGGGGCGCCGTCGGCGATCTTGATGGCAATGCCCAGGCCCGCCGAACGGATGCCGAGCGCCTGCACGCCGTCAGCGCCTACCTTGCTGACCCAGTCGCCGGCGCCGGCCTGCATGTAGGCCAGGTCGCAGCGCGCCTGGCCCGAAACCATGTCCGGGTGCGCCGTCATGGCGTCGCGCAAGTCGCCCATGGCCGCGCCCAGCTGCGGGTCGGCGCTGCCCGTGCCCAGCCGCGCGAACAGCTGCGCCAGGCGCTCGAGCGGCAGCGCGTAATTGGGCGCCGAACAGCCGTCAATGCCAAGCGGCATGCTCGACGCCGGCACGCCGAGGGTGTCCGCCAGCGTGTCCCGGATCGCTTGCTGCAGCGGGTGGCCCGGATCGACATAGCCGGCGTGCGGCACGCCGTGCAGGCGGCACCAGGCGAGAAAGCCGCTGTGCTTGCCGGAACAATTGTGATGCACGGGAAGCCAGTCCTGCAGCGGCGCCTTGAGGCCGACACTGTCGTAGTACAGCGGCGCGGCGCAGCCGCATGCGAGCGCGTGCTGGTCCAGGCCGATGCGCGCCAGGATGGCGTCGACCGCGGCCAGGTGCACCGGCTCGCCCGAATGGCTGGCGCACAGCAGCGCCAGTTGCGCGCGCGACAGGCCGAAGCGGGCCGGGCCGTCGTCAAGCACGAAGGGCAGCGCCTGGAACGGCTTGAGCGCCGAGCGGGTGAAGGTCAGCGCGTGCGGGTCGCCCGCATACCACAGCAGCGTGCCGCGCGGGTCGACCACCGCCACCGAACCCATGTGCACGTTTTCCACCGTATAGCCAGTGTCCGGATAGCCGCGCGTGGTGTGAACCAGAGGGATGGTATGCATGCAGCCATGGTAGCGGGATAGGCGGCCCGGTGCTAGACTGGTTCGCCACAAAAATTTCAACTTTAAAAAAGCGAATCGCCATGCGTGTTTACATCACTGTTGCCAGCTTGCTGCTGTGCCTGATTCAAGGCGCCGCCAGCGCCGCCGCCAAGCCAAGCCCGGCCGCGCGCAAGGCCGCCGAGCACGCGGTCAAGACCTACCGCGGCGCCATTGTCGACAGCCTGGCGACGATGGTCAGTTTCAATACGGTGGCCGACAAGGAGGTGCCGTTCGAGCGTAATCCCCAGCACCTGGGCTTCAAGCAATACCTGAAGGACCATGCGGCGCGGCTGGGGCTGGACTATGCCGACCACGGCTATGTGGTGGTGATCGGGCTGGGCAAGTCGAGCGAGCGGGTCGGCATCATCACGCACGGCGACATCCAGCCGGTCGATCCCAGTAAATGGAAGATGTCGCCGTTCGTGCTGGACCGGACCAGCGAGCCGGGACGCCTGATCGGGCGCGGCACCGAGGACGACAAGGGACCGATCGCCACCGCCATGTATGCGATGAAGGCGATCAAGGACCAGAAGCTGGCGCTGTCGAAGCGGCTGGAGCTGTATGTCTACATGGCCGAGGAATCGGACTGGGCGCCGCTGGCCACCTTCCTCAAGACCCATGTGGCGCCGCAGATCAATATCACCATTGACGCCGAGTATCCGGTGGTCACCGCCGAGAAAGGGTACGGCACGGTCAGCGTGACCATGCCGGTGCAGGCCGGCTCGGGCACGGCGCCGTTTGTCAGCGCGTTTGCCGGCGGGTTTTTTGGCAGCCAGATTCCGGAAGACGCCAGCGCGGTGATCGACAACGCCACGCCCGCGCTGGAAGCGCTGATCGGCGCGCGCGCGGCCGGCCACAAGGGCATGCGCTACAGCTATGAGCGCAGCGGATCGCAGCTGCGCATCAAGGCGCTGGGCGTATCGGCGCACTCGTCAAAACCGGAAGACGGCATCAATGCCATTGCGATGCTGGCCGACGCGCTCAAGGTGCAGGAGTGGCCGAACACGACTGCCGGTGCGCTGGTCAATTTTCTGAACGATATGGTCGGCACCGGCATCCACGGTGAGCAGTTCGGCGCCATCGCCTACCGCGACGATTTCATGGGGCCGATGACGTTTGCCCCGACCGTGATCAAGCAGGTGGGCCAGGCGCTGCAGCTGAACATCAATATGCGCCGTCCGCGCGGCAAGGAACGCGCACAGCTGGAGCTTGAGGTGCGCGCCGCGCTTGACGCCTGGCAGGCCAAGCGGGTGGCGCTGGCCGAGGTCAAGGTGCAGATCAGCGACCCATGGATCCAGAACGATGCGCCGCAGGTGCCGACGCTGCTGTCGGTGTTTTCGCACTACAGCGGAATCAAGAATCCGCAGCCGATTGCAGTCGGCGGCGGCACCAATTCGCGCCTGTTTCCGCATGCCGTCAGTTTCGGCCCGACCATGCCGGGCACCGTGTATTCGGGCCACTCGGAACATGAATTCATCACCACCAGGCAATTGCTGATGAATTTGAAAATGTACACGGCTGTCATGGTCGAGCTGGCCAAATAGCGCTGACTGTTTTGCTTAGAAAATGGCGTAACAATGCCGCTTCCTGATGTAGGGATTTGCTGACGCTGGCGCTGCGCGCCCGGCGCCAGCGCAGGGGTTTTTGCCGCGACATTGTTTGTCGTTAAACCTGGCAAAAAAGGGCAAAAACTGCGTGATAGCATCCGTTCCCTGGCGCGATTGGCGCGTCAAGCGAACAGGAATGCTCCCATGCATAGTGTCGACCTGATCAAGCCCGACGGGCGCAGCATGACGCTCTACAGCACGCAGCCGCTGGCGTCCAATATTGCAGCGCCCAGTCCGTTTCCCGAGCCATTGCGCGCCCACCCCCATCTGCGCTGGCACCCGCTGCGCGGCGAATGGGTCAGCTACGCGGCCTACCGCCAGGGGCGCACTTACCAGCCGCCACCCCAGTACAACCCGCTGGCGCCGCTGCGCGACGCGGCGCACCCGACCGAAATGCCGGCCGCCGCCTACGACGTGGCCGTGTTCGACAACCGCTTTCCCGCGCTGGCGCCGGACGCGGCCGAGGCGCCCACGCTGACCGTGCCCACGGCGCCGGCGCGCGGCCAGTGCGAAGTGGTGGTGTTCACCCAGGATGCGCTGGCCTCGCTGGGCGCGCTGGCGCTGGAACGGATCGACCTGCTGCTGCAGGTGTGGGCCGACCGCACGCTGCGCCTGGGCGCGCGGGCCGGCATCGACTACGTGCTGGCGTTCGAAAACCGCGGCGCCGAAGTGGGCGTCACGCTGCACCATCCGCACGGCCAGATTTACGCCTATCCGGTGGTGCCGCCGGTGCCGGCGCGCATGCTGGCGCAGGAGCGCGCGCACTATGCCAGCCACGGGCGCAGCCTGCTGTGCGAGCTGGCCAGCGCCGAGGCCGCGCATGGCCAGCGCGTGCTGTACCACGGCGCGCACGCCATCGCTTTCGTGCCGCCGTGCGCGCGCTATCCATACGAAGTATGGGTGATGCCGCTGGCCCCCACGCGCGACTTCGCCGCGCTGGGGGCGGCCCAGCGCGCGGACCTGGCGCGCGCCCTGAAAACCGTGCTGCTCAAGTACGAGCATCTGTGGGACCGGCCGTTTCCCTACCTGATGGCGTGGTACCAGGCGCCCACCGATGGCGCCGCCCATCCGGAAACCCAGCTGCACGCCCAGTTCTATCCGCCCTACCGCACGCGCGACCGCCTCAAGTTTTTGGCTGGCACCGAGCTGGGCGCGGGCCTGTTTGCGATGGATGTGCTGCCCGAGGCCAGCGCGCGCGAACTGCAGGAAATTGACGTGACGCTGGAGGCAGCATGAGCGCGCTGGCGCCGGACAGCTTCTTTGGCGGCGCGCCGGACGCGGTGGGCTCGGCGCCCGGGCGCGTCAACCTGCTGGGCGAGCACACCGACTACAACGACGGCTTCATGCTGCCGGTCGCCACGCCGCAGCGTACCGAGGTGGCGCTCGGCGTCAGCGCCGAGGCCGGCTTTACCTTGTACTCGGCCAATCTGGACGCGGCGGTGCGCTTCGGGCGCGCCGAGACGGCGCCGCCCGGCTTTGGCAGCTACATCGAAGGCTGCGTGCGGATGGTCGAAGCCGAAGGCGTGGTGGTGCCGCCGCTGCGCGTGTACGTCAGTTCGGCGCTGCCGGTGGGCGCCGGGCTGTCGTCGTCGGCCGCGCTGGAGGTGGCCATGCTGCGCGCGCTGCGTGCGCTGCTGGGCCTGGCGCTGGACGATGTGGCGCTGGCGCGCATGGCGCAGCGGGCTGAAGTCGACTACGCCAAGGTGCATTGCGGCATCATGGACCAGATGGCGTCCAGCCTGGCCGACAGCAGCCACATGCTGTTCATCGACGCGCGCACGCTGCACTACCAGCTGCACGAACTGCCGCGCGAGAGCGAAATGATCGTCATCGATTCGGGCGTGCCGCGCCTGCTCGCTGCCAGCCAGTACAACGTGCGGCGCGCCGAATGCGAGGCTGCCGCCGCCTTGCTGGGGGTGGATGCGCTGCGCGACGTGGACGATACGGCCGCGCTCGAGCGCCTGCCCGCGCCGCTGCGCCAGCGCGCGCGCCACGTGGTGCACGAGAACCGGCGCGTGCTGGAAGCGGCAGGCGGGGTGGGCGCGCGCCGTTTTGGCGAACTGATGAACGATTCGCACGCCAGCCTGCGCGACGACTACGAGGTGTCGGTGCCTGCGCTCGACTTTCTCACTGACACGCTGCGGGTGCAGCCGGAGGTGTACGGGGCGCGCCTGACCGGGGCCGGCTTTGGCGGCGCCTGCGTGGCCCTGTGCCGCGCCGGCACGGCACTGCGGGCCGGCACGGCGGCGCTGGCGCGTTTCAATGCAGGCGGCATGCAGGGGCGCCTGCTGATTCCGGCGCCGGCATGGGGGGCTATATGAGCGCGTTCGGCTATCCGCGCCCGCAGCTGGTGCGCGCCCAGTGGACCAGCTTGAACGGGCCGTGGAAGTTCCGCTACGACGACGAGCGGCGCTGCCGCTATCCCGACGGCGCCAGCGGCTGGACCCACACCATCATGGTGCCGTTCGCGCCCGAGTCGGCAGCCAGCGGCGTGGGCGACACCGGCTTTCATACGGTGTGCTGGTATGAGCGCGAATTCGACTGCATGCCCACTGCCGGCCACACCATCTTGCATTTCGGCGCGGTCGACTACCGCGCGCGGGTGTGGGTCAACCAGTGTCTGGTGGCCGAGCACGAGGGTGGCCACACGCCGTTCTCGGCCAACATCAGCAGCGCCCTCAAGGCCGATGGCAAGCAGGTGGTGACGGTCTACGTGGAAGACGATCCGCACGACCTGGCCAAGCCGCGCGGCAAGCAGGACTGGCTGCGCGAGCCCCATTCGATCTGGTATCCGCGCAC
>CXWL01121093.1_pt1 | contig 15739 bp, 15 predicted proteins | sample 590931 | NCBI WGS metagenome assembly CXWL01 (sample SAMEA3498368, study PRJEB10139) | groundwater metagenome | biome: water well; material: biofilm material | place: Germany | collected 2015-04-27 | reverse complement strand
GGCCAACCTTTTCTTGAGGTTCATCACGTTAAGCATTTGGCAGAGTACGGTTCCGACCGTCTGAGTAATGCGGTAGCGCTATGCCCGAACTGCCATCGACGTTGTCACCACTCCAGTGATCGGGATGCGTTCACTGCTTCGCTTTATCTTAAGGTGAAGCGGTTAAGACCCGAGTAGTTGGCTTGAACCCCCCCACCCCAAATATGCAATGCTGCGCCCCACAAAAAGTCCGTCACTCGAAGGTCTAGCATGCAGTTCACCCATCTGTCCGTTGCACGCAAACTCAAGTTCTATCAGTTGATGGTGTTTGACCAGGTCCTTCAGAGTGGCTCCCTGCTGCGCGCTGCCCAGGCGTTGAGCCTGACTCAACCCGCCGTCACCAAGATCATTCACGAGCTGGAATCCTATTTCGACGCGCCCTTGCTGGTGCGGGGGAATCGGGGGGTCAGGGCTACGGNNGGTCAGGGCTACGGCGTTGGGCGAGTTGGTGGCGCGGCGCAGCAAGTCGCTGCTGGCCGAGTTGCGTTCGTTGACCGACGAGGTGAATGCCTACCAGGAGGGCACTTCGGGGCAGGTGCTGGTGGGCACGCTGATTTCCGCCTCCAGTTCGCTGCTGCCGCGCGCCCTGCAACTGCTCAAGCAACGGGCGCCGAAGGTGCTGGTGTCACTGCGGGTCGGCCAGATGGATCAGTTGTTCCCGGCCCTGACCGTGGGCGAGGTCGACCTGGTGGTGGGGCGTGTCCCGGATGACTGGCGCTGGTATCACGAATCGTCTCAGTTGGCGGCGGAGGTGCTTTATGGTGAGGAGCTGGCCGTCGTTGCTGGCGCGAACCACCCGCTGGCCGGTCAGGACCCGGTCAAACTCGAGGCCCTGCTCGACTATCCCTGGGTGCTGCCGACCCGCGATTCGCTGCTGCGCCGCACCGTCGACAGTCTTTTCGACAACGCCGGATTAACCGCACCCCCCAACGTGGTCGAGTCGTTGTCGATTCTCACCAACATCAGTCTGATGCAGGACCAGCAGACCATCGCGGTCATGCCCCTGGACGCCACCCGTCAATTCACCGGAGCCGGGCTGCTGGCCACCCTGGACCTGGGCGCCCATCTGCAGTTCGGCGACATCGGCTATTTCCATGCTCGCAACCGCGAACTGGGGCCGGCCGCACGGTTGTTCCGCGAGTGTCTGGAGCAGGCCGCTCAAGAGCAACATGGCGCACCGCAGGACTGAGCAATGACTATTCCAATCACTAATATCTGACAGCGATCATTTGATTACTCGCTAATAGAAAGACCCCATAGACTCCTCCGAAAATCCAAGAATCGGAGGTTACTGTGACCCATCCCCTGCCCCTGCTGCGCCATTTCGTGAACGGCGAGTTCGTTGCGACCGCCGCGACCTTTGACAAGGTTTCTCCCATCGACGGTCGAACCCTGGCCCGGGTCTGCAAGGCCGACGCAGCATTGGTGGACAGTGCGGTCACTGCGGCCAAAGCGGCTCAAGACGGTCCCTGGGCCGGCTACAGCGCCGATCAGCGGGCGGATGTGCTGGTGCGCATTGCCGATGGCATCGAGCGTCGCTTCGAGGAGTTCGTTGCCGCCGAGGTGGCCGATACCGGTCGCCCCGTCCAGCAGGCCCGGACCCTGGATATCGCCCGTGGCGTGCACAACTTCCGCACCTTCGCCGAACTGATTCGCCAAGCGGGCGGCGAGTACTACGAGATGCGCACCGCCGACGCCAGCGACGTCTTCAGCTACACCTTGCGCAAACCTCACGGCGTGGTCGCGATCATCTCACCGTGGAACCTGCCGATGCTGCTGCTGACCTGGAAGGTCGCGCCTGCGCTGGCGTGCGGCAACTCGGTGGTGGTCAAGCCGTCGGAAGAATCCCCCAGCACCGCCACCTTGTTGGCTGAAGTCATGCAGGAAGTCGGCGTGCCGGCCGGCGTGTTCAATCTGGTGCATGGATTGGGGCGCAACTCGGCCGGTGAATTCCTCACCCGTCACCCCGATGTCGATGCCATTACTTTCACCGGCGAGTCCCGCACCGGCGCCACCATCATGAAAGCGGCCGCCGAGGGCGTGCGCGAAGTGTCCTTCGAACTGGGGGGCAAGAACGCCGCCGTGGTCTTCGCCGACTGCGACTTCGACGCCGCCGTCGCAGGCGTGCTGCGCTCCAGCTTCACCAACTCCGGCCAGGTCTGCCTGTGCTCGGAACGGGTCTACGTCGAACGACCGATCTTCGAGCGCTTTGTTGCCGCCCTCAAGGAGGGCGCTGAAAAGCTCAAGATCGGCTACCCGGACGAGGACGGCGTGAACATGGGTTCGCTGATCTCCCACCAGCACCGCGACAAGGTGCTCGGCTACTTCGAACTGGCCCGCCGCGAGGGTGCGACGGTGGTCACCGGTGGCGGTGTGCCGCACTTCGGCGACGCCCGCGACAACGGTGCCTATGTGCAACCGACGATCTGGACCGGGCTGTCCGATGACGCCCACTGCGTGCGTGAGGAAGTTTTCGGTCCGGTCTGTCACGTCGCCCCGTTCGACCGCGACGATGAAGTGATCCGCCGCGTCAACGATTCCGCCTACGGCCTGGCCGCCGCCGTCTGGACCACCAACCTCAAGCGCGCGCACAAGGTGTCCGGCCAGTTGCGCGTCGGCATGGTCTGGGTCAACACCTGGTTCCTGCGTGACCTGCGCACCCCATTCGGTGGGGCACGACTCTCCGGCCTGGGCCGCGAGGGTGGCCGTCACTCACTGGACTTCTACTCCCAAGCCACCACCGTCTGCGTTAACGCCTGAGCAGGAGAATTCCTATGCATGCAGCCCTCCTCCAAGCCGCTGAACGCCTGCGCCAGGCGCAACTGAGCGGCCAACCCTGCCCAGCGGTTCGCGAGTTGATCGCCGCCGCCCTGGCCGACCAGCCCGATGCCGACGCGATGGCTCTGGCCTACGCCGTGCAGCGCCATAACAATCAACTCGCGATAGCCGCCGGGCGCCGCCCGGTGGGGCGAAAAATCGGCCTGACCAGTCCGGCGGTGCAAGCCCAGTTGGGCGTCGACCAGCCCGACTTCGGCCTGCTGCTGGCCGACATGGCTCGTGGCGATGGCCAGCCAATCGACTGGGCGGACTGCGCCCAACCCAAGGTCGAGGCCGAGATCGCCCTGGTGCTGGAGCACGACCTGCCCCACGAACGCCACACCGTGGCCGACCTCATCCGCGCCACCGCCTTTGCGCTGCCGGCGATTGAGATCGTCGGCAGCCGCATCGCCAATTGGGACATCCGGCTGGTGGACACCATCGCCGACAACGCTTCGTCCGGCCTGTTCGTGCTCGGTACTTGCCCCGTGCAGTTGGACCGCCTGGATCTGGTGCGCTGCGGCATGAGCATGACCCTGCGCGGTGATCCGGTATCGGTCGGTGCCGGTGCGGCCTGTCTGGGCAACCCGCTGAACGCCGCCGTCTGGCTCGCCGACACCATGGCCCGCCTCGGCGAGCCGCTGCGCGCCGGCGACATCCTGCTGACCGGCGCGCTCGGCCCGATGGTCGCAGCCCAGCCGGGCGATCACTTCACCGCCCATATCCAGGGCCTGGGCAGCGTCAGCGCCGCCTTTGCCAGCCGCAGTTGAGAGGAGTCCCCATGCGCAAACTCAAAGTCGCGATCATCGGCTCCGGCAACATCGGCACTGACCTGATGATCAAGGTGCTGCGCAATGCTCAGCACCTGGAAATGGGCGCCATGGTCGGCATCGACCCGGCGTCGGACGGCCTGGCCCGCGCCGCACGCCTGGGCGTGGCCACTACTCACGAAGGCGTCGAGGGCTTGACCCGGCTGCCGGTTTTCAACGAGATCGACATCGTCTTCGATGCCACCAGCGCCAGTGCCCATGTGAAGAACGACGCCTTGTTGCGAAGCCACAAGCCGAACCTGCGCCTGATTGACCTGACCCCGGCCGCCATCGGTCCTTACTGCGTGCCGGTGGTCAATCTGGAGCAGCACCTGCAGGCGCTCAACGTCAACATGGTCACCTGTGGAGGCCAGGCAACCATCCCGATGGTGGCGGCCGTGTCGCGGGTGGCCAAGGTGCATTACGCCGAGATCGTCGCCTCCATCGCCAGCAAATCCGCCGGCCCTGGCACCCGCGCCAACATTGACGAATTCACCGAAACATTCAGCAAGGCCATCGAAGTCATAGGCGGCGCCACCAAGGGCAAGGCGATCATCGTCATGAACCCGGCTGAACCGCCGCTGATGATGCGCGACACTGTGTTCGTGCTGTCCGAGGCCGCCGATCAGGCGCGCATCGAGGCCAGCGTGGAGGAAATGGCCGTCGCCGTGCAGGCCTACGTGCCGGGCTACCGTCTGAAGCAAAAGGTGCAGTTCGACCTGATCCCCGAGTCGGCGCCACTGAACATCCCCGGCCATGGCCGCTTCAGCGGATTGAAGACCTCGATTTTCCTCGAGGTGGAAGGCGCCGCCCATTACCTGCCGGCCTACGCCGGCAACCTCGACATCATGACTTCCGCCGCGCTGGCCACCGCCGAGCGCATGGCGCAATCGCTGCTGAACGCCTGAGGAACGCCCCATGAACGGCAAGAAGCTGTATATCTCCGACGTCACCCTGCGTGATGGCAGCCATGCGATCCGTCACCAGTACAGCCTCGAACAGGTCCAGGCCATTGCCCGCGCCCTCGACCAGGCCCGCGTCGATTCCATCGAAGTGACCCACGGCGACGGCCTGCAAGGCTCGTCCTTCAACTACGGTTTCGGCGCCCACACCGACCTGGAATGGATCGAGGCGGCGGCCGACGTCATCGAGCACGCCCGCCTCACCGTGCTGTTGCTCCCCGGCATCGGCACCGTGCACGACCTGAAAGCCGCCTACGACGCCGGCGCGCGTTCGGTGCGGGTGGCCACCCACTGCACCGAAGCGGACGTTGCCCGGCAGCACATCGAATATGCCCGCACGCTGGGCATGGACACCGTCGGTTTCCTGATGATGAGCCACATGATCCCGGCCGAAGAACTGGCCCGGCAGGGACAACTGATGGAGCGCTACGGCGCGCAGTGCATCTACATGGCGGACTCCGGCGGCGCGATGAACATGGATGACATTCGCGACCGCATGCGCGCCTTCAAGGCCCTGCTCAAGCCCGACACCCAGACCGGCATGCACGCGCACCATAACCTGTCCCTCGGCGTGGCCAACTCGATCGTCGCCGTGCAGGAAGGTTGCGACCGCATCGACGCCAGCCTCGCCGGCATGGGCGCCGGCGCCGGTAATGCACCTCTCGAAGTGTTTATCGCCGCTGCGGATCGCCTGGGCTGGAACCACGGCACTGATCTGTACCNNGATCTGTACCGCCTGATGGACGCCGCCGACGACCTGGTGCGGCCGCTGCAAGACCGCCCGGTGCGCGTCGACCGAGAAACCCTCGGCCTCGGCTATGCCGGGGTCTATTCCAGCTTCCTGCGCCATGCCGAAGTGGCCGCTGCCAAATACGGCCTGAAGACCCTCGACATTCTCGTCGAACTGGGCAAGCGGCGGATGGTCGGCGGCCAGGAAGACATGATCGTTGACGTCGCCCTTGATCTGCTGGCCCAGCGCCCGGAGAACCGCCCATGAATACCGATATCGCCCGCATCGCCAGCGCACTCGACCAGGCCGCACGGCGTGCTCGACCGCTGGCCCAGTTCAGCCTCGAGACGCCTTTCTCGCTGGAAGACGCCTACCGCATCCAGCTCGGCGCCATGCAGCACCGTTACGACGACGGTGAACGCTGCATCGGCATCAAGCTGGGTTTCACCAGCCGCGCCAAGATGGTCCAGATGGGCGTCGACAGCTTGATCTGGGGCTGGCTTACCGATGCCATGCTGGAAGAGGACGGCGGCCTGGTCGACCTGTCGCGCTACATTCACCCACGCGCCGAACCGGAGGTGTGCTTCCTCACCCGCCGGGATATCGACCGCCCGTTGACCCTGCTGGAGGCGGCGGACTACGTGGAGGCCGTGGCACCGGCACTGGAAATCATCGACTCGCGCTACCAGGCCTTCAAGTTCAGCCTGGAGGACGTGGTGGCGGATAACTGTTCCTCCTCCGGCCTGACCGTCGGCCCCTGGTCGCGGGATTTTTCCGCGCTGGCCAACGCCGGCGTGGTCATGCGCCTGGACGGCCGCGCAGTGCAGGTCGGCTCCACTGCCGCGATCCTCGGCCAACCGCTGCGCAGCCTGGTGCAGGCCTCGCGTTTGTTGCACGACGCCGAACGGGTGTTGCCCGCCGGTAGCCTGGTGATGGCCGGAGCAGCTACCGCCGCCGAAGCATTGCGTCCGGGCATGCATGTCAGCGTCGAAATCCAGGGCCTGGGCGAAAGCAGCTTCAGTGTGCGCGCCTGAGCCGAACTCACAAGGAACCTCATCATGAGTGACAATCGCGCCACCGTCGTCGCCGGCAAGGCCAAGCCTCGCGGCCGCTTCCCCCACATCAAGCGCGCCGGCGACTTCCTGTTCGTCTCCGGCACCAGCTCGCGCCGCCCGGACAACAGCTTCGTCGGCGTCGAAGTGGACGAGATGGGCACCACCAACCTGGACATCCGCGCGCAGACCCGCGCGGTGATCGAGAACATCCGTGACATTCTCGCCAGCGAGAACGCCAGTCTCGACAACCTGGTGGAGATCAGCACCTTCCTGGTCGATATAAACGACTTCGGCGGCTACAACCAGGTCTATGCCGAATACTTCGACGAAACCGGGCCGACCCGCACCACGGTCGCCGTCCACCAACTGCCGCACCCACACCTGCGCATCGAGATCAAGGCCATCGCCTACGCGCCGCGCTTACGCTGAGAGAATAATAATGGACAAGCACCACTTCAGCCCGCCACTCAACTTCAATCGCTGGATCGAAGACCACGCCCACCTGCTCAAGCCACCGGTGGGCAACCAGCAGGTCTGGCAAGGCAGCGATTTCATGGTCACGGTGGTTGGCGGTCCCAACCAGCGCACCGATTTCCATGACGACCCGGTGGAAGAGTTTTTCTACCAGTTCAAGGGCAACGCCTACCTGAACATCTGGGACCGCAACCAGTACGAGCGGATCAACCTCAAGGAGGGCGACATTTACCTGATGGCGCCCCATGTCATTCATTCGCCCCAGCGCCCCGAGCCCGGCAGCCTGTGCCTGGTCATCGAGCGCAAGCGCCCGGCCGGCCTCCACGATGCCCTGCAGTGGTCGTGCGCCCGCTGTGGCCACCTGATCAAACGCTATGAGATGCAACTGGAAAGCATCGTCGCCGACCTGCCGCCGGTGTACGAACGCTTCTACGCCACAACAGACGAAGAGCGCCGCTGCGCGGGATGCGGTGAGGTTCATCCTGGCCGTGACTGGCAGACCTGGCACCAGACACTCCAGGAGGTNNGACACTCCAGGAGTTCCACCCTGCATGAAGATCGATATCCACTCCCACTTCTTCCCCACCATCAGCCAGGAGGAAGCTGCCCGCCTAAGCCCGGAGCGCGCGCCGTGGCTGCGTACCGAAGGTCGGCGCGGGCAGATCATGCTCGGCAACAAACCCTTCCGCCCGGTACATGATGTGCTCTGGGACCCGGTACGACGCCTCGAACATCTCGACGAGCAAGGCCTGGATATCCAGGTGATGTGCGCCACCCCGGTGATGTTCGGCTATGACCAGCCCATTGAACGCGCCCTGCCCTGGGCGCAATTGATGAACGACCGCGCACTGCAAATGGCCGCCCATGCCCCGGACCGCCTCAAGGTGCTGGCCCAGGTTCCGCTGCAGGACATTGATGCCGCCTGCCGCGAGGCCAGCCGTGCCAAGGCCTGCGGACACATAGGCGTGCAGATCGGCAACCACGTCGGCAACCACGATCTCGATCATGACGGCCTGGTCACCTTCCTCCACCATTGCGCCAGCGAGGACATCCCTCTGCTCGTTCACCCCTGGGACATGATGGGCCACGAGCGCATGAAGAAGTGGATGCTGCCCTGGCTGGTTGCCATGCCGGCGGAAACCCAACTCGGCATCCTCTCGCTGATTCTCTCTGGCGCCTTCGAAACCCTGCCCGAGTCCCTGCGTCTGTGTTTCGCCCACGGTGGCGGCGGCTTCGCCTTTTTGCTCGGCCGTGTCGACAACGCCTGGCACCACCGCGACATTGTCCGCGAAGACTGCCCGAACCTGCCGTCCAGCTACGTCAAGCGCTTCCATGTCGACTCCGCCGTCTTCGACCAGCGTGCGCTCAAGCTGCTGGTGGAGGTGATGGGCACCGACCGCGTAATGCTCGGCTCCGATGCGCCCTTCCCGCTGGGCGAGCAGCAAATCGGTGCGGGTGTCCTTGAGCACCCCACACTTTCTGCAAGCGACAAGCAGCGTATTACTGCCGGCAACGCCCAGGCATTTTTCGGCCTCTGATCTCCTTTGGCTCGGCCACCTGGCCCCCTGTTCGCGTGCGGATAGGGGGCTTTTTTTCGTGCCTCACAATTGCCTTCTGCAGGAGCAAGCCTGCTCGCGAAGACGGTGTGTCCGTCACTGAACAGGGTGGATGGCGGTGTATCACGTGATGCAAATGTTGNNCTTAGAACTTGATGCGCACACCCAGTTGCATGCCTTGCGGGTTTTCGTTCGGCAGCGGGCTGTCCAGGCTCCAGCTGACCGGGTAGCGGATCTCGCTGTCTCGGGTGTGATGGATGTAGGCGTACACCCCGTAGAGGTCGATGCTCTTGTCGTAGTTGTAGATGTAACCCAGGCTGATCGCCGCAGCATCGCTCAGGGCTTCGTCCTTACGGTCGTCCTTGTAGACGAAGCTGACCGTGGCATTGTGTTTGTTACCGAAGTTATGACGAACACCCAGTTGCAAGTCGTTGCCGTTGGAAGCGAAATCCACCCAAGGCGCGTAGGCGTAGTAGCCCACATAGCGGTGGTAAACCGCCGACAGATCGGTCTTGCCCATGCTGTAGACCGCCGTCAGATAAGCATCGGTGGACTGCTCCATGGTCTTGTGGTCCCACAGATTGCGTTGGTACTTGCGGTCCACGGCAGCCGAGAAATACCAGGGGCTGTCGGTCCAGCGATCGACAGCGAGGCTGATGACCTGCCCATCGCGGCTGCCATCGTCCTCGCCGTCGGTGATACCACCACGGAACTCAAAGCCGTCAATTCTCGGACTGATGTACATCAACAGGCCGTCTTCACGCCACGGCGCGTAGAACACCATGACGTTACTGATCAGGCTGTAGTCGTTGTTGTACAGCGGGTCGGCGTAACCATAGGCGTTGGCGGACGGGGTATCCCGGCGGCCCGCGCTGAGGGTTCCCCAGCGCTTGGAAATGCCCTCGAAATAGGTCTCGCGCTTGCTGATATCGTCATCTGAATGCGGGTTGTACTGCGCCTGATAGATCCAGTTCAGCGACAGGTCCTCGGTGACCGCCTCCTGCATATGCAGTTGCAGGCGGTTGGCGCTCAAGCCACCGCCGTTGGCACGTTCCTCGGTGTGACCACCGGACTTGGCCACCTCGTAGTTGACGTCAATGACCCCGGAAAGCTCGATCACGTCGATGCCCGAAACGTCCTTGAGGTCTGCGATGTCCGCGCAGGCGTAGCCACTCACCAGCGGCAGAATGAGTAAAAGCTTGTGCATTGAATGCTCCGATAGAACGAGTAGAGGCTCGCGACAGCACACCCCTGCTGTCGCGGCCTGGTTTCTTATTGGTCTTACTGTTCTTGCGGGTCTGGATCAGTCCCGGGGCGGCCAGGTCTTCGTCGGCGGCGCAAAGCTCGGCTCACCCAGCAACGGGGTCGAGAGTGCATAGAAGCCGTGGTTGGTGAAGACCCAGATCAGGTTGCGGTCGTACTCGGTGTAGGTGCCGTGCGTCAGGTTACCCATGGCCCAGCTCACGACGTTTTTGGTGTCGTACGGCGGTACGAAGTAGGCGCCGATCATTGGCTTGTCCGGGTTACGCACGTCAAACACCTGCACACCGGCGTTGTAGTAGGCATACGGCAGGATGCCGTCACGCGCGACGCCAGGCTGGGTGTAGTAACCACTGCGCTTGGGTCCGAAGCTGCCCTTGCGCTGGCAGTAGTCGGTGAAGCCAGCCTCGGCCGGCGGCGTCGGCAATGGCAGGGTGTGCTTGATGACTGGCTTGGTCGGGTCGCGAACATCCACGGCATAGATAGGCTTGACCGCCTCGTAGCAGTCCTCGGTCAGCGGGTAGCCGCTGAAGTAGATCAGCCCGGTTTTCTCCACTTGGCTCACATCAATACCGTCGCCTTCGGTACCGGCCACACTGACCGGGAATTCGAGATGGCCGACCACCTTGAGGTTTGCCGAGTCGGTGATGTCGACCACATACAGGCCCATCCCGCCCATGGCCGCATAGCCGTATTTGCCGCCCTGCTCCACCGGTTTGGGAATGAACAGCGACGCCCGCGAGCCCATCCAGGAGGCCCGGTTACCCGAGCGCGGGTTGGCCTTGAACACGGCCTCGTGCTCGGGATCGCCGATGATCTGGCCAGGCACGGTCAGCACGTCGAGCAGCTTGGGGTCGCTCGGGTTGGACATGTCCCAGGACTGATAGCCCGAGTTGTACAGGTCGTTGGGGTATTCGGTGAGCGCGTACTTGTCACTCGGTGCCGCCGCCACGTACATCACATCGCCGCCAAAATAGGCAGGAATGTCACGGGCCCCGGAGCCTTGTTGCTCACCGATCGGCGCATCCGGGTGCTCGATATCGGTGGTGCGGGTGGCGATCAGCTTCCAGTCCTGAGGCAGCGGGCCATTCATCTCATACACCTTGAAGCCTTTGAGGTGCTTGGATTTGCGGATGGCTTCGACCTTGTCCGGCTCACGATACTTGTCGCTCAGCACGCCAAAACGGCGGGTCTCGAAGGACTGCACCATGATGTTCTTGCCCAGCTTCTTGTTCCACTGGATAGACGCAGCGCCGAAGAAGTCGTCCGCCGGGTAGGGGTTGACCTCCTTACCCGGGCCGTCCACGCCCCATGGAGCGCCCTTGGCCAACAGCACCTTCACGTCCTTGGGATTGGTAATGTCAAAGATCTTCAGGTCGCGGCGCACGTACTGGTAGAGGTAGCGCTTGCCGGCGAAGTCGACGATGTTCTGCCAGGTGTGGAAAGGCTCGACCGTGATCGGGTAGTAGGCCTCGACCTTCATGTTCTTGATGTAGCTCTTGGTGTCCCAGTGATCCAGCTCGCCAGGGAACGGCTTACCTTCATGGGAGAAAGGCGTGGCGACCGGCCAGATGAACTTGCCGGTGGCTTTGTCCATGCCATAGCTGCCCGGTGCCGGCACCGGCGGAATGCGCTCCGGGCCCAGCTCGGTCAAGCGCTTGACCAGCGGATCGGTGATGTTCATCGGGGCATGCTCTTCGGCATGCAGGCCCGTGGTGGCGAAGAGAGCGACCACCAGCGACAGCGCAAGGCGACTGCGCGTGTGTCCGGTGGCAGGGTTAACAGAGAGCTGCATTGTTTTCATTATTTACTCCGTTTGGTAAAGCCCCATCGGGCAGTCTTTGTGCTCGTTGCCTGTGCGCAGGCCGCCACGCGCGGGGCGTCAGAAAATCTCCAGGGGGTAATCGGTGATCAGCCGAAAATCATCGAGGTCGCCGGAACCCTGATCGGCATTGGCGCGATGCCAGGCCTGACGCAACCGCAGGCTCAAGCCCTTGGCCGGCCCGGCCGCCACCACGTAACGCAATTCGATGTTGGTCTCGCGATGCGCGCCGTCGTCGCCATAGCGCCCGGCGTAGGGACTGCCGAGCGCAATCCCGCCGCCGTCGATCCGGCTGCCCTCGATGTAGCGGACCATCATTGAGCTGCCGGGCAGCCCCAAGGCTGCGAACGAATAGTCGTAGCGAACCTGCCAGGAGCGTTCCCGAGGCCCGTTGAAATCGGAAAATTGCGCCGAGTTGGGCAGCCAGATCGAGGCCCCCTGGTCGTTGCCGTTGCGACCCTTGCGATCGTTATCACCGACGCCGAGGTAGTCGAACGGTGTGTCGCCGTGGACCTTCTGCAGCCCGAGCAGGAAGCGGTGGCTGCCCAGGCGCAGGTAAGTCGAGGCGCCCAGCGTCAGGTTGTCGATCTCGCCGGCGCGTGCCGTGCCGGTCTCGGTGGTCCGGTACAGGGTCAGGTTCAGCCCGGCTTCACGCTCGTCTGCCAATGCAAAGCGCGAACTCAGATTCGCGTAGCCCTGGTACCAAATGTCCTCGAACTTCGCGCCGTACAACGCCAGCGAGTGCCCCGGCGCCCATTGCCAGGTAGCGCCGGCATAGTCGGCGCGCGGCGTGCTGACCTCAGCCATCACCGCCCATAAGTCACCGTCGGCGTTGGTGGTCACCGGACTGGTGGCCGAGGTGAAATGGCCAGCCTGCACATCCAGGTCATCGTGCTCGCGGCTGCGCAGGCTCAGGCCGGTGGCGGTCTGCGGCACGATGCGGAAGTGACTGACACCGAACACCGGGGTATCCGGGCGCTGTTCGCCCACCTTCAGTTCGGTCTTTGACAGCCGCAGTTTCAGCGCCGCGCCGGCCTTGGCATATTCGTCGGCCGGCTCGCCGTTATCACGCACCGGCAGGTTGCGTGTGCCGGTCTTGCCCGCCGAGGCATCGAGACGCAGCCCCTGGTAAACGAACCCGTCCATCCCGAACCCGAGGGTGCCGGGGGTGAAGCCGGAGCTGAAGTCGAGGTTGATGCCCTGGGTCCAGTCACGCTGGTCTGGACGCCCTTCTTCCTTGCTGCGGTTGAAATAGGAATTGCGCNNGGATTGTTCAGGGAATGGATGGCCCAATCTTTCGATCAGGCCAGGGCGGACTCAGTGCCGAATCGGCAGCGGGCGAGGCGCCTCACCCTCGACGGAGCGTGACTTGCGAAAGCGCAGGAAGTAGATCAATCCCATCACCAGCAGGAAGGGCACACCGCAGACCAGGGTCAGGGCGAACTCCTCGGTGAATAGCGTGGTCAGCATCACTGCAAGCATCAGCAGCAGCCCGGCCAGGCTGGTCCAGGGGTAGCCCCACAGACGGAACTCCAGGGACGCGCTGTCCTGACGACGGCGGAAGAACAGGTGGGTGAGGAAGATTCCGGCCCAGGTGAACATCGCGCCGAACATGGCGATCGACATCATCAGGGTGAAGGCGTCCTTCGGGTAGGCGATGTACAACAAAGTGCCCAGACCGATCCCCAGCGACGACACCAGCAGGGCCGCCAACGGCACACCGCGAGCGCTCAATCGCCCGAACAGTGCCGGCGCCTGGCCAGCTCGCGCCAGGCTAAACATCAGCCGTGACGTGATGTACAGCTGGCTATTCATCGCCGATAGCGCGGCGATCAGGATCACCCCGTTGAACACTGCTCCGGCGTAGGGAACGCCCGTCGCGTGCATCACCGTGACAAACGGGCTCTGGCCACCGTTGTTCTGCCCCCATGGCAAGATTGCCAAGACCAGTGCGATGGTCAGCAGGTAGAACACCACCAAGCGCACCACGGTGATGCGGAAGGCCTTGGTGACTGCGCGCTTGGGATCCTTGGCCTCACCCGCCGCGACCGCGATCATCTCGATGCTCAGGTAGCTGAAGAACGCCACGATGACCGCTACCCAGGTCCCCCACATGCCGTTGGGAAAGAAGCCACGATCATTGGTGTAGTTGGCGAAACCGATGGTCGAATCCGCTGGCGNNCGCGACGATGGCGCACAGCTTGAGCAGCGAGAACACATACTCGATGGCGCCGAAGACCTTGACGCTGAGCACGTTGCTCAACACCAGCGCCGCCGAGAAGGTGATCATCCAGTAGCCGCCCGGCACGTCCGGGAACCAGTACTTCATGTACATCGCCGCAGCCGTGATCTCGGTGCCCACCGCAAAGACAATGGACGCCCAGTATGCATAGCGAATGAGGAAGCCGAACCAGGGCGCCACGTAGAACTCGGCGAAAGAACCGAAGGAGCCCGACGTCGGATGGCGAACGGTCATTTCCGCCAGACAGCCCATCAAGAGCAGCGCGATCACGGCACCGATGCCATAACTCAGCAGCACGCTGGGACCGGCAAAGCCAATGGCAAAGCCGCTGCCGAGGAACAGCCCGGTGCCAATAGCGCCGCCAATGGCAATCATCGACAGCTGGCTACTGGTCAGGCTTTGTTTCAGGCCCTGCTCGCGCTGGACCAGGTTATCGAAAGAGCTTGTTGTTTTTGTCATATTCGAGTGCTCAGGTCTGGTCAAGGAGGAATCAGGTCACCGACTTCCTGGCGATGAACTGCGGCGCATTCCATTCGCCGCTTGCGAGAACCTCGCGCAGCGCCTGGACGCTGTCCCAGATGTTCACGTAGCTGTTATAGAGCGGGGCAAAGCCAAAGCGCAGAATGTCCGGGGCGCGGAAGTCACCGATCACCCCACGGGCAATCAACGCTTGCATGACCGGGTAGGCATTGGCGTGCGCCAGCGACACCTGGCTGCCGCGCTGCGCGGCATCACGCGGCGAGCGTAATTCCACACCCAGGCCCGCCAACTGTTCGTCACACAGCTGAATGAACAGATCACAGAGGGCAACGCTCTTGTTGCGCAGCACCTGCATGTCGACGCCGTCGAACATTTCCAGTGACGCTTCCAGGGCCAGGATGCCCAACTGGGGAGCGGTGCCCACCAGCATGCGGTCGATGGTCGGGTGAGCCTCGTAGTCGTGGGTGAAGTCGAAGGGCCGAGCATGCCCGTGCCAGCCGGTCAGCGGCTGACGTACGTGCGGAATATGGCGTTCGGCGACATAGACGAAAGCCGGTGCGCCCGGCCCGCCGTTCAAGTACTTGTAGCCGCAACCGACGGCAAAATCGGCCTCTACGCCGTTCAGGTCGATCGGCATGGCCCCGGCGGAGTGGCACAGATCCCACACCACCAAGGCCCCGACTTCATGGGCACGCGCCGTGATGGCGGCCATGTCATAGCGGCGCCCAGACTTATAGTTCACGTGCGTCAGGGACAGGATCGCAACCTCTTCGTTGAGCGCCGCCAGCACCTCGTCCGGTTCAACGCAACGCAGCTCGGATCCGGTCAGCTCGGCCACGCCGGAGGCGACATAGACGTCGGTGGGAAAATTCCCCCGCTCGCCAAGGATCACCTTGCGTCCCGGTTGCATGCGGGTAGCCGCGACCAGCACCTTGAACAGGTTGATGGAAGTGGAATCGGCGACGATCACCTCATGGGCACCCGCACCGATCAGCCGGGCAATCTTGCCGCCCGTGCGCTGCGGCGCGGGGTACCAATCAGCATCGTTCCAGGAGCGAATCAGCCCCTGGGCCCACTCCTGCTTCAGCACTCGCTCAACGCGCGCCGGCACATGAGCGGGCATGGCGCCCAGGGAGTTGCCATCGAGATAGATCTCCCCGGACGGGAGATCGAATCGCCCACGGGATTCACCCAGGGGGTCATCGTGATCGAGACGTTCAAAATGCTCGCGGGTGAGCGGGACGGACAAAGACATGCGAATTCCTTTATTACTTGTTCTTCTGGAAAGGAGCGGCGGCCACCAATCGGCGAACCCCTGCAAGGATTCGCCGCAAAATTGCGCGACGCATCCCGGTGCATGCAGGGATGTTACCCCCTGCCGTCAATTACCTATAAATAGAAAGAAGGCTCATAGCTATTACGCTTGGTAATACATGAACCGAATGTGCTCCTATTAGGAAGGTTGAAAAATTGATTGCCGAATAAAAGGTGTA
>CXWL01119453.1_pt2 | contig 15742 bp, 19 predicted proteins | sample 590931 | NCBI WGS metagenome assembly CXWL01 (sample SAMEA3498368, study PRJEB10139) | groundwater metagenome | biome: water well; material: biofilm material | place: Germany | collected 2015-04-27 | reverse complement strand
GTCCGGCGTCACGATCGTAAGGATTTGAAACAAAGGTGGTAACCGGGGTTTGCCCGACTGCGGCATACGATGGCGTTTCCCCTGGAAGCCGAGCCATGCCAATTGCACTCCTCGCCCGACGCGCCGACATCACCACCCTGCAGGTAGACGCCATCGTCAATGCCGCCAACTCATCGCTGCTCGGTGGCGGCGGCGTGGATGGCGCCATCCATCGCGCGGCCGGGCCAGACCTCGTGCACGAGTGCCGGTTGCTCGGCGGTTGCAAGACGGGCGACGCCAAGCTGACCCAGGGCTATCGCCTGCCGGCCAGATACATCATTCACACAGTAGGGCCGGTGTGGCGCGGCGGCACNNGTGCGCCAAGCGGCCGACGGCATGCCGTTGCTGCGCGAAGCCATCTTCTGCTGCTTCTCGCCGGCCGATCTGGCGGTGTACGAGGCTGCACTGGCCGAATCGCCTTCTCCTTCCGATTGAAAAACTGTCGTCCATCCGGTCCCCGCACCTCCAACACGCGACAAACCAACAACTCGAGAAAACCCACCATGTCCGATTCCCCCTTCGAGCCCGACGACAGCGCTCCAGACAACAACGCAGGCATGCGCAAGGGCCTGACCAGCTACGGCGACCGCGGCTTCTCGCTCTTCTTGCGCAAGGCCTTCATCAAGGGCGCGGGCTTCACCGATGCAGCACTCGATCGCCCCGTGNNGCCGCGCCGACCAGCATGTACCTGCGCAATCTGATGTCGATGGACACCGAGGAGATGGTCCGCGCGCAGCCCATGGATGCCGTGGTGCTCATCGGCGGCTGCGACAAGACCGTGCCCGCGCAGCTCATGGGTGCGGCGTCTGCGGGCCTGCCCTCGATCCAGCTCATCACCGGCTCGATGCTCACCGGCAGCCACCGCGGCGAGCGCGTGGGCGCCTGCACCGACTGCCGGCGCTACTGGGGCAAGTACCGCGCGGGCGAGATCGACATCGAGGAAACCGCCGACGTCAACAACCAGCTCGTGGCCAGCGTGGGCACCTGCTCGGTGATGGGCACGGCCAGCACCATGGCCTGCATCGCCGAGGCCCTGGGCATGACGATGCCGGGCGGCGCGTCGCCACCGGCGGTGACAGCGGACCGCATCCGCATCGCCGAACAGACCGGCGCGCAGGCGGTGCAGATCGCGCGCGACCGGCTCACCATCGACAAGGTGCTGACGCCCGCCGCATTCGAGAACGCGATGCGCGTGCTGCTGGCCATCGGCGGCTCGACCAACGGCATCGTGCATCTCGCGGCCATCGCCGGGCGCATGGGCCTGGACATCGACCTGCACGCGCTCGACCGCATGGGCCGCGAGACGCCGGTGCTGCTCGACCTGAAGCCCTCGGGCCAGCACTACATGGAAGACTTCCACGCCGCAGGCGGCATGGCGACGCTGCTGCGCGAGTTGAAGCCGCTGCTGCACCTGGACGCGCTCACTGTCACGGGCCGCACGCTCGGCGAAGAGATCGAACGCGCCGGCCCGGGCTTCAGGCAAGAGGTGGTGCGGCCCGCGAGCCAGCCCATCTATCCGCAGGGCGGCATCGCGGTGCTGTGGGGCAACCTCGCGCCGGGCGGCGCGATCATCAAACAGTCGGCTGCGAACCCGAAGCTCATGGAACACGAAGGCCGCGCGGTGGTGTTCGAGAACGCCGAAGACCTGGTGACGCGCATCGACAGCGACGACCTCGACGTGACCGCCGACGACATCCTCGTGCTCAAGAACATCGGCCCCAAGGGCGCCCCCGGCATGCCCGAGGCGGGTTACATCCCGATTCCGCGCAAGCTCGCGCGAGCCGGCGTGAAAGACATCGTGCGCATCTCCGACGGCCGCATGAGCGGCACGGCCTTCGGCACCATCGTGCTGCACGTCACGCCCGAGTCGGCCATCGGCGGGCCGCTGGCTTATGTGCAGAGCGGCGACCGCATCCGGCTCAGCGTGGCGAATCGCGAGATCTCGCTGCTGGTGTCCGATGAAGAACTCGCGCGCCGCGCGAGGGAAACGGTGGTGGTCGAGCCGACCGCCGACCGCGGCTACAAGAAGCTCTTCCTGCAGACGGTGACGCAGGCGGACAAGGGCGTGGACTTCGACTTCCTGCGCGCGCCGAACACGGTCGGCAAGGTCCCGCGCTAGGCAGCGGGGGCGGTCTCCAGGAACGGCGTGATGTTGCGCATCGCGCGCTCCACGTAGTCTTCCTTTTCTCCGACGGGCGCGACGTAGTGCATCGCGCTGCGGGCCTCCTCGAGGCTCACCAGCCGGGCGATGACCCAGGCCGCGAGGTACTGCGACGCGAGACAGCCGCCGGCCGTCGCCACATTGCCGTTGGCGACGAAGGCCTGATTCAGCACGGCAACGCCCGCGGCCTGGACCCAGGGCTTGGTCGTCAGGTCCGTGCAGGCCGGAACGCCGTCGAGCAGCCCCAGCTTCGCCAGCACCAGCGCGCCGGAGCACTGCGCGCCCAGCAGTTGCCGCGACGGGTCGAGCTGCAGTTGCGCCATCAAGCCCGCATCGGCAACGACCTCGCGCGTCTGCATGCCGCTGCCGACGATGACCGCATCGGCCTCGCTGGCTTCGCGAAGCGACGCCTGCGCTTCGATCACCACGCCGTTCATCGAACGCACGCGCGCGGTCGGACTTGCGATCGACACGCGCCAGCCCGGCGTCTTGATGCGGTTGAGGATGCCGAGCGCGATGAGGGAGTCGAGCTCGTTGAAGCCTTCGAAGGTGAGGATGGCGATGTGCATGAGCCGCATCGTAGTCAGGTCGATCAATACAATCAAAAAATTGTCATGGATACATTGCCGCATGCCTCAAGCCCGCTACAAGCAGTTGGTCGATGCGCTCGCCGCGCAGATTCGCGANNAGCCTGCTGCCCCGTGGCCTCGGCATCGACCAGCACGCGACGGCCTCGGGCATGGTCGACCTGAACTTCAACTACCCCTCGCTGCCGGGCCAGGCCGAAATGCTGCGCGCGGGGCTGCGCCAGCTCGCCGCCTCGGGTGACCTCGAAGCGCTGCTGCGCTACCAGCCGCACGGTGGGCGCCCGCATGAACGCGCGATCGTGGCCGGGCATCTGGCATCGCGCGGCCTCACTGTGAATGCGGACCAGGTGATGCTCGTGAGCGGCGCCCAGCACGGTCTCGCAACCACCGTCATGGCGCTGCTGCAACCGGGCGACGTGGTCGCGACCGACGCCCTCACTTACCCGGGCTTCAAGGTGCTGGCCGAAGCGCACCGCCTGGAGCTCGCACCGATTCCCGCGGCCGGCCACGGCCCCGACCTCGACGCACTGGAGCGGCTGTGCAAGAGCCGCCGGGTGCGTGCCATCTACGCGATGCCGACGCTGCACAACCCGCTCGGCTGGGTGATGGGCGCGAGCCGGCGGCGGCAGTTGGTCGCCGTCGCCCGGCGGCACGGGCTGCTCATCATCGAGGACGCGGCCTACGCCTTTCTCGCCGAAGACGCGCCCGCGCCGCTGGCCGCGCTGGCACCGGAGTCGACGGTCTATGTCTCGGGCATTTCCAAGAGCATCGCGACCGGCCTGCGCGTCGGCTTCGTCGCAGCGCCCGCCGAATGGGTGCCCGCGATCGAACGCGCAATCCGCGCGACCACCTGGAACACGCCCAGCGTGATGACGGCCATCGCCTGCAGCTGGCTCGAGGACGGCACCGTGACGCGCCTGGAGGCGGAGAAACGCAGCGATGCGATGGCTCGGCAGGCGATTGCCGCCGATGTCTTCGCCGGCATGCGGTGCGTGCGCCACCCATCGTCCTACTTCGTGTGGCTGCCGCTCGCGGAAGAGGTACGCGCCGACCAGGTGGCCCAGGCGCTGATGCGCGACGGGATCTCGGTGTCGACGGCCGAGCCTTTCGCGACCTCCGCGCAGGTGCCGCATGCGATCCGCCTCGCGCTGGGATCGGTCGGCCTGGACACGCTGCACGACGCGCTGGCGCAGGTCAGGCGCACGATCGACGCGCACGCCATCTGAGGCGTGGGCCTCTGGCGGTCACCGTGCCGTCACGGGCCAAACCTAGCATCCGCGGGCTTTCGTCTCTTCAAAAACACTCGAAAACCAATATGACAAAGAACGTTCCTGCGCCCGCTCCCCGTCCGCTGCGCGCGGCCCTCGTGGCCCTCGGCGGCAGCCTCGTCATCGCGGCCTGCGGCGGCGGTGGCAACGACGGCCCGGTGTTCCCGATCATTCCCCCGGCACCGGCACCNNCCGGCACCGGCACCCGCTCCGGCGCCCGCGCCCCAGCCTTCGCCGCTGGGCACGCTGGACGGCTCCGTGCCCCTGGTCATCGGCCACCGCGGCCTGCCGGGCCTGTTCCCCGAGGAAACGCAGAAGGCGTACGAAGCAGCGGCCGATGCCGGCGCCGACTCGCTCGAAACCGACCTGCACCTCACCAAGGACTGCGTGCTCGTCGCGCGCCACAACCCCTGGTTGAGCGACAACACCAACGTCGTCGAGGTTGCCAAAACGAATCCCACCGTGGCCGCCCGCAAGCGCACCGTGCCCGGCGTGTTGGTCGATGTGAAGTACCCGGCCATTCCCGAGAACGGCCCGGCACAGTACCTCAGCGATCTGACCGACCCCAACGATCCGAAGTCCGTGCTCAAGTCGCTCGTCGTCGACGGCGAACCGCATTTCGGCCCGGACAAGACCGGCGACTGGTCGATCACCGACTTCACGATGGCCGAGCTCAAGCAGTGGCTTGGCGGCACCACCTACGACGCCGCCGACCAGCGCCCCACTGAGCTCAACGGCAAGCTGCCGATCCTGAGCTTCCAGGAAGTGATCGACATCGCGAAAGCCAAGTCCAAGTCCACCGGCCGCGCGCTCACCGTGTACCCGGAAACCAAGAACCCGATCTGGAACAACGCGCAAGCCATTGCCAACGGCTGCGGCCCCGCCGGCAGCCATCCGCTTGAAGACGCACTGCTCAAGGCGATGAACTTCAACGGCCTCAACAGCAAGGACGCGCCGATTTTCGTGCAGAGCTTCGAGCCCGAGAGCCTGAAGTACCTGCGCTCGGCCGGCCTGAAGGCCCGCGCAGTGCAACTGGTCGACGGCAACGACGTCAACTACCAGACCGGCGAGATGATCTACGTCACCAACGACGTCTACACCTTCGTCGATGGCCGCCCCTACAGCTGGACGCTGGCCGGCAACCCGAAGTGGTTCGGCGAGATGCTCACGCCCGCGGGCCTGGCCGAGGTCAAGACCTACGCCGACGGCATCGGCCCCTGGAAGCCGCAGGTCATGGCGCACACCATCGTGCCGTTCGTCGCGGGCAAGGGCCTGGCCGACGTCAACACCATCAAGCCCACGAGCCTGATCGCCGACGCGCACAAGGCCGGCCTGATCGTTCACAGCTACACCTTCCGCAACGAGGCCAAGTACCTCGCAGGCGTCTACAAGGGCGACCCGGTGGCCGAGTACCTCGCGTATTTCCGCGCAGGCATCGACGGCGTGTTCTCGGACTTCGCGAACACCGCCTTCGCGGCACGCCAGGCCTACCTGAAGGAAACCGGCCGCTGAGGCCGGGCNNTGGTGCTCGCACTGCCCGCGGCCGCGCTGCTGCTGGCCAAGACCGTGCCGACCGGCGACCCCGCGCGCATCGTGGGGGCGCTGGTCTTTTCGCTTTCGGCCGTGGCGCTGTATGCGGCCTCGACGCTGTTCCACAGCACGCGCGGGCGCCTGAAGCGCGTGTGGGAGCGGGCCGATCACTGCGCCATCTACCTGTTGATCGCCGGCACGTACACGCCGTTCGCACTCGTCACGCTGCAGGGCTTCTGGGGCTGGCTGCTGCTCGCGACGATCTGGGGCGCTGCGTTCTATGGCATCTGGCGCGAACTGCGACCGCCCAAACGCAGCGATGCCGATGCGCCACAGAAGCCGCCGCTTGCGCTGTACATCGGCATGGGCTGGCTCGGCGTGCTCGCGGCCGTACCCCTGGCGGCACGCCTCGAAGGCGGCGGGCTCGCGTGGTTGCTGATCGGCGGCGTGCTGTACACCGCCGGCACCGTGTTCTATCGCAACAGCTTCGGGCTGCGGCATGCACACGGCGCGTGGCACCTGTTCGTGCTGGCGGGGACGGCGAGCCACTATGTGGCGGTTGGGTGGTTCGTGCTGTAGCGGCCGCGCGGATCAGGCCAACGCTCCCACCGCAATGCGCGTCGCCGTTGCCACGACATCGTTGCGCCCCTTCGCATCCTTCTGCGGAAACGTCAGATACACCGCGAGCACCAGCGGCGCGCCGGCCGGCGGCCACAGCACGCCGACATCATTCGTCGTGCCGTAGGAACCCGAGCCTGTCTTGTCGCCGACCTTCCAGCCCACGGGCACGCCGGCCAGGAAGCGTTCGGTGCTGGTGGTGTTGCCCAGCAACCAGGTCTTGAGTTGCTCGCGCTGCGCCGCACCGAGTGCGTTGCCCAGCACCAGCCGCTCGACGCTGGCCGCCATGGCGGCGGGCGTGGTGGTGTCGCGCAGGTCGCCGGGGATGGCGGTGTTGAGCTCGGTCTCCCAGCGCTCGAGGCTGAAGACATCGTCGCCCGATGAACGCGCAAAGGCCGTCACCGCGGGCGGGCCGCCCAGCATCTTCATCAACAGGTTGGCTGCGCCGTTGTCGCTGTACTGAACCGTGGCGGCACACAGCTCGGCCACTGTCATGCCCGTTGCGATGTTCTTCTCGGTGATGGGCGAGTAGGTGACCAGGTCGTCCTTGCTGTAGTTGACGCGGCGCGCGAGAAAGCCGCCCTCCTTCGCGCTCCGTTCAAGGACCGCCGCGGCAAGCATGAGCTTGAAGGTGCTGCAGAACGGAAAGCGTTCGTCCGCACGGTGCTGCACGCGCGCCCCGGTGGCGGTGTTGAAGCCGACGACGCCGAGCCGCCCGCCCGATGCGCTTTCGAGCGCGGCGAGTTGCGCCGATGCATCCTGCAGCGCACCCTTGGCGGACCACGCGGTGCAGGCACTCGCAAGCGGGAGGACGGAAGCAGCGAGCAACAGGGTGCGGCGATGTACGAGAGGATTCATGGGTTGTCTTGACGAATGAATGAATGGAACGAGGCCTCATCGTAGGAGCGCGATCGTGCAGACCCAAGCACGCCACCTCTCATTCGCGTCTCGCGTGTATCGGGTGTAACGGATCGGCACCTTCATTCAACCAATTGGTTGAACAATCTTCGAGATCCATCTATATTCAACTTCATGGTTGAACTAGATGACGAACGGCTCGACGCCGTATTCCACGCCCTGGCCGACGGCACGCGCCGCACCATGCTGCAACTGCTGGCCCAGGGCGACTGCAGCGTGGGCGAACTCGGCGCGCCGTTCCACATGTCTTTCGCGGGTGCGTCCAAGCACGTCAAGACACTGGAGCGCGCGGGCCTGGTCTCGCGCACCGTGCTCGGCCGGGCGCATGTCTGCCGGCTCGAACCGGCGGCGCTGGCCACGGCCGGTGCATGGCTGCGCCACTACGAAGGCTTCTGGAACACCCATCTCGACGCGCTGGCGGAGGAGCTGCGGCGCGACACATCCGGCAAGTAGCAAGCGAACGAACCCTCAAGGAGCACAGATCCCATGACTCTCAAGCACAGCCTCGGTACGCAGACAGCACCCGCCACCCTGCGCGTGGAGCGCATCCTGCCCGCGCCCGTCGAACGCGTGTGGGCCTACCTCGTCGACCCCGACAAGCGCAGGACCTGGCTGGCCGGCGGCTCGATGGCGCAGGAGCCAGGCGGCGTGTTCGAGCTGCGCTTCCAGCACACCGAACTCTCGGGCGAAGAAGCGCCCGAGCACTACGCGGCTTATCGCAAGACGCACATCCAGAAATCGCGCGTGGTGCGCATCGAGCCGCCCAACCTGCTGACGATCACTTGGGGCAGCGAGAGCGACACCGCCTCCGAAGTCACCTTCGAACTCTCGCCGAAGGGCGACGGCACACAACTCGTGCTCACGCACCGGCGCCTGCCGGACCGCAAGGAAACGGTGAGCGTCGCGAGCGGCTGGCACGCGCATCTGGAAGTGCTCGACGACGTGCTGCACGAGCGCAAGCCGCAGGGGTTCTGGACGAACCTCTCCGAGCTGGAGGCGGCCTATGAAGCGCACGTGCGCTGAAGCCGGGTACCGCGTCAGCTCGCGTCGTCGACCTTGTCCGCGTTCGTGGCGCTGCGGCTGCCCTTGAGGTAGAGCTCCACGTCGGCGGCCTTGTCGCCGACGGCTGCGATCGCCTCCGCCAGTTGTGCTTCGGTCACATCGAATTCCCGGGTCCAGCGGGCGACCTGGCCCGCGTCGCCGCGGTCGATACGGGGCGTCGCTGCGGACGCGTCATTGCCTTGGGGGGTCGTGGTCGGGTTGTTTGCCATGGGTCTACTTGGTTGAACTTGAATGAACAGGCTGAGCCCAGTTTTTTGGCTAACCGCGGCGCGCTCGCGCGGGCACAGCGCGCATCGGCGGGTCGGACAAGGTCCAGTCCATCGTTGCCGGCGGTAGCGCGCGTGGGCCGGGCTGCGGCATCATCCCGGCCATGGACAACCACAGCCCTCACCCGCTCGTCATCGTCAAGCTCGGCGACACCCATGCAAGGCTGCGCGAACGCCGCGGCGACTTCGAGCACTGGATCGCCGACGGCCTCGGTTCGCAGACCCTTCCCCTCCTCGTGATCGATCCGCGCCGCGGCGACACGCTGCCTGAACCCGACGCGGTGTCGGGCGTGGTGGTCACGGGTTCGCATGCCATGGTGTCGCACCGCGAGCCCTGGAGCGAGCGCACCGCCGAATGGCTCGCTCAGCTCGTGGCGCACGGCACGCCCGTGCTCGGCATCTGCTACGGCCACCAGTTGCTCGCGCACGCGCTCGGCGGCGAGGCGGGCGACCATCCAGAAGGCATCGAGATCGGCACGGTGTCCGTCACGCTCGACGAAGCCGCTGCCACCGATCCGCTGCTGCAGGGCCTGCCGGCCGAGTTTCCGGCCCATGTGGTGCACCTGCAGAGCGCGCTGCGCCTGCCCGAAGGCGCCGTGCGGCTGGCCGGCAACGCGCACGAGCCGGTGCAGGCGTTCCGCGTCGGCGCGAATGCCTGGGGCGTGCAGTTCCACCCCGAGTTCGACGCCGAGACGATGCGCGGCTACATCGACATGCTGGCCGACGACCTGAAAGCCCGCGACACCGACACCGCCGCGCTGCGTAACCGCGTGGCCGAAACCGACACGGCCGCCGCGCTGCTCGGACGCTTCGCGCGCATCGCCGAAGCGCATCGCCATGCCTGACACATCCGCCGTGCCCTTCGTGCAGTTCGCCTCGGCCGAGATCGACACGGGCGAAACGACGCTGTTCGTGCGCTGGGCCGGTGCCGGCCCGCCGCTCCTGCTGCTGCACGGCTTTCCACAGACCCATTTGATGTGGCGCGACGTCGCGCCGCTTCTGGCAAGCGATTTCACGGTGGTCTGCGCCGACCTGCGGGGCTACGGCGCCAGCGGCTGCCCGGAGCCCGAGCCCGACCATTCGACCTACGCGAAGCGGGCCATGGCGAAGGACCTCGTGGGCCTGATGCAGAAGCTCGGGTTCGCGCAGTTCATGGTGGCCGGGCACGACCGCGGCGGCCGCGTGGCATACCGCCTCGCGCTCGATCACCCGGCGCACGTCACGGCGCTCGCCCTGCTCGACATCCTCCCGACGAAGACCGTCTGGGACCGGCTCGACGAAAGGTTCGCCCTCGGCTACTGGCCCTGGACGCTGCTGGCGCAGGACGCCCCGTTTCCGGAGCGCCTGCTCGCAGCCGCACCCGAGGCCGTGATCGACCAGGCGCTCGGCGGCTGGGGTTCTCCGGCCGGTGTCTTTCCCGAGGACGTGCGCAAGGCCTATGCCGATGCCCTGCGCGACCCGCGCCATGCGCACGCCATCTGCGAGGAATACCGTGCAGCCGCAACGCTCGACCGGCAGCACGACCAGGCCGACGAGGACAGCGGCCGCCGCATCGCCTGCCCGGTGCTGGCGCTGTGGGCGGAAGGCGGCGCGCTGGACACCTGGTACGCCGACGAGGGCGGCCCGCTTGCCCTCTGGCGCCGATGGGCCGACGACGTCCGTGGCGGCCCGGTCGAGGGAGGGCATTTCTTTCCTGAAGAAGCACCGGGGCGGACGGCCGGGATGCTTGCGCACTTTTTTCTGAACACCCGCGCGACGCCCGCCGCCTAGTGTGCTGCCCTGTAAATAGCTGCGCAGACGAAATCGATGCATTTCGCGTCAGGGCAAGGCGCAAACCACAGCGATACCCGCAGGTATCGCGAGGATTTGCAACGCCGCCCTGGCGTGAAAGGTGCGATTTCGTGCGCAGTTATTTGCGGGGCAGCACATCAGGCTCTCGTGCCGGGACACGGCGTCGGAGCGCGACTACAAAGGGCGCCGCGCGCTTCGGTTAAGGTGCGGCTCACCCGTCCTCCGGCGTTCTTTTCAGCCCCTCCATGACCACACCTTCTCCCGCCCCGGCCCGCAAGCATTTCTCGATGATCCGCGGCTTCCACCTGGCCGACGTGTTCACGCTCGGCAATGCGGCCTGCGGCGTCGGCGCGGTGTTCCTGGCGATGGCCTACATGGCGAGCCAGTCGCTCGCGCAGTTCTACTGGGCGGCGGCGCTTGCACCGGCGGCGTTCATCTTCGACGTGTTCGACGGCCGCATCGCGCGCTGGCGCCAGACGCACTCCGCGCTCGGCCGCGAACTCGACTCGCTGGCCGACGTGATCTCGTTCGGCGTCGCGCCCGCCGCACTGGGCTTCGCGGCAGGACTGAACGGCGGGTGGGACTGCATCCTCCTCATCTATTTCGTGTGCTGCGGCGTGAGCCGGCTCGCGCGCTACAACGTCACGGCCGAGGCGCTGTCCGAAGGCGCGGACAAGGTGAAGTATTTCGAGGGCACGCCGATCCCGACCAGCGTGGTGCTGGTGGGCGTGCTGGCGTACGCAGCATCGCAGGGCCACATCGGCAGTGCCGTCTGGGGCGGCGCCTGGACCATCGGCCCGTGGCAGCTGCATCCGCTCGCGCTGCTGTTCGGGCTCTCGGGCACGTTGATGATCAGCAAGACGCTGCGCATTCCCAAGTTCTGATTCCCTCAAGCCGAAGGAGAACGTCCATGACCATGCAGCTTTATTTCGATCCACGAAGCCGCTCGCAAGTCGCCAAGTGGATGCTCGACGAGGCCGGGGTCGACTACGAGATCGTGACCACGCTCATCAAGGACAAGGCGCACAAGCGCCCCGAGTACCTGAAGATCAACCCGTCCGGCAAGCTGCCCGCGCTGGTCGACGGCCGCACGCGCATCTTCGAGAACGCGGCCATCTGCATGTACATCGCCGAGAAGTTTCCCGGCAAGCGGCTCGCGCCCCCGATCGGCACGCCCGAGCGTGGCCGCTACCTGTCGCTGATGGTGTATTCGACCGCGCAGTTTGAACCCGCCATGGGCGACAGCCTGATGAAGATCCGCAGCGACAACAGCGCGCGCGGCTGGACGAATTTCGAAGAGGCCAAGAATGCGGTCGAGCGCGAACTCGGCGATGGCCCGTATCTCTTCGGCGCGCAGTTCACTGCGGCGGACGTGATGATCGGTTCGTGCCTCATCTGGCACCGCGCCTTCGGGGGCAAGCTGAACCGCCCGAAGCTGGACGCCTACATCGACCGCCTGCAGGCGCGGCCCAAGGGCATGAAGTTCGGCTGAAATCCGATGAACATCCACCGCATGTCACAACCCACGCCCTCCGCCCACACCGCCGCCGGCGGCCTCGATGCCCTGGTGCAAATCGCCGCCACCCAGCCGCTCGCGCCCGACTGCGACCACTTCTACTTTCTGCGCCACGGCCAGACCGGGCGCAATGCGCTGCGCATCTTCCAGGCGGTCGACGAGCCTCTGAGCGAGCTCGGCCTGCAGCAGGCGGCGCATGCGGCCGAGCTGCTGGCGGGCGAGCCGATCCGCACCATCGTCTGCAGCGACGCACGCCGCGCCTTCGACACTGCCCACACGGTGGCGGCGGCGCTGCGGCTCACGCCTACCGCGCAGGCCGAGCTGCGCGAGCGCAACTTCGGCGCGCTGATCGGCACCTCGTCCGCCAACATCGACTGGGCCTGCGAGCCCGAGGGCGGCGAGACGCTCACGCAGTTCGTCNNTGGGCCATAACGCCGCTGTTGCGGCATGCGGGCGGCGAGGCAGCCCTGGCCTAGCCAGGGCCGCCCGGTACGCCGTCCATCGAAACGACCATCACCACCATGGAATTCAAGGACTACTACAGCGCACTGGGCATCGAGCGCACCGCCTCCGACGACGAGGTGCGCAAGGCCTATCGCAGGCTCGCCCGCAAGTACCACCCCGACGTCAGCAAGGAGCCCGACGCCGAGAAGCGCATGCGCGAGATCAACGAGGCCAAGGACGTGCTGGGCGACAAGGAAAAGCGCGCCGCCTACGACGCGCTGGCCGACCGCGTCGCGCGCGGCGGCAGCCCCGAGGGCGACTTCCAGCCGCCGCCGGGCTGGGACTCGGGTTTCGAGTTCCACCGCGGCCCGCGCCAGGGCCCGGCCGACCATGCCGACTTCAGCGAGTTCTTCTCGTCGATGTTCGGCGAAGCCGAGCGGCGCGGCGCCGCGCGCCAGAACTACCGCGCACGCGGCGAGGACCACCATGCGGCCATCGAGATCGCCATCGAAGACGCGCTCAACGGCGCCGAGCGCGAGATCACGCTGCGCGCGCAGACCGTCGATGCGCAGGGCCACCCGCGGTGGGAGAACCGCACGCTCAGTGTGAAGATTCCGCCGGGCGTGCACCCGGGCCAGTTCATCCGCCTCGCCGGGCAAGGCATGCCCGGCCATGGCGGCGAAGCGACGGGCGACCTGTACCTCGAAGTGCGCATCGCGCCGCACAAGCTCTACCGCGTGGAAGAGCGCGACATCTACATGACGCTGCCCGTCACGCCCACCGAGGCCGCGCTCGGCGCGCAGGTCGAGGTGCCGACACCGGGCGGCGGCGTGGTCGAGGTCACGGTGCCGCGCAATGCGCGCGGCGGCATGAAGCTGCGCCTGAAAGGCCGCGGCCTCAAGGGCAAGACGCCCGGCGACCTGTACCTGCTGATCGAGATCGCCCTGCCGCCCGCCGACAGCGATGCCGCGCGCGCGGCCTACGAGCAGCTTGCGCAGGCGTCCTCTTCGTTCAACCCGCGCCAGCACCTGGGAGTCTGAGCATGGCGACTGTTTCCATCACAACCGCAACCGCCATCAGCGCCTCGCAACCGCTTGCGCTGAACGAACTGGCCCATGCCGTGGGCGCCGACGCCGCCTGGGTGGTGCAACTGGTCGAGGTCGGCATCGTGCAGGTCACCACGGCCGAGGCGCCGCCCGAGCGCTGGCAGTTCTCCAGCACCGACCTGCAATGCGCGCTCGAGGCGCGCCGGCTGGAGCGCGACTTCGGCGTGGGCCTCGATGCGGCCGCGCTGATCCTCGATCTGCAGCACGAAGTACGGCGGCTGAAGGCTGCGCTGCAGGCGCACGGCCTGCGCTGACCGCCCGCCGCCGCACCGCACTTACTGCATCTGCTGCAGGTTGCCGATGCGCACCAGCATCTCGGTGAACATCTGCAGGTCGGCNNTTGGGCATCTGCTTGGCCGTGGTGGCGCCGGCGGCCGACACAGGCTTGGCTTCGAGCCCGGTGGTGTCGCCGTAGATGTCGAGCAGGGTCGCGAGCCAGCGGCCCGACGGGTCGCGCGCCATCCAGTTGCCCTGGTCGTACTTGATCTCGACCTTGGCCTTGTTCGCCACAGCCCATTCGTTGATCTTGGCTTCCACCTGCACCTTCAGTTCCTCCGGCGTGCGGCCGCGCGGCATGCGCGTGTTGACCGACATGACCACGCGGCCATCGGCGCCGGTGCGGATCAGGTTGGGCGAAAAAGTCAGCGGGCCCATGAAGTCGTCCTTGTAGCCCACGCCCATCTTCTCGCCCAGGTAGCCGGTGCCGTAGAGCGCGTCGATGTACTTGATCGCCTTCAGGAACTGGTTGTCGGCCAGCGCGACACCCGACTCCTGCAGGAACAGGCCCAGGCGCGGCAGCGGGTTCACGCCGTTCTGGGGCTCNNGGCGGTCTGCGAGATCGCATTGACCGCGGCAGCGGCGCCCATGTCGGTGATCGCGGTGACCGTGCCATCGGTTTTTTCGGCGGGGAAGAACACGCTCAGCGAGCCCGCGCCCTTCTCGGCCACGACGGCCGGGTAGCCGCTGTCGAGCACGATGTTGTATTCGGGCAGCTTCGTCTTGCCACGGTAGTACTCCATCGCATCGCCGCCGGTTTCCTCGGTGGTCTCGATCATCAGGCGCATGGTGCGCTGGATCGGGATGCCGCTTTCCTTCACCGTCTTCATGGCGTAGAGCACGGCCGCGATGGAGCCTTTGTCATCGATGGTGCCGCGGCCGTAGAGGCGGTCGCCCACGCGCTGCATCGTGAAGGGGTCGAGCTTCGTGCCGTCGTCGAGCACCCACTCGGAGAGCACCGCAGGCACCACGTCCGAATGCGTGAGGATGCCGAACTCTTCGGTGCCCTTGCCCTTCAGGCTGACTTCGAAGATGCGGTTGTCGACGTTGCGATATGCGAGCCCGAAGTTCTTCGCCGTCTTCTCGACCAGCTTGCCGAAATCGATGATGGCCGGGTTCTCGTGCGGCGGAATCTGCACGTTGCGCGCGGTCGGCAGCGCCACCATGGCGCCGAGGCTCGCGATCACCGCCTTCTGGTTGTGCAGGCGGTTGTAGAGACCGAGCAGGCGGCCGATGTTGGTGAGGTCGTCGCCTGTCAGCGTCGCCTTCTTGCGGTAGGCGGCCACGGCGGGTTTCAACGCGGGGTTGGCCTTCTCGGCCTGGCCGAGGAAGGCGTTGAAACTGGATGCCGTTTTGCCGCCTTGCCAGGCCGCGGCCAACTGGTCGAGCGCGGGTTTCTTGAGCGTTTCTGCAAAGGCCGGTGCGGTGAGGCCTGCTGCCATCAAGCCCATGGTGAGGACCGACAACGAGACGCGAAATTGCTGCATGAAGGTGACTCCCTGTTCACGAAAAATGGAGCCTTCGACGATAACCCGCGCCATGCTTTCNNAGCATCTCGGTGAACATCTGCATGTCGGCATCGAGATCGGGCACTTCCTTGTATTCCTTGGCGTTGTGCGCGGTGTATTTCTTGCCGGGCATCGCGGGGCCGAAGTTGATCGCGTTGGGCATCAGCTTGGCGGTCGTGCTGCCTGCGGTGGGCACCGGCTTGGCTTCGAGGCCGGTGGTGCTGCCGTAGATGTCGAGCAGCGTCGAAAGCCATGCGCCCTTGGGGTCGCGGGCCATCCAGTCGCCCTGGTCATAGTTGACGTCGAGCTTCACCTGGTTCGCCTCGGCCCACGCGTTGACCTTGGCAGCCACCTGCGACTTCAGTTCGTCGGGCGTGCGGCCGCGTGGCATGCGCACGTTGGTCGTCATCTCGAGCCTGCCGTCGTTGCCCATGCGGATGAGGTTCGGCGAGAAGGTCAGCGGGCCCGTGAAGTCGTCCTTGTAGCCCACGCCCATCTTCTCGCCGAGGTAGCCGGTGCCATAGAGCTCGTCGATGTACTTCGCGGCCTTCAGGTAGTGGTTGGCGGCGAGCGGCGCACCCGATTCCTGCAGGAAGAGCGCGAGGCGTGGCAGCGGGTTCACGCCCTCTTCGGGACGCGAGCCGTGGGCCGA
>CXWL01009881.1_pt1 | contig 15744 bp, 13 predicted proteins | sample 590931 | NCBI WGS metagenome assembly CXWL01 (sample SAMEA3498368, study PRJEB10139) | groundwater metagenome | biome: water well; material: biofilm material | place: Germany | collected 2015-04-27 | reverse complement strand
GCCGGGTTTACTTCGAGCCGACGGGCCCGAGTTCGTAGCTGATGCGGCCCTCGATGATCTCGCGCAGGGCGACATCCTCCGGGGCGAGTTTCTCGAGCGATTCCACCAGCGGCCGGCTGCCCCGGCGGAGCTGCTTCACGCGACGCGAGACCACATTCACCAGAATGTAGGGATCGGAGATGACCTTGGCGGCGGCGTGCAGATATTCGTCTCTCATGGGTCGTGCAGTGTAAACCACCCCGCGCCAAACACGACGCCTATCTCTCCCGCCGCCCTCGCGGGTGGCCAACCGGTTGGCCCGCCAGCCGCTTCGGCCGATAATACCGTCGGCTACTCCACCATCACCCGCTCGTTATAGAACGCCTCGACGAGCGCCGCGGTCTTCTGCGGGTCGGTCTGCCGCAGCGCCTCGGCGGCGAGGTTGCGTGCGTCACTCATCTTCATGGCGCGGATGATGTATTTCACGGCGGGCAGCAAGGTGGGGGTCATGCTGAGCTCGTCCACCCCGAGGCCGAGGAGCAACGGCACATAGAGGGCGTCGCCCGCCATCTCGCCGCAGACCGAGACCTTGAGTTTGTGTTCGTGACCGGCGCTGAGGATCTGCTTGAGCACGCGCAACACCACCGGGTGGGTGGGATCGTAGAGGTGGGAGATGCGGCTGTTGCCGCGGTCGATGGCGAAAAGATATTGGATCAGGTCGTTGGTGCCGATGCTGAAGAAGTCGCATTTCCCCGCGAGCAGGTCACCCGCGAGCGCCGCGCTGGGAATCTCGATCATCGCGCCGACGCGCATCGTGGGATCGAAGGCCTGGCCGCGCTGGGTGAGCTCGGCGCGGGCCTCGGCGAGCAGGGCGTTGGCGCGGTCGAGTTCCACCGGGCCGCTGATCATCGGATACAGCAGCTCGACCCGGCCGTGCGCACTGGCGCGCAAAATGGCCCGGAGCTGGTTCTTGAACATGTCCGGATTCTCGAGGCAGAGCCGGATGGCGCGGAAACCGAGGAAGGGGTTGGTCTCCGGCCCGACAAGCTGGGGGTCCCCGGGCAGCGGCTTGTCGCCGCCGATATCGAGCGTGCGGATGGTCACCGGCGCCGGGGCGAGGCCCGCGACGATTTCCTTGTAGGCCGCATACTGCTGATCCTCCGTCGGCATTTTCTCGGCGCTGAGAAAGAGGAATTCGGTGCGGTAAAGGCCGACCCCGCTCGCGCGGTATTGCTGCACGAGTCCGACCTCGTCCGGTTTCTCGATGTTGGCGCGGAGCGGCACGGTGACGCCGTCGAGCGTCTCGGCCGCGAGTTCATTGAGCGCCAGCAGGCGTGATTCAAAGGACTCCTGGGTCTTCTGGATCTTGCCGTAGCGGAGCAGCGTCTGCTCGGTCGGATTGATGATCACGCAGCCCTCGTAGCCATCGACCAGCACCCAGTCGCCGTTTTGGACCTTGGTGTTGAGGTCGATGGCGCCGACCACCGCCGGGATCTTCATCGAGCGCGCGACAATGACGGCGTGGCTGGTGCGGCTGCCGGCATCGGTCACGATGCCGAGCGCCGCGCTGCGGTCGATGCTCGCCGCCTCGGAGGGCGAGATGTCGTGGGCCACGATTATGCGCTTCTCCACCAGGTCGCTCAGGCTCAGGGCTGACTGGCCGAGCAGCACATGGAGCACGCGCTTGGCCACATCCTTGATGTCGGCGGCGCGCTCGCGCAGATACTCGTCGTCAATCTCCGCAAACGCCTGGATATAGCGCTGCGCGACGGCGTTGAAGCAGGTCTCGATGTTCAACCCGGATTTCTCGAAATCCCGGATGGTTTCGCCGATGAGGGCCTGGTCTTCCAGCACCATCTGGTGCGCATCGAAGATGAGCGCTTCCTCCGGTCCGAGGTTCTTGGTCACCTGATCCTGGATCTGGGAAATCTGCTGCCGCGTGACCAGCAGGGCCTGCTCAAAGCGCGCGATCTCCGCGCTCCGCTTGTCGGGATCCACCGTGTATCGGGGTATCTCCAGCTCGCTCTGCAGGTAGAGAAACACCTGCCCGTGGGCGATGCCGCGGGATGCGGCGATGCCCTGGAGGGTGATTTCACTTTTGCCGGTGGGCTCCATGGGCGGAAGGGCAGGCAGATTTATCGACCCCGGGGCCATGCGGTCAATGCGGAACTAGGCCAGCCGCGCTTCCTGCACAAAAACCGGCGGTCCCCAGGCCGCGCGGATGCTCGCGATGAGCGGGGCCGCCGCAAAATCATCGGGCAGCACCGCGAAGCACGCGCTGCCGCTGCCGCTCATCCGGGCCGCGATGCCGGATTCGCGCCGCAATTTCGCCAACAGCACCGGCAGCGCGATGAATTTTTCGAAAGCGACCCCTTCCATGTTGTTGGCGAGAAGTTCCTCGACCGGGGCGTTGCCGCCCAGCCACGCGGCGAGCCGGGCCTCCGCCTGCGCGACAGGCCAGTATGTCTCCTCCTGGTCCGCCCCGGCCTTGGCGGAGGAGGACGCCATCCGCCCATAAGCCCACGCCGTGCTGATGCCGAAACCCGGCTTGAACAACAGCACCCGCCGGCCGCGCACGCGCGCCGCGGCGGTCGCCGGCAACGGCTCGATGCGTTCACCCCGGCCGCGCATGATGACGGGCTCGTTGCGCAAAAACAACGGACAGTCCGATCCCAGTGCGCCCGCCATCTCCGCCAGCTTCGCCTCGCCCAGTGCGCCACCGGACAATCGGTTCAACGCCCGCAGCGCCGCGACGGCGTTGCTGCTGCCTCCACCCAGTCCGGCCCCGACGGGGATCCGCTTGGTCAGCTTGAAGCTCACGCCATCCTGCCAGCCCGTTGCGGCCGCGAAAGCGTTTGCGGCCTTGAGGATCAGATTTGTGCCGTCGGTCGGAACCCCCGGCGTGTCGCACTCCAGGCTGAATCGGCTCCTCGCTTCTCGCTCCTCGCTTCTCGCCTCCAAGTCATCCCCGTAATCCAACGGCGCCACCACCGAGACCAGATCATGATAGGCGTCGGCCCGCTGCCCGGTGACGGCGAGGAAGAGATTTAGCTTGGCCGGGGAAAATTCGGTGACGCTGTTCACAGTGCGCAAAAAAGCATGGCGGAGGTCACGGTTTCCCCTCACGTTACCCCTCCCCTCACATGGCTTGCGACCTAATTTTGGCCTTGGATGTCCCCACGCGCGAAGCCGCCGCGCCGATTCTCCGCCAGTTGCGCGGTCAGCTCCGGTGGGTGAAGATCGGGTTGCAGCTGTTCACCGCTTACGGCCCCGACTACGTCCGCGAGGTCGCCGGCATGGGCTTCAACATCTTCCTCGACCTGAAGCTGCACGACATTCCCCACACCGTCGCCCGGGCCGTCGAGTCACTCGCCCCCCTGCCGATCCAGATGCTCACGCTCCACACCGCCGGCGGGGGCGAGATGATGCGCGCCGCCCNNCTCAACGAAATCGGCGTCGCTTCGCCGGCCACCGGGCAGGTCGCGCGCCTCGGCCAGCTCGCCGCCGACTCCGGCTTGCGCGGACTGGTGTGTTCGCCGCTCGAAGTGGCGCTGCTTCGCGCCCAGCTGCCCGCCACCATGCAACTGGTCACGCCCGGCATCCGCCCGGCCGGTGAAGCCGGCGGTGATGACCAGAAGCGCGTCATGACGCCTGCCGATGCCGCGCGCGCCGGCTCGACCTACATCGTGGTCGGGCGGCCCATCCTGCAGGCCGCCGATCCCGCCGCCGCCGCCCGCACCATCCTGGCCGAACTCGCTGCCGCATGAGCCGCACCGCCGCCATCCTTCTCGCCGCCGGCCGCAGCCGCCGCATGGAAGGCTCCGCCCCCGACAAGATTCTCGCGCCCCTCGCCGGCAAGCCGGTCTTCGCGCATTCCGCCGCCACCTTCTACCGCAGCGGGGTGGTGGACACTTTCATCGTCACCTATCGCAACCAGCAGCAGATGGTGGAACTCTCCGCCTACGTGCCGACCCCGACGCTCTTCGTGCCCGGCGGTGCCGAGCGGCAGGACTCCGTCGCCGCCGCGCTGGCCGAGCTGCCCGACGACGTCGGTTATGTTTTCATCCACGACTGCGCCCGGCCGCTGGTGCGCGCCGAGCAGCTGGTCGCGCTGCACAAAATCGTCCGCCGGGAGGACGCCGTGGTGCTCGCCCACCGGGTGACCGACACCATCAAGCGGCACCGCGGCGAGGGCCGGCTCCGCACGGTCGACCGCGCGCACCTCTGGGCGATGGAGACCCCGCAGGTTTTTTCCCGCAAGCTCATCTGCCGCGCCTATGCCGCCGTCGCCAAACGCAAGCTCACCATCACCGACGACGCCGCCGCGGTGGAATTGATCCACCACCCCATCGCGCTGCTGGAGAATCCCCACCCCAATCCGAAACTCACCACGCCGGCGGACCTCGCCTACCTGGAATTCCTGCTCACGCCGCCACCCGCGGGTTCCCGCACCCCCTTCCTGCCATGAACTCTCTCCGCATCGGCCACGGCTATGACATCCACCGCACGGCGGCCGGCCGGCCGCTCGTGCTGGGCGGCGTGCAGTTCGACACCGACTACGGCCTCGACGGCCACAGTGACGCCGACTGCCTCACCCACGCCATCTGCGACGCCCTCCTTGGCGCCGCCGGGCTGCCCGACATCGGCCACCAATTCCCCGACACCGACCCGGCATTCAAGAATGCCGACTCGCAGGTGCTGCTCCAGCGCGTCGTCGCCCTCCTGCGCGAGCGCGGCTGGGCACCGGCCAACATCGACGCCACGCTCATCGCCGAGAAACCGAAAATCGCGCCGCGCCTCGCCGAGATGAAGGCCGTGCTCGCGAAGTCCACCGGCCTGCCCTTGGACGCGATCGGCCTCAAGGCCACCACCAACGAAGGCTCCGACGACATCGGTCGCGGCCTTGCTATCGCCGCCCACGCCGTGGCCCTGATCCACCGCCGATGAACTGCTTTCGCCTGATCTCCTCTGTTCTCTGGTTGCAGGCCTCTGTCCTGTGTTTCACCGCCGGCTGCGCGAAACGCGAGTCGGCTGTCGCCCAGGGGAACCGCACCGGCGTGTTCCACTACAGCGTGGGCTCCGAGTCCAGCGACCTCGATCCGCACCTCGTCACGGGCCTCGGTGATGCCAAGATAATCGCCGCGCTTTTCGAGCCCCTCGTCACCTTTGAACCCGTCACGCTCGAGCCGAAGCCCGCGCTGGCCGAGCGCTGGACCATCTCCGCTGACGGCCTCACCTACACCTTTCACCTGCGCGCCGATGCACGGTGGAGCAATGGCGCACCCGTCACCGCCCAGGATTGCGTGGATTCCTGGCGGCGGGTTCTCACGCCCTCCCTCGCCGCCGATTACGCCTATCTTTTCTACATCATTCGCGGGGCCGAGGAGTATCACAAGGGCCGGACCACTGATTTCTCCACCGTTGGTCTCGCCGCGCCCGATGCGCGCACCCTTGTCGCCACGCTCTCGCACCCCGCGCCGTATTTTCTCCAGATCCTGCTCAACTCGCCCTGGCGGCCGGTCAATGTCGCCGCCATTGCCGCCGTCGGTGATCCCTACCGGCGCGGCACACCCTGGACGCGCCCGGGCACGCTGGTTTCGAGCGGCCCGTTTGTGTTGAAGGAATGGAAACCCCACCAGCACATCCTCGTCGAGCAATCCCCCACTTACTGGGACCGCGCCACCGTCCGTCTCACCGCCATTCGCTTTTATCCCATCGACAGCATGGATGCCGAGGAACGCGCCTACCGCGCCGGTCAGCTGCACGGCACCTGGGCGCTCCCGCTTTCCAAGGTCCTGCCCTTCCAGCAGGAAAAATCCCCCGCGCTCCGCATCGACCCCATCCTCGAAACCTTTTTCTTCCGCCTCAACGTCCGCCGCACGCCGCTGGACGACACCCGCATTCGCCAGGCCCTTTCGCTCGCCCTCGACCGCGACGCCATCGCCGGCAAGATCCTCCCCGGCGGCCGCCAGCCCGCGCCCACCTTCATCTCGCCGCTGCTCAAAGGCTACACGCCCCCCGTCCGTCGCGCCTACGACCTCGCTGCGGCCCGCCAGCTCCTCACCGACGCGGGTCACCCCGGCGGGGCCGGACTCCCCCCCATCGAGATTCTCTACAACAACTCCGAAATTCTCCGTCTGGTGGCCGAAGCCATCCAGCAGATGTGGCGGCGCGACCTCGGACTCGACATCCGCCTCGTGAACCAGGAATTCAAGGTCGTCTTCGCCAACCGCCGCGCCGGCGACTACCAGATCCTCCTGGGCAGCTGGACCGCCGACTACCTTGACGCCACCACCTTTCTCGACATGTGGCGAAGCGATTCGGGCAACAACCACACCGGCTGGTCCGATCTCGCCTATGACGCCCTTTCCAACCGCGCCAACACCATCGCGGATCCCGCCGCCCGCGCGGCCGTCCTCGCGCAAGCCGAGGCCCTCGTCCTCGACGCCGCGCCCATCATCCCGGTGTATTTCAACACGCACGCTTACCTGCTCCACCCCACGGTCAAAGGCTGGCAGCCCACCCCGATGGACCACACCGATTACCGCTATGTCTGGCTGGAGAAGTGAGCGGCCTGTTGCGGCGCTCTATGAGCGCCGGTCCGGCGGTCGCAGACCGCCGCTACAGTATCTTCTCTGTCTTCTGTCCTCCGTCCTCCGTCAGTCCGCCGTAGCCTTGTGCGTAGGCGGATGTCTTCTGGTGGCCGCCTGTGGCCGGCGCGAAGCCGTGCCCGCCGCACCCGAGAAAATCCTCCGCATCAGCCAGCGCAACGAGCCGGCCACCCTTGACCCGCAGCTCGCCACGCTGCCCGACGAGTTCTTCATCATCCGCGCCCTCAATGAAGGCCTGCTCACGCCCAACCCCGACGGCGGCGTGCCCCTGCCGGGCGCCGCCGAGAGATGGGAAGTATCGCCCGACGGCCTGACCTACACTTTTCACCTCCGGGCCAACGCCAATTGGTCGAACGGTGATCCGATCATCGCGCATCATTTCGCCGAAATGATCCATCGTGTCACGGCCCCCGACAGCCTCGCGCCCAAGGCTCACCTTTTTGCCATGGTGCAGGAAGTGAAGACACCGAATCCGGAAATCCTGTTGATCGTTCTCAAGCAGCCCACGCTTGATTTCCCAGCCATTGTCGCGAGTGGACCTTGGATTCCGACTCACGAGAAGCCGGGAGTCGGCAACGGCCCCTTCATCCTCACTGAGTGGAAACCGAACCAGCACATCTCCGTCCGTAAGAATCCGCTCTACTGGGACGCCGTCGCCGTGAAGCTCGACGGCATCCAGTTCCTCGCCTCCGACAGCGGCGACAGCGAGGAGCGCGCCTTCCGTGCCGACCAGGTCGACGTGACCATGGCCGTGCCCTTCACCAAACTCGCCGGCTACCGCACCGCCCAGCCGCCCGTCCTCCACACCGTGCCCCTGCACGAAACCCGTTATCTCGCCCTCAACACGACCCGTCCGCCGCTGGACGACCCGCGCGTGCGCCGGGCGCTGGCACTGGTGCTCGACCGGGCCGCGTTGGTGGAAAAAGTGACACTCAGCGGCCAACCCGCCTTCAATTTCGTCCCCGCCGGCCTCGGCGGTTATGCGCCGGCCACGCTGATCACCGAGAACGCCGACGAAGCCCGCCGCCTGCTGGCCGAGGCGGGATTCCCGGGTGGGCGCGGTTTTCCCAAACTGGAATTGTCCGCCTGGCCCGTCAGCCCGGCGCAACTCGAGGCCCTCCAACAGATGTGGCTACGTGAGCTGGGGATCGGGATCGCGATCGCCCAGCGCGAGGCCCGCACCCACCTCGCGGCTCTCGCCACCGGCGACTACGCCATCGCATTCATGACCGCCATCCCCGACTACGACGGCGCCTCGGATCTGTTCACCCAGCTGACCGGTGGGCATTTCGCCAATTACCCGCACTGGCGCAACGCCGACTACGACCGCCTCGTGGCCGCCGCCAACTGGCCGGCGGCGGAAAAAATCCTTCTCGGGGAGATGCCGCTCATCCCGCTTTATTTCAACGCGCAGAATTTCCTCGTCTCCCCCCGCGTAAAAAACTGGCGCACCGACCGGCTCTGGACGCGGTTCTATCAAGGGGTCTCGGTCGCAAGGTAGGGAGGAGTGACCGCTCCGCTTCCGCCGGCCTGGCGCGCAACTCCGCGCTCGCCACCGGCCATGCGGTTCGCAGCATCGGCGATTCCCCTATGAAATTCCCTCCACTCGTTTCCTTGGTCAGCGCTTTAACCTTGGTGGCCGCCGCGGACCTGCCCGCCCAAGCCACGGTGAAGGCGGATCCGGTGCCCGTCATTTCCGCCGCGAACATCCTCGCGCGGACCAAGCACCTCGCCTCCGACGAATTCGAGGGCCGCGCGCCCGGCTCGCCGGGTGAGGACAAGACAGTCGCCTATCTCGTCGGGGAATTCCAAAAGCTTGGCCTCCAACCCGGCAATCCCGACGGCACTTTCCTGCAGAACGCCACCCTGGTGGGCATCACTTCCACTCCCACCCTGTCCTTCGTGCGCGACGGCGTGACCATCCCGATGACCGTCATCAACGATTTTGTCGGCCCCTCGAGCCGGCTCGTGCCCCGGGTGGAGGCCAAGGATACCGAGGTCGTCTTCGTCGGCTACGGCATCGTCGCGCCGGAATTCGGATGGGATGATTACAAGGGCGTGGACGTGCGCGGCAAGACCGTCGTCATGCTCATCAATGATCCGCCGGTTCTCGATCCCGCGACCGGCCAGCTCGACCCGAAGGTCTTTGGCGGGCGGGCCATGACCTACTACGGCCGCTGGACCTACAAATACGAGATCGCCGCCGCCAAGGGGGCCGCCGCCTGCCTCATCGTCCACGAGACCGGTCCGGCGGCCTATCCCTTCGGCGTTGTGGTGGGCTCGTGGGCCCGGGAAAACTTTGAGATCAGTGCGCTCGATCTCAATGTCGGCAACGTCGGCCTGCAGGCCTGGCTCACCCTCGGGGCCACCCAGCGCCTCTTCAGTTCCTGCGGCCAGGATTTCGCCGCCGCCAAGACCGCCGCCGCGCGCCGTGATTTTCAGCCGCTGGTGCTCGGAGCCAAGGGCTCCTTCGTCGTCGAGAACCAGCTCCGCAACGTCGCCTCGCGCAATGTCATCGCCCTGCTGCCCGGCTCCGACCCGCAACTGCGTGACGAATATGTGATCTACACCGCCCACTGGGATCACCTCGGGCGCGACCCGAAATTGCCGGGCGACCAGATTTTCAACGGCGCCGCCGACAACGCCGCCGGCGTCGCCGTGCTCCTTGAGCTTGCGCGGGCCTTCGCGGAACTGCCCGCCGGCCAGAAACCGAAGCGCAGCATCCTCTTCCTGTCCGTCACCGCCGAGGAGAAAGGCCTGCTCGGTTCGCGCTATTACGCCGAGAATCCCGTCTACCCCCTCAGCCGGACCCTCGCGAACATCAACATCGACGGCGCCAACCAGTTTGGCCCGACCAGCGACATGGCCACCGTCGGCTTCGGTGCCTCGACCATCGACGACATCGGCATCGCCGTCGCCGCCGGACAGGGCCGGAAGATGCTGCCCGAGCCGAATCCGGAGCGCGGTTCTTATTACCGCAGCGATCACTTCGAATTCGCGAAGGTCGGCGTGCCCTCCTACTATCCGAAATCCGGCCGCACCTACCTCGGCCAGCCGGCGGACTTCGCCGACCGGCACGTGACCGATTACATCGCCAACCGCTACCACAAGGTCACCGACGAGGTGCAACCCGACTGGACCTTCGAGGGCGCGGCCCAGGACGCGGTGTTCCTCCTGCAAGTCGGCTGGCGCATCGCCAACGGGGATCAATGGCCCGAGTGGAAACCCGGCAACGAGTTCAAGCCCAGGCGCGACGCGATGATGAAGAAGTGACCTGTTATCGGCTCCTCGCAATGACAACACGCAGCCCGGGCCGTCGCGCCCGGGTTTTCTTTTGCCAGCCGGCACGCCGCGCGCTTCTGTCAGCCCGTGCCCACGCCGCGCCTGCAGCTCCGCCTTCTGATTTCTGCCTGCCGCGCCGTAGCTCGACGAAGGCGGGTCGTTTGTCCCCTGGTCTTTGTCCTCGGTCTGGGGCTCGCGGCCCCGGGGTGCGGCCGCAAGGAAACCGCCGTCGACATCGGCAACCGGGAGCAAGTGCTGCATCAGGGCATCGGGGCCGAACCGCAGGACCTCGATCCGCACCTGATGCAGACGAATCCGCACTTCAACGTGCTGATGGCGCTCTATGAGGGGCTCATCAATTACGACCCGGTCGACCTGCACCCCGTGCCGGGCGCGGCTGAGCGCTGGGAAATCTCCTCCGACGGTTTAATCTATACTTTCTTCCTGCGCTCCGCTGCCCGCTGGTCAAACGGCGACCCGGTCACCGCGCACGACTTTGTGTTCAGTGCGCGGCGCATCCTTTCGCCCGCGCTCGGTTCACCGTATGCGTTTTATTACGACGTCATCAAAGGCGCGCGGGATTTCCATTCCGGCCGGCGGGCGGACTTCGACCAGGTCGGCATTCGCGCCCTCGACGACCACACCCTGCGGCTTGAGCTCGACCAGCCGGCGCCCTACCAGCTGTTCATGCTGGGCAGTTTTGCCTGGATGCCCGTCCACCGGGCGACGGTCGAGCAGCACGGGCGCTTCGACCAGCCCTACACGGGCTGGACCCGGCCCGGAGTGCTGGTGACCAACGGGGCCTTCACCCTTGCCGAATGGCGCATCGGTCAGTTGATCGTGGTGCGGAAAAACCACGGTTACTGGGACGCCACGAACGTCCGGCTCAATGCCATCCATTTTCATCTGATTGAAAATGAAGAGGCCGAGGAGCGCGCCTACCGCGCCGGCCAGCTGCACATCACCGAATTTCTGTCGCCCAGCAAGGTGCCGGCGTGGACCGCCAACGCTCCGGAGCAGGTCAAGGCGGGGCTGATTTTCTCCACCTATTTCTACGGCTTCGAGACGGCGCGGCCCCCGTTCGACAACCCGCTGGTCCGGCACGCGTTTTCGCTCGCCCTCGATCGCACGGCCCTTGTGTCCGGTTTTCCCGGGATGGGATTGCACCCGGCCGCCTCCTTCGTGCCGCCGGGGGTGGAGGGCTACGCCTATCACGGTGAACAGCAATTGCGCTTTGATCCGGCCGGGGCCCGCCGGTTGCTCGCCCAGGCCGGTTATCCGGAAGGTCGCGGTTTTCCCGCGACCGACATCACCTTCAACAGCAACAACCGGCACCAGCAGGTCGCCGAGATCATGCAACGCATGTGGGAACAGAACCTCGGGGTCCGGCTCCGGCTCAACAACGTCGAGGGGAAGGTCTACAACGAGGAGCGTGTCCGGCACCAATACCGTCTCTCCCGCGCCGGCTGGATCGGCGACTACCTCGACCCGCACGCCTTCCTCGAGGTCTATCTGTCCGGCGGCGGCCAGAACGTCACCAGCTGGGACAACCCGGAATATGACCGGCTCGTGCGGGCCAGCCGCGGCACCCGCGAAGCCGGCGCCCGCCGCGAGCTCTACCGCCGGGCCGAGGAGATTTTGCTGCGCGACCTGCCCGTCATCCCGTTGTTCTGGGATGCCAAATCGCACCTGGTGCATCCGGCGGTGCACGGCCGGCACACCAACCTGCTCGATTACCACCCCTGCAACCGCGTTTGGTTGCAGCCGTAGTGGCAGGCCGGCGCCAACCGCGCTGTTTTCCTTCTGGCCTCCGGGTTCTGAATTCTGGATTCTCCGGCCGACATGTTCCGCTTTATCGCCCGCCGCCTGCTCCAGACCATCCCGGTCCTCCTCCTCATCATCACGGCGACTTTCTTCATGGTGCGCTTCGTCCCAGGCGGGCCGTTCACGGCGGATAAGGCCATCCCGCCGGAGATCCTGAAAAACCTCGAGGCCCACTACGGCCTCGATCAGCCGCTCTGGCGCCAATACTTCAACTACCTCGGACGCATCGCGCACGGCGACCTCGGCCCGTCGTTCAAATATGCCAACCGCAGCGTCAACGAGATCATCGCTTCGACTTTTCCCGTGTCCCTTGAGCTGGGCGGGCTCGCGCTCGGGGTTGCCCTGCTGATCGGTCTGCCGCTGGGGGTGTTGGCCGCCGTCCGGCGCAACAGCTGGCTCGATTACCTCGCCAGTTCCGTCGGCCTGCTCGGCATTTGCGTGCCCACCTTCGTGCTCGGGCCGTTGCTGGCCCTGTCCCTCGGCATTTACCTGCAATGGTTCAACGTCTCCGGTTGGTATGATTGGACCGACCGCGTGCTGCCCGCGCTCACGCTGGGTTTTGTCTACGCCGCCTACATCATGCGGCTCACCCGCGGCGGCATGCTTGAGGTGCTCGGGCAGGACTACATCCGCACCGCCCGCGCCAAGGGGGCGACTGAGGCGCGCATCGTGTTGCGGCATGCCTTGCGCGGCGGCCTGCTCCCCGTCGTCGCCTTCCTCGGCCCCGCCATCGCCGGCATCCTCACCGGCTCGTTCGTCATCGAGACGATCTTCCAGATCCCCGGGCTCGGCCGCCAGTTTGTCACCAGCGCCTTCAGCCGCGACTACACCCTCGTGCTCGGCACGGTCATCCTCTACGCCAGCCTGATCGTGGTCTGCAACCTGGTGGCGGATGTCGTGCAGGTGTGGCTCAATCCGAAACTGAAATTCGAATGAGCGCCTCTTTTTCACCACGGATTTCACGGATGATCACGGATAACCAGTCCATCACCCCCTTCTGTCATTCTGAGCGCAGCGAAGAACCCGGCAGGATGCTCGCTGGCGGCCATGTCACTGGATCCTTCGCTCTGCTCAGGATGACAGGCATCACAAATCCATCCGTGTTATTCCGTGGTTAAAGATTCTCCAGTTCTGCCCGCCGACCTCGAGCGCGGCTCCTCCCCCGGCCGNNTTTTGCTCGCGGTGTTGTGCGTGGCCGGACCCTGGGTGTTGCGCGCCACTTATCAGGAACAAGATCTCGACCTCGGCGCCACCGCGCCCTCGGCCGCGCACTGGCTTGGCACCGACACCCTGGGCCGCGATCTGCTCGTGCGCCTGCTCTACGGCGGACGCATCTCGCTCGGCGTCGGACTGTGCGCCACCTTTGTCGCCCTGACCATCGGCGTCGTCTACGGCGCCATCGCCGGCTACATCGGCGGCAAGGCCGATGCCGTCATGATGCGCCTGGTGGACATCATCTACGCGCTGCCTTTCACGATCTTCGTCATCCTGCTCATGGTGTTTTTCGGCCGGAACATCATCCTGCTCTTCGTCGCCATCGGCGCGGTGGAATGGCTGACCATGGCCCGCATCGTCCGCAGCCAGATCATGGCCCTGAAGAAAATGGAGTTCATCGAAGCCGCCCGCTCCCTGGGCTTCGGCCACCGCCGGATCATCTTCCGCCACCTGCTGCCCAATGCCCTCGGCCCGATCATTGTCTACACCACCCTGACCATCCCGGGCGTGATGCTCCTCGAGGCCTTCCTCAGCTTCCTCGGCCTCGGCGTCCAGCCCCCCATGAGCTCGTGGGGCACGCTCATCAAGGACGGCGCCGAGAAGATGGAGGAGTTCTGGTGGCTGCTCGTCTTCCCCGGCGGCATCTTCTCCCTGACGCTCTTCTCGCTCAACTTCCTCGGCGACGGGCTGCGTGACGCGCTCGATGTCCGCGCCGCGAAAGACTGAAACCACCGGCCAGTCCCGGGGTCATTTCCGTCTGGCCTCAATCCTCTGTAATCTGTCATCTGCTTGCCTCGCCATAGTCCCGTCAGTCGGGACGAAGGCGGGTCCTCCGTCCTCTGCCGCCCCCATGCTCCGCCGTTTCCGCCCTTATTTCCGCTACCTTAAGTCCAACCGGAGCACTCTCTTCGCGGCGATCTTCTATGGCCTGCTCTTCGGCGTGACCAGCGGTCTGGGCCTGCCCGTGCTCATCAAGTATGTCTTCCCCCCCATCTTCGACCGGCAGGATCCGCCGTTGGCCGGGTCCACGGTCTGGTTGATTGTCGCCAGTGTGCCGGTGATCTTCCTGCTCCGCGCCGTCAGCGGCTACTTGAACAGCTATTATGTGCAGCTGACCGGCGTGCGCATCCTGGAGGGCGTCCGGCTCGACTACTTCCGCAAGCTCCAGTGGCTGCCCCTCTCCTTTTTGCAGCGCAAGGCCAGCGGCGACCTGATCTCGCGCGGCATGGCCGACACCGCCCAGCTGCAATTCACCCTCTCGCTCCTCGCCAACGACGGCCTCAAGCAGCCCATGCAATTGCTCGGGGCCCTGGGCTTTCTCCTCTGGCAGGCCTTCACCACCGACGGCGCCCTGCTCGTGCTGGTCTGTCTCGCGGTCGTGCCGCTGACCGTCCTGCCGGTGCATTACGTCGGCAAGAAGATCGTCCGGCGCGCCGCGCAGATGCAAAGCCAGCTGGGCGACGTGTCCTCGCATTTCCTCGAGAATCTTTCGGCCGCGCGCGAGGTCCGCGCCTTTGGGTTGGAGTCGCGCGAGATCGACCGCTTCGGCGCAGCGGCCGGCAAGCTCGTCACCGCGCAGATGAAAATCGTCAAGTATGCGCAGGCCCTCACGCCCGTCATCGAGATCCTGTCGGCCCTGGGCATCGCCGTCACTTTGCTCTTTGCCTACAAGGCCGGCGTCAAGTGGGACACATTCCTCGCCGTCATCACCGCCCTCTACCTCTGCTACGAGCCGATCAAGAAGATCGGCTACCTCAACAGCGAGTTGAACCGCGGTGCCGCCTCGGTGGACCGCCTGGAGACCGTGCTCAACGAGCCGTTGATCATCGCCGATCCCGCGCAACCCGTGCCCGTCACCAAGCTGCGCGGCCACATCGCGTTCCAGCAGGTCACCTTTGCCTATGGCGATTCACCCGCCTCGGGCGGGCCGGCCCCGGCGCTGGAGAAAGTCAGTGTTTCCATCCCCGCCGGCACGGTCTGCGCGCTGGTCGGCCCCAGCGGCGCCGGCAAGAGCACCTTCGCCAACCTCGTGCCGCGCTTCTTCGAGGCCGGCGCCGGCGCCGTCACCATCGACGGCCTCGATGTGCGCTCGATGAAACTCGCCGATCTGCGCCGCAACATCGCGCTCGTCTCGCAGGAGCCCGTCCTCTTCAACGACACCATCTACCGCAACCTCGCCCTCGGCACCGCCGCCACCTCGCGCGAGGAGATCCTGGCCGCCGCCCGCCTGGCCCACGCCCACGAGTTCATCGAGAAATTGCCGCAGGGCTACGACACCATCGTCGGCGAGCGCGGCGCCCTGCTCTCGGGCGGCCAGAAGCAGCGCATCGCCATCGCCCGCGCCTTTCTGCGCCATGCGCCCATCCTCATCCTCGACGAGGCCACCAGCGCGCTTGACTCCGACAGCGAGGCCGCCGTGCAGGACGCCCTGCGCCGGCTCGTCACCGGCCGGACCGTGCTGATCATCGCCCACCGCTTCAGCACCATCCGCGACGCCTCGATGATCCTTGTGTTCGACCAGGGGAAGATTGTCGCGCAGGGCGACCACGCCTCCCTCTACGCCGCCAACGCGCTCTACAAGTCGCTCTACGACCGCCAGGCGACCGGGACCTGAGAAAACCATTCTGACAGAATTAACAAAATGAACGGAATGGAAGGAGGCCTTTCGCTGTTTCAGTTAAATCAATTTTATCCATTCTGTTAATTCTGTCTAATGTCTGAAGAGCCGAAAGAATTCAGCCGCGCGGTGGAGAACCTCATCGCCGGCCTCCGCGAGCTGCCGGAGGACAAGAGCCGGTCCAAGAAACGCCGGCCGACCGAGCTGACCACCGTC
>CXWL01121772.1_pt1 | contig 15745 bp, 12 predicted proteins | sample 590931 | NCBI WGS metagenome assembly CXWL01 (sample SAMEA3498368, study PRJEB10139) | groundwater metagenome | biome: water well; material: biofilm material | place: Germany | collected 2015-04-27 | reverse complement strand
TATATCATGTACTTGGGAAACTGCCCGAGCCAAAGCTTGCCCACACATTTTACTGACGAACCATATGCGGATAGTGCGGGTAGGCAAGCGTCTTTTGCTTGAAATATCCGGCGGCTCCTCTCCCTTGCATGCGCAAGGGAGAGGAATTTAGGGAAGAGTTGCGGCGTAGCTCTTACGACACGTGCATACAAGCCGAAGCCGGGGTGCGAGTGTCCATGTTGCGGCCACGGTTGATATGGTCGTCAATTTCGCCCGCGCATCCTGCCATGCGGCCGAACAGGAAGGCGGTGAAAGCGGCCATTTCCATCAGGTTTTCGCTGAGCTGGCCGTTGCGGTAGCGCGGCCACAGCAGCTTCAACAGTGCGGCAGCGATCACGGCGTCGATGTTGACGCAGAACACGTTGGCTGTCACGCCGTTATCGTACAGCGACTGCACCAGCGTCTTGTAGAAGTCGTGGAACACGTTCTTCTCGCCGCGTTCGGCAAAAAACTCGGAGATGAAGGTCTCGCGCGGGTCGTGGTTGACCGGGTGGCCCTTGAACACGGGGTGGTTCACGCCGGGAATGTTGCGCACGCCAGTGCCCAGCGCCTTGCTCTGCTTCTTCTCCTTGTTGAAGGCGATGGCGAAGTCGGTGGTGACCTTCTGATGAACGCGGCCAACGACATGGTTGCCTCGATAGATGCGACGGATGATCTGGAGAGGAAGCTGAGGCGGCGCGTGGGGTAGGCGGCGCGTAGGGTAGGCGGCGCAGTATATGGGCGGCGAAAAGTATTTCGATGCCCGTATCAACTCACTACACCTCATGCGAGCAAAGGTGCGGGCAAGGGGTGATACCGATCCAGCAAGTCTTTGAGCCATTCCGCGCCGGTTGCCAGCGCAGTATCGGCAGAGGCGTTCAACGCTTCCCAGTGTTTGTTTCGATAGTTCACCCACGAGTCATTGCCTTGCTTGTCTTGTCCGAGCGCCTGGGTTTCAGCAGTTAGCCATGCTTGCACCGCCTGTCTGGCGCGGTCTCGCTCGCTGACCGGGGAATCGGTGCGCAAGGTTTTCAGGTAATGCCATAGCCGCGTTTCCAGCGGAAACTCTCGTTGGGCGTCTGCCTCGTAACGGTCGAGTACATCTTCCTCCCATAGTCCTTGCACCACGGCTTGGCGTAAGGCTTGCGGCAGGGGCAGTACCCGGTCAAGCAAGTCCGCATTCCCGATGGAAGAAGCGGCGGATGTATTCCCGGAAGGCGACGCGGCGCCCAAGGAACGTAGCGACTCGGCAAAGGTAAGCCAGGCGGGATCGGTTTCGGCGGGCGCGGTCTCCATGCGGGTGGGTTCTTCGTCATCCTTGAGGGCGGCCAGTTGGCCTTGCTCCGCCAGTTGCTGGCGTCGCAGCAGTTTGCCCAGATAATCTTCGGTCTTCATGTTCCCGCGATAGCGGGTCACGAAGCGCTGCAAGTGCTCTATGGCCGTTTGCAAATCGCCCGGCTCGTTGCGTCGGGCATAGGCCGTTGCCAGTAGCATGTTGCATACCCCGTTGCTAGGGTCAATCCGCAAACCCTGTTGAGCGTGGCTCAAAGCCTGAGCCCAATCTTTGCGGCGAATGGCCAGTTGGGCCAAGGTGGAATGGGCATGCAGATGGTCGGAATCCAGTTGCAACACTTGCTGCAACAGGCGCTGGGCCTGGGCCTGCTCTTCCGACATGTCGGATTCGGCCAGCAAACGCGCCAGCTCTACCCGGCAGGGCAGGTCATCTGGAAAGCGCCGCGTCATCTCCCACAGCACCCACTGCGCGCGCTGCGGCTGATCCGCTTGGCGCAAGGCCAGCTCCCACAGCATCCAGTACATGGGTTCGTCGGCTTCCACGCGCAAGGCCAGATGTATCCACTGGAACAGGCGCTCCCGGACTTCCGGATCGCGCAGGGAATATTTCTCGCACAGCGCGCGACCGCACCTGTCCAAGTTGCGCACGAAGAAGTACGCATCCCCCGACTTGTGCAAGTAGGCTTCGTGCGCGCTAAGCAGGGGGCGGATGACTTTCCAGGCTTGCGCCAAGCTGCCGGATTCGCGCACTTCCCGGACGGCGTGGTCGGTCTCAGCAGCCAAACCCGGCGGCTTAAGTTTGTAAAGGGAACTGGGGGCGGTGCCAGCATAGCGCTGCACGGCCTGCCCAAGGCCCACCCAGCTCAACACCGATGCGGTTTTATCTTCGCCCAGCGGGGTGAGCAAGGCGCTCAGGAAGGCGCGGTAGTTGCCCTCATCCATGCTGGGGTTGCGCGCCATGATGCCGCGCAGGTTTTCCGCCAGTTCTTCCTGGGCGGGCGCACCCCAAACCTTGCGGTGCTGGTAACGGTTGACGAGGGCTTGCACTTGCAGGCGCAGGTTGCGCAGGCTGTCGTCTACCGACAGGGGGAGCCGGGCCAAGGCCAGCAGGCCGAGGTTGAGGTAGCGCGCGGAGCGGGTGCGACCCGCCTCCATCACGAAGGATTGCCAGAAGAACTGCAAGTTATCGTCAACCTGTTGAGCGGCCAGCACCTGCCAGTAGTCATATTCCGGGTCGCGGTAGGCCGATAGGGTGAGTGAACCCAGCCAGCGTAACCACAGTGCGCGGTCGGCCTGCAACACAGTGCGGGTTTGCGGCAGCGCGAAATACAGCGGCCATTGCAGCGCCTCGCACACCTGGGCGGCGTAGGCTCCGAGCTTCCGCGCGGGCGGCAGTGCGGCTTCGCGTTGCGCCAGCAGCCAGGCCGACAAACCTGTGTCCAGAAGGGCTGGCAAATCGGCGGACATATCGGTTTCTGTCGAGCCGGTGCGAGGTTCGCCGAGCAATGTCTGGTTCACGAGACGGCTGCCGCGAGGCAACACCGCCAGCAGGAATTCATGGGGTGCGACGCGCTCGTAAGGGCTGATGTCCGCCGCGCCGCGCAGCAAGTCCGCCACGGCCTGCCTGGGTTCTTTGCGCAACTCGTCGGCCCAGCGCTGCCAGCTCATGCCAACACCTCGCCGAAGTTGCCGCAATCGGGCAGGCATTGCAACCCCTGCACATGACGGTTGCGCGCCGCGAGTATGTCCTCGTCTTTCTGGAGCGCATGCGGGCGCGAGATGAAGCCCAAGGCCTTGATGTGCCGGGGCTGGTATTCGATAGGGAAGGTCAGCAGTTCCGGGTTGAAGGCGCCAGGCACAGCGGTGTTCGCCAAGTCCAGCGTGTGCCCGTAGCTTTTCCCTCCGGGCAGCAGTGGTGCGGGGATGAAGGCGGCGGACATTTCACTGTCCAGCACAGTGGGGCGGGCAAAGCTGGCAACGGCTCCTTTCTTGGTGGCCATTGCGCGCGCCTGACGCACTTCATCCAGCGTATAGCACATCAAGGCGACCGGAAGCGGTTTACCCGCCGTACTGGGCCAATGAGTCAAACCCAGACAATCGCGCAGGATATGGGGCCAGTCTGACTTGATCAGCTTGTCCAGATTGCCGCCCTCAAGGTTGTTGAGGAAGGTCGCGAACATGGGGCGGGCCTGTATGCGTTGCTTATTCCATTGCTCCACAAAGTCGGTACGCAGTGCCTCGCTATCGTCGGACAAGTTGTCCTTACGCAAATCCTTTAGCAAGTTGTAAAAACGCTGCCAGAAGTTATTGGCGATATCGGCCACCAAGGGATGTTCAAACCGTGCTTATCCGGTTGTTACCCTTTTCAACAAAGGGTATGATTTCAGCCCATGCAAATGGACATCCCTATCTCAATGAGTTTCACGTTTCGCTTCAATCGCCGCTTCTATCCGTTCAACGCGTTCCGCNNTCCGGTGGCTGGGCTCATCCTAGCTGTTCCACCGAAAAAGGGTAACAACCGGATAAGCACGGTTCAAACAAATGAGCAACCGACTCCAGGCGCAACAGGATGGCGTTGTCCTGTTGCTCGATTAAATGCGCCTGACCGTTGACGGCCATGAAAGATTCGGCACTCCTCGGATGATCCTTCGCGACATGGACAAATGAACCGACGTAGCCCTTGTGCTCCGCTTTCCAGTCATCGTGTTTGATTACATCGCCGACATAAGTGTTGTACTCGTCGGCGCGCGCATCCGATACGGCCTGCTCCCAGCGAAAATTAGCTACAGCACAACGCATAGCAACGCCTGCAGGGGACGCGACCGCATCTGAAGCAAGCCGATTTAGAGGAGCGCTAAAGTTCATAAGCGAAAGTATCATACCTCAAGCCAGGAAACAGTGTGCCTGTCAATATGCAGCACACCATGCTTCACATGCAGCGTGCGCTTCAGCGCACACGGATGCAAGCCCCAAGGTAAAAACCCCTCCACAGGGGAGGGGCCATTTGCTGGTCGTATTACGACACGTGCATGCACGCCGATGCCGGGGTGCGGGTGTCCATGTTGCGGCCACGGTTGATGTGGTCGTCAATTTCGCCCGCGCATCCGGCCATGCGGCCGAACAGGAACGCGGTGAATGCGGCCATTTCCATCAGGTTCTCGCTGAACTGGCCGTTGCGGTAGCGCGGCCACAACAGCTTGAGCAGCGAGGCAGCGATTACGGCGTCTATGTTCACGCAGAACACGTTGGCGGTGACGCCGTTGTCGTAGAGCGACTGCACCAGCGTTTTGTAAAAGTCGTGGAACACGTTTTTCTCGCCGCGCTCGGCAAAGAACTCGGCGATGTAGGTTTCACGCGGGTCGTGGTTGACCGGGTGGCCTTTGAACACCGGATGGTTCACGCCTGGGATGTTGCGCACGCCGGTGCCCAGCGCCTTGCTCTGCTTCTTCTCCTTGTTGAAGGCGATGGCGAAGTCGGTGGTTATCTTCTTCAGGTCAATGCCGTGGTTGGGGTTGCCCGCGTCGGCCAGGGACGTGTCCTTGAAGTTCTCGATCAGGAACTGGATGCCTTCGTAACCGTTGCCCCCGTGGGCAAAGCCGGTGTGGGTGAGGAAACCGATCATGCCCTTGTTGATCTGCACGCGCTCCGGCGACTCGGGGCCGTCGGCGGACACTGCGCCCTTGCAGCCTTGCGACGAGATGGTGCCGACGCCGTTGGAGATGATGAGACCCAGGATGACTTGCAGCGGCAGCAGGCTGGCCGCAGTGGGGCGCTCGCCCAATAGCGAGATGTAGGCCAGTTGCGTGACGGTCCAGGAGTCGAGGATTTCCTGGTTGGCGACGCCGCAGAAGCTGTCTGCCGTATGATGTTTGGCTTCGGTGGACGCGCCAATGATCGCGCCGTACAGCTTGGTGTACCAGGGCAGGTTGCGCACGGTCAGCTTGGAGATGCGCTTGCGCATCAGCGGCTCCCACGCCACAGTGGTGGTTAGAGCGGCCAGCACCGCATCCGCAGTGGGGTGGCCGCCCAGCGAGCGCAGGTATTTCACGAATACCGACTTCGCGCCGCGCTTGTCGAAGGCCTTGAGCATCGCCTCGGCCTTCGCGTCGGGAGCCTTGCCCAACAGCGTGGCAAGCTGCTCTGGCGTAGCCTTGGCCGGGGTTATAGCGGCCTGCTCGTCATCGCCAGTTGCCAGTCCGGAGTGGGCGAACAGTTCAGTAAGTGTGTCGGCAGCGGCGCGTGCAGCATCCACGCGCTTCGGCCCGAGCAACGCAACCGCCGCGCTGATCGCGGTGTTGGGTGCATTGCCCGCCTCGCGCGAGGCTTCGGCAGCGGCCAGCATGGCGTCGTTATGCAGGTTGACCTGTGCTGCAACCGCGAGGTTGAACAGGGCGTTGTCGTTCTCGTCGTTGAGTTCGCGCACCAGTGCCAGACACAGGTTGGATTCCAGCGGCTGCTTGGAACAGTCGAGGATGGAAATGCCGTTGACCTTGGTGACTTGCGTTTTTGGGTCCATCACCGAGCTGCCCGAGCAGTCTTTCATGGACTGGCGCGGGAAGATTGCACCGACGTTCTTGAGCAGTTCGGCGATCTGTACGTCGTAGGGCGACAGGGCTTTAACCACGGGAATTTCCAGCGCGGCCGGCAGTTTAAGACCCTGGTTGTCGCCGAACCACGGCTTCAGTTCCAGGCTGCCTTCGGGCGCAAAGTCCTTCTGTACGCCGTTGAGTTCCATCACTTTGGTCAGCGCCAGCGGAATGTGGGCGATATTGGTGACGACTGCGCCCTTCTTCGTGCATACGGGGTTTTCCGGGGTGAACAGATCGTTTACACCGAACTTATCCATGAACCATTTTTCCTTGGCGCGCGCGTCGTCGCCCGATCCGGCGATGGCGCCGGCATGACCCACGGCGCGCGTGAGGTTGGCCTTCCAGCGGCCCACCACGCACGCAACTACCGGCTTTTCGAATTCCACATGCTGCTCGTAATAGCCGCCCGGCTCGGAATACAGCACTGCCGCTTTGGTGCGCGCGTCGTTGGCCAGGGCGTAGGCAAATTCGGGCATGGCGTAGTTGATGTAAATGTCCTTGCCGCTGGAGATCAGCGTAGTCGTGCCCCAACCGCCGATGGCGAGGTAATTCGCAATCGTGGTGGTAAAGTTGCCGGAGTTGGAATAAATCGCGATCGTACCCTTGCGCAGGCTTTCTGCAGGCTTGTCACCGCCCAGCGCACCGCCGATGCGCACCTGGTTCCACGAGTCGGCCACGCCCAGACAGTTGCCGCCGAAAATGTCCACGCCGCGCTGCTGGCCGAGCGCACGAATTTCGCGCGCATCATGCACGGCGATCTTTTCGGTGAGGATGATGACTTTTTCTACATCCGGATTGATGCGGATCAGCTCGGCAACGCCGTCGCGCACCGCAGAAGGCGGCAGGTAGACGACGCCGACATTGAACTTGTGTCCGGCATCCAGGCCTTCGCGCACGTTGTTGTAAACCGGGATATTGCCTGCGGGCGTCTCCAGGATTTGCCCGCGACGGCCCGGCGAAGTGCCGAACACGATGTTGCCGCCGGAGTAAGTATGGCTGACCGGGGTCACCGAACGCGACTCGTTCCCCATGATATTCAGCACGCAGACTCGGTCTTCGCGCGTGGCGATTTCGGCCAGCGAGCGGGTGCCGACGTAATACTTGAATTCTTCAATACCGGGCTTTCTCATTGCTATCACCTTTGCTAATTTTTATTCATGTAGGTTGGGTTAGCGGCTTTATCGCGTAACCCAACAAATCCCGATGTTGGGTTACGGCGCTGTTGCGCCTAACCCAACCTACATAATTCATCAGGCGTCCGCTGGCAGACCCAGCAATTTCGCCACTTGGGCACGGCCACCGCCCTTCATCCAGCGATCCGCTTCCTGCGCATAATTGACCACGTCGGTCATCGCAGAGTCGAAGCCAAAAATACGGTAAGGCAACCGCAGCGAGTCGCACACATCCTTGAACACGCCCATGCCGCGTATTACCTGTGGGCCGCCGCGACCGATCACCACATAGACCGGCGTGGGGCCGTGCTCGCTGAAATAATCGCGCAGCGCGTCGGCCATCGCACGGAAGGTGACGAAAATATCGGTGTTGTTAGCCTTGCCACCGATAACGAACAAAACATTCGTCTGCTTGAGATAGTATTTGAGGCAGATGCGCATCACTTCATACATCTTCTCGTAGGGCGGATTGCCGCCGAAGTCCGAGGAGATGATGGCATCGTTGCCCAGCACCTCGGTGACCAGCGAGTTCGCGCCGCCACCGAAGGTGGGGGCCAGGATGGTGCCCTTGTCGTTGATCACATACACATCGCTCTGGCCCTGATAGGTGCGCAGTTCGTTGATCTCCTGCTCGAAGTCATTGGCCTCGGTGACGAACAGGTCCACCGGCAAATTCAGGCGGTTGACGCGCGGATCATCGCGGTCAAACCCGCACTTGAAGTCGCAGGCAACCGGTATCAGGGAGCCGGTCTTGCCTTCCATCATACGGATGGGGTTGAGTTCCAGCGTGGACATGCCGTAGTGGTGGAACAGATCCCACAGCTTGGGCAGGTGCTGCACCAGCGGCGATACGATTTCCTTGGGTGCTCCGAGATCGGACAAGGCGTTGGAAATGACAAAGGACTTGAGGCCGGTCAGCGGATCGAACGGAACCTCGATGATCTGCGTCCTGTCCAGTTCCTCGATGTCCATGCCGCCATGATGGGTGAGCGTCATGGTCGGCGCGCGGTAGCGGGTCGAGTCGGTGATCGAGAAATAGATCTCGTGTTCGGCCGGAACCGCACCCTCGAAGGTAACGCCGCGCGACTTGTACACGGCATTACCGACCTTGTACTCGGCAAAATACAGGCGTTCTTTTTCGGCCATTGCGGATTTCAGATCCTTGGCGCGCCCGATCAGACCGGACTTGCCTTTCTTGCCGACGCCGCCCTTGAAAATTGGCTTGACGAAGACCGAGCCGCATTTCTCGATCAGGCTGTGAACCTGGTGATCGCTGGCTTCCGGCCCCAGCACTTCGGATGCCGGAAAATCAACGATCTTGAGCAACCCTGCCCCGTGGAGCATTCCACTGATATTCATAACTTCTCTCCCAATAAAAAAACCAGTCGTTAGTCGTCAGACGTTAGTCTTCAGTTGGTTTTGTCCGCTACGCGGGTTTTGATTTAACTGATGACTGATGACTGATGGCTAACGACTGCCGACTGCTTTAATATTCTTCCGGCAGGTATTTCAGCTCGGCCCAGGAATAGACTGGCCCCTTGACGCACACATAATCTTTGCCGACGTTGCAGCGACCGCACTTGCCCAGGCCGCACTTCATCTTGTTCTCGATGGTGGTGTAGATCTGTTCGTCCTTGAAGCCGAGCTTGTTCAGGTTCTGGATCACGAACTTGATCATGATCGGCGGGCCGCAGGTGATCGCGACGGCATTGTCCGGCACGGGGTCCTTGTCCATCACGGCAGCCGGGACGAAGCCGCAGTAACCTGACCACCCCTCCTCCGCCTTGTCTATGGACAGGTGGACATCAACGGCGCCACGCAGTTTTTCCAGCTCTGCCCGGTACATAATGTCGCGCGAAGTGCGGCCACCATAAAACACGGTGATATTCTTGAAGTCGGCTCGCTGCGCCACCGCAGTGGTAATCAGCGGCCAGATCGGTGCCAGGCCGCAACCGCCGCCGATGAAATACAGGTTCTTGCCGCGCCAATCGTCTATCGGGAAGCTGTTGCCGTAGGGCCCGCGGATGCCGACGACATCGCCCACCGCCAGCTCGTGAAAAGCGGAAGACACCCGGCCCACCCGCATGATGCTGAATTGCTTGTAGCCCTTGACCAGCGGTGAGGAGGCGATAGAGATCAGCGCCTCGCCGCGACCAAAGACGGAGAGCATCGCGCATTGGCCGCACTCGTGGTCGAACCAGCCGCCATCTAGCGGTTCGAGGTGGAAGGTGCGGATGGCGCGCTCGCCCGGTACTTCGTCTTTGATGTAAATGACGCGCGCCAGATTGGGAAGGTAGATGTTATGCGGCATGTTCGGCCACCTTGTTGACGACGTTGATAATATCTATCCCCACCGGGCATTCGGTGATGCAGCGGCCGCAACCGACGCACTGGTGCATGCCGAAATTCTCGTAAAAATACTGGAACTTGTGGTTTACCCGCTGGCGCAGCCGTGCGCCCGTGCCCTCTCTCGGGTTGTGGCCGGACGAATGCATAGTGAAATCGGGGAACTGGCAGTTGTCCCAGGTGCGCACCCGCTGCCCCTTCAGCGGAGCCTTACCTTGAACCTCGTCATTGATGTCGAAACAGTGGCAGGTCGGACACAGAAAGGTGCAGATGCCGCAACCGATGCAGGCGCGCGCCAGCTCGTCCCACAGCGGCGACTTGAAGCTGGCCTTCAGCTTGGCCGGAGCCTGGTCAGGGTTGTTCACCGCACGTTGCGGGTGCGCAACCGCTGAGGCATGCACCTGCTTCAGCTGCTTCTGGTCGGTTGCGGACGGTTCGGAAAACACCTTTGCGGCTTCCGCCATCAGCGCCTTGCCGGCATCGGTGACGGCGGCCACGTGATAGCGGTCGCCCAGGTCGGTCATCAGAACATCCAGGCCGTCGGTTGAAACCGGCGAACCGCCTACCGACAGGCAGAAGCAGTTGGCGCTGGGCGGCTTGTTGCAGGCCAGCCCCACATAGGCCACGTTTTTGCGCCGCGTATTGTAGTAAGTGTCCTCGACATGGTCGTTGAACACCTTATCCATGCGCGGTACCCCGCGCCCGTCGCAGGGCCGGACGCCGAATACAACGTTGCGCGGCGCTTGCGGCAAAACTTGCGTCAGGCGCGGCGCTTCACCCTTGATCTGCTCGAAGGTGAAAAACACCTCGCGCTGCGGGAAAGCAAACTCTTTGGGCGGCTGCTTGGTGTTGGTGTGATCCAGCCGCACCGGGCCATTAACCGGCTGAAAGCCCCAGATGCCTTCTTCCTGCGACGGCGCTTGAACTTCGTAGTTCGTCAGCGCAGCGACCCAGTCGTCCAGCCGCTTCTTGTCTAGAATTTTTTCCATATTGTTCAGTTATCTGATGAATTCGCCGGGATCTTTGTCGAGGAAGGAAGCGACCAGCGATGGCCCGCCTATGCTCGCTCCGGGCTCAAAACCGAACTGGTCGCGCGCTTCTTTTTCCATTTTGTTGTTGAGCAGCCGTATCGGGACGTTGACCGGACAGGCGCGGTCGCACTCGCCACAATCGGTGCAACGCCCGGCCAGGTGCATGGCGCGCGTCATGAGATAGGTGATGTTTTCGGAGCGCGCGGCCGACCGCTCGATCCAGCGGATGCGGTGGGCTTTTTCGTCTGCCGATGTTTGCACCGTCACCGGGAAGGTGATGCTGTCCACCACGCACTCGTCGCAATAACACATCGGGCACACCGAGCGGCAAGCGAAGCAGCGGATGCAGCGATCGAAGTGGCGCGCCCAGTTCTCCCAGCGCACACCCGCGCCCTGCGCCTCGAAGCGGTCGAGCGCGGCAAACGGCGCTTCGAGCGCACGCCCGGTCTTGTCCTCGCCGAACACCAGGTTGTGTTCCTTGGGATAAGGGGTGCGGCATTCCAGGCAACGATCCGCCATCACTTCGCGGGCCGGGATGCGTTGCTCGCCTCCGGCGGTGGCAAACACGAAATCGTCGCCATCGAATGCGGCATTCGTCGCATGCGCGCCGTTCAGGTGTTTGGCCAGTTTGCGCTCGTCCACCACCCCGGTGCCCTCGCAGGACACGCCGATGATGTAAACATCCTCGCGCTCGAAATAGTGCTCCTGCAACAGCACGACGATGGAGCGCGCATCGCAGCCCTTGGCGATGATAACGACCGGCGCACCGGATTTTTTACCGGCGTGCGCCAGATGCTTGCGGTCGTGAACCAGATAGAGCGAGAGATTGTGGAAGCAGGTGGGATCCCAAACCAGTTCGCCCGCCTGCTCCGGTGCGGTGAGGAAGGCGGGTTCGGCAAGCATCCCCTGGCTACCGCGCCGGTAACCGATCACGGCCCGGGCCTCGCCTTTTGCGAGCATGTCCCGCGCGGTATCGCGGATGTCCTTGAGGTTGATCATTTGATCTCCGCCCTTTTCAGCTTGTCCTGCGGCCCGAGCGGCTGGAGATCGTTGACAAAATCGGTGACGACCTGCGCGAACTTCGCGCCCTCGGCGGCCGATACCCACGACATGCGGAAGCGGTCATGCTCCACCCCGACGAAATCGAGCAACTTCATGATGAGGTACATCTTGCGCCGTGCCAGATAGTTGCCTTCGAGGTAGTGGCAGTCGCCGATATGGCAACCCGACACCAGCACGCCGTCCGCCCCCTTGTTGAAGGCCGACAGGATGTACATCGGCGAAACGGCTCCGGTACACGGGACGGTAATCGGGGTCGCGTTGGCCGGATACTGGATACGCGATACACCAGCCAGGTCGCTTCCTGCCGACGAGCACCACTTGCACAGGAAGGCGACGATCTTGGGTTCGTAGGGTTGTTGTTCCGACATCTGATTTCCTTCTTTAAAATTCCGGGAAGGGGGAAGAGGGAAGGGAGAAGGGAAAACCCTCCGCGCCGCTGTTACCCTTCTCCCTTCCCCCTTCTCTCTTCATGTCTCTCAAGCCAGGCAGGCTTCGATCATTTCGTGTATCTGCATTTGCGTGACGTTCTTGACATCAATGGCGGCGCGCAAACAAGTCGCCGAGCAACTGCCGCACCCCTCGCACAGCGCTTCGTTCACGATAGCTTTCCCGCTTTCGAGGCGGATCGCAAAGAACGGGCAAGCCTCGACGCACATCCCGCAGCCGGTGCAGTGGGAGCGGCGCACCTTGGCGATCAGCGGCGAGCGGTTGAGCGTGGCCTGCGACAGCAGCGCGATTACCTTGGCCGCCGCCGCACCGGCTTGGGCGACGGTTTCCGGAATATCCTTGGGCGCCTGCGCGGCGCCCGCCAGATAGATGCCGCCGGTCACACTCTCCACCGGGCGCAGCTTGGGATGAGCTTCAGCCAGGAAGCCATCCTTGTCGCGGCCGATCTTGAGCGTCTTGGCGATTTCCGCCGTACCTTTTGAAGGGGTCATGGCCAGCGCCAGCACCACCATGTCGGCATCAATTTCCACATTCTGGCCGGTCAGCGTGTCGGTGCCGAGCACACGCACCTTGCCGTCTTTGCGGTAGAGTTTGGAAACGCGACCGCGCAGGTACAGGGTGTCGTCATCCTCCATGGTGCGCTGCACGAATTCCTCGTAGCCCTTGCCGCCGGAGCGGATGTCAATATAGAAAATATAGGCGCGCCCATCGGGAACGTGCTTTTTGTAAAGCCGCGCGTGCTTGGCGGTGTACATGCAGCAGATTTTCGAGCAATAGGCGCAATGCTTGGCAGGGTCGCGTGATCCCGCGCATTGAATGAACACAACTTCCTTGGGTTCCTTGAGATCGGAAGGCCGGAGGATGTGCCCCTTGGTTGCGCCAGAGGCAGAAATCAGGCGCTCGAACTGCAAGCCATCCAGCACGTCTTCTACCTTGCCGCCGCCCAGCTCCGGCATATTTTCCGGGCCGTACAGATCAAAGCCGGTTGCCACCACGATGGCGCCTACCTCTTCGGTTATCGTCTGGGGCCGCATGTCGTAATCTATGGCGCCCGCTTCGCAGACATCCTTGCATTTCCCGCAACGGATGGGGTTCAAACCCAGACAGGCGTCTTCATCCAGGGTAAAGCTGGCCGGTATGGCCTGCGCGTAAGGGATATAAATGGCGCGCCGCGCGGTCAGGCCGAGCTCGTATTCGTTCGGCACCACCACCGGGCAGACTTCGGTGCAGTGGTCGCATATCTTGCATTTATCAGGGTCAACAAAAGAGGATTTCTTGTGAACCTTGACCCGGAAGTTGCCCACGGAACCCGCAACCTCCTGCACTTCGCTGTATGTCATCAGCTTGATACCGGAGTGGCGGTTCACCTCGACCATCTTGGGCGACAGGACGCACTGCGAGCAGTCCAGGGTCGGAAAGGTTTCGGAAAGCTGCAACATGCGACCGCCGATGGTGGCCTGCTTTTCTACCAGCACCACCTCGATTCCGGCGTTGGCAATATCGAGCGCGGCCTGGATACCGGCGATCCCCCCGCCGATGACCATCGCGCGCCGGGTGACGGGAACCTTGACCGAATCCATCGGCTGATTGCGGTTGACGCGGCGCACGATGCTGCGGGAAATCTTGATCGCCTTCTCGGTGCCTTTGGCCTTGTCGGCATGCACCCAACTGCACTGTTCGCGGATATTGGCGATTTCGCAGGTGAAATTGTTGATACCGGCCCGCTGCGCGTTATCGCGGAAAGTTTTTTCGTGCAGGTTGGGCGAACAGCAGGTGACCACGATGCTGTCCAGCTTGTTGTCCTTGATCGCCTGGACCACCGACTCCTGCCCCGGCTCCGAGCACATGTAAACGTATTCCTGGGTGAAGGCGACGGTGTGCTCGGCGGCCATCTCCTTCGCCACCCGCCCGACGTCCACGGTGGCGGCAATATTGGTGCCGCAATGGCAAACAAATACGCCTGTGCGCTTCTTGCTCATGCCGCCCCTCCAGCGTTGCTCTGGCCCGCCATCTGCAGGCCAAGCTCGAAGCCCCTGTCGAAGGCTTTGATGTTGATTTTCAGGAACCGGTCCGGAACCAGGCCGGGCAACGCTTTCTTCATGGCATCGGCGGTGACCACGCCGGTGACCGCAGCGAGAAACCCGAGTGCCACAAGGTTGGTGAACAGGCGGTTGCCCAGCTCTTCGGCGATACGGGTCGCAGGCACCCGCAACACCCTGAGATTGGGGTGCTCGCGGCGCAGCTTCACCAGCTCCTGCTCGACGATCAGTATCCCGCCATCCGGCAACTCCCCGTAATACTTGTCGTAAGCTTCCTGGGACAGGGCCAGAAGCGTTCCCGGCTGGGTGATGTAGGGATACAGAACGCGCTCATCGGAAACCACCAGTTGCGCCGAGCAAGCGCTGCCGCGCGCCTCCGGGCCGAAACTCTGGGTCATGGTGGCGAACTTGTCGTCGTACAGAGCCAACGCCTTGCCGGTGATCAGAGCGCAGCGAATGATACCTTGGCCGCCAAAACCGGAAAACTTGATTTCTTGTGTGCTCATGCGCTCGATTCCTGCTTACTTTCTGGTTTTCTTGGGTGCGGCCTTGGTGCTCTTGGGCTTGGCTTTGGCGGTTGCCTTGGGCGCGGCCTTTTTTGCTGGCTTGGGCGCAGCCGCTTTTTTCGCTGGAGCCTTCTTTGCGGGCGCCTTCGCGGCAACCTTCTTCGCAGGCTTGGCGGCGGCTTTCCTGGCCGGAGCCGCAGCCTTCTTTGCGGGAGCTTTTTTTGTCGCCTTGGGTGTAGCCGCTTTTTTCGCGACGGCCTTCTTCACGGTTGCCCGTGATACGGCTGCCTGGGGTGCGGCGGCAGCTTCTTCCTGACCCTCCGGCTCTGCCTGCATGGCGGCACGACGGGCGGCGATGCGCTCCTTCTCTGCTTTCTCCTCGGCCTCCCGCTCGGGAATGGTCTTGCCGTAAAGCTGGTAATCGTCCCCTACCAGCTTGATGCAACACTTGTCGGAAGCCTCCAGATAGGTGGGCTTATTTTTTTCGACAAACTTGCCGACAACGATCTTGCCCTGATAATCAATGGCGGTCTCGCGGGTGTCGGCGCCGTGCTTGAGGATCGAGTTGTCCTGATAGTTCTGGAGCTGGTCCACGCCGTCGCCGAGGCGGTTGCGGCGCAGATAGAGCGTCGGGCAGGGCGAAATGATCTCGATGAACGAGAACCCCTTGCGCAGCAGCGCCTCCTCGATGGACTGGGTGACGTTGCGCGAATGCAGCGACGTCCAGCGCGCGATGTAGGTGGCGCCCGCAGCGTCCATCAGCAGCGGCAGGCTGAACGGGTATTCGTAGTTGCCGTAGGGCGTGGTCGAGGCCACCGCCGAGCCGGGCGTAGTCGGCGTAACTTGCCCCCCGGTCATGCCGTAGGTGAAATTGTTGTTGCAGATGACCACCAGATCCATGTTGCGCCGCGCGGCGTGGATCAGGTGGTTGCCGCCGATACCGGCCAGATCGCCCTCGCCGCTGAACACCACCACGGTCAATTCCGGGTTGGCCAGCTTGATGCCGGTGGCGACGGGGATAGCGCGCCCATGCGTGGTGTGGATCGAGTCGAAGTTGACATAGCCCGCCACGCGCCCGGTACAGCCGATGCCCGATACCACGACCACCTTCTTGGGATCCACACCGCTGCGCTTGACAGCCTCGGCAAAGGAATTCACCTCGGAGCCGATGCCGCAACCGGGGCACCAGATATGCGGCATCCGGTCCATGCGCAGGGCGCTGGCCATCGGGCTGCCGGCCTT
>CXWL01121940.1_pt1 | contig 15746 bp, 13 predicted proteins | sample 590931 | NCBI WGS metagenome assembly CXWL01 (sample SAMEA3498368, study PRJEB10139) | groundwater metagenome | biome: water well; material: biofilm material | place: Germany | collected 2015-04-27 | reverse complement strand
TAGTGCTCCAGCGTATGCTGGCTCAGATGCGCAAGCTCGGGCGCCGACAGGGGGATTTTTTCGTTCATGATGCGGCACGTTGGCAAAGTGATTGGTTGAGCAAGTTGAGCGAGCGCAGCGATCTGAACTGGCGGACATCAGCCGCGCTTCACCCACGGATTAACACCGCGTTCGCCAGATCAGGCCTGTTCGGCATTATCCAGATCAAGCTCAGCGTCGCTATTAAAGACCGCCATGTCGGTAGCGTCAAGCAGGCGACTGGTGAGCGTGCCGGCGGTAATCGAGCCGCTGACATTCAATGCGGTACGGCCCATGTCAATCAGCGGCTCTATCGAGATCAGCAAACCCGCCAGCGCAACCGGCAAATCCATGGCAGACAGGACGATCAGTGCCGCAAAGGTAGCGCCACCGCCGACACCCGCAACTCCGGCGGAACTGACCGTAATGATAAGTATCAAAGGCACGAGGAAAGAGAACGTCGTGGGATCAATACCCACCGTCGGCGCAATCATGAACGCCAGCATCGCCGGGTAGATGCCGGCACAGCCGTTCTGGCCTATGGTGGCGCCGAAGGATGCGGCAAAATTGGCGATGCCCTCGGCCGTGCCCAGACGGGTAGTCTGTGTCTGCACACTCATCGGTATGGCGCCCGCGCTGGTGCGTGAAGTGAAGGCAAACAGCAGTACCGGAAAAACTTTCTTCAGGTAACGCAGGGGATTCAATCCGGCCAGAAAAATCAAGCTCAGGTGAAGCGCAAACATGAGCAGGATGGCGCTGTAAGACGCCATCACGAAATTGATGAGATTGAAAATGTCATTGAGGCTGGAGCTGGCAACAACCTGCGCCATCAGGGCAAACACGCCATACGGCGTCAGGCGCAATACCAGCGTCACCATGCGCATGACGATGACATGCGCGACTTCAACAAAATGCTTGAACGAGGCGAAGATATCGGGCTTCTTCAGCGAAATCCCGGTAGCGGAAACACCGATGAAGATAGAAAACAGCACCACCGCAATGGTCGAGGTCTTGCGCGCCCCGGTCATGTCCAAAAAAGGATTGGCAGGGATAAAACTGAGTATCATGCCTGGCAAGGAGATCGCTTTTGCAGTCGAGACCGCGCCTTGCAGATACTGGCCCCGGGCGACTTCCGCCGCGCTGGAACTGAGCCCGACCGCCGTCAGGCCGAACAGCTTGGCCATCAGGATGCCGGCCACCGCCGCCACCATGGTCGTCAGCATCAGGATGCCTATGGTCAGGGCGCTGATTTTCCCCAGTGAACCCACGTCGCTCAACTTGAGTATGGCCGAGATGATAGACACCATGATCAGGGGCATGATTATCATCTGCAGCAACTTGACGTAGCCCGTGCCAAGGATGTCAAGATAGGCGTTGGTATCGTTGACCATGGCGGAGCCGGCACCATAGATCAGCTGGAACATCGTGCCCAGCAATATGCCCAGAGCTAACCCGGTAAACACGCGCTTGCTGAAGGTGACGTGCCTGTTTTGCTGCCAGAATAAAACAGCGCAAACGCCGAGCGCCAGCGCCAGATTGAAGACCAGATTGAGCATGCTGATTACCTTGAAGCGGTTGGAGTGGAGTCGAAATGCGGTTTGTTAAGATGGCCGGAGACCAGCAGATCGGCACGCGCGTTCCTGGCTGGCGTGTCCAGCTCAACGGCAAAACGGCCATTGAGTTCCTGCTTGTTGCCGACCTCAACATTGCCATTGGCCGATACCAGGCCGGCAGTCAGTTTGACATTGCCGACTTTTACATGGCCGTTATCTCGTCCCGCCTCGTAAGAAAACCAGCCGCTCATCTCATTAAAGGACGAGGTTCCGGCACTGTCGTGCCCCTGCAGCAGCTTGACCAGGTCCAGCCCATGCAGGGTTCCCTTGCGTGCCACAAAATTGCCGTTCAGGCGTTGCGTCGAAAAGAGCTTGTTGCTGTCGCGCGCCTGCATGATGAACTTGCCATTGCCTTCCAGCTCGCCGCCCTGAAACACCTCTGGCAACCACTGTGCCAGATCAATCTGTCTGGCTTTCACGTCACCCTTCAGCAGCCAAGCCCTATCCCCAAGCCTATCGCCAACCCCGTTTTTATCCCAGCTTAAGCGCGCGCTGCCGCTCAGCGTGCCCTGGTAAATGACGCCGTAAAATTTCGACAAGGCCACGGCGTTGCGCTCAAGAACACCTTCGGCACTGAAGGTGCTGAGCCTCATGGTCGAGCCAAAAGGCAGGGCAAGGGTTTTAGCGTTCGCTTTCATCTGCACCAATTCGTCTTTGGCCTGTAGCTCGATAGTCAATTCCCGGGTAGCGGATTGCACTGTCATTTTTTTCCAGACATTGCCGGTCCCGATCTCGGCATCGATATCCACGTCCCCCAGGTTGAAGTTGGGCGTATCAAATTTGGCGTTGCTGGCAGAGACTTGATTCACCCGCATGCCGGTTTTTTGCGAGCGGCCAAACAGTAGCCAGCCCAGACCCTCTTCGTTCAGCACCGGTGACAGAAATTCTATCGACTTGAATACCTCGGTCTGCTCCGACAACGCGGTCAGATCCAGTATGGCATTGACCTGATGTATTTTAATCTGCCCCTGTGACCCTATCACCACCCCTTCAAGCTGCCATTGCGGTTGTGGCACAAAGGAAAAACGCATGCGGTCAATTTTCACTTTCTGCTGTAGCTGCTCACTCGCTGTTTTTTCAAACAGGACGATTTTTTCCTCGAAGCTATTGAGCTGCGACCACGCGAGCAGGGCGACGATCACGAGAAAACATATTCCCAGCAGTGACATGCCCCAGCTGCGTGAACTGCCGTAAACATGTCCAGTGGCGGNNGCTTCTTTTGTTCTATCTTTTGTTGATTTTTCGCCGCAATTTTCTCGCGCGCCAGCGCCGCGGCTTCTTGCTTCGCTTTTTCCTTGTCCCTGGCGATCGCATTCAGGCGTGCCTGTTCTTGCGCCTTCTGGGCCGCCAGTTCGGCTGCATTTGCCTGTTCGCTGATGGTTTCGCTGGCGAGTTGTTCTAACTTATCGGCAATTTCTTGCGCCGTGCCCTGCTGCCTGAGATCAAGCTCTTGCCTTGCCAGTGTTTCGGCCCGCAAACGCGCCTGCCGTTCAGCTTCTTCTCTGGCGCTTTGTTCCGCATACGCTTGCGCTTTGACTTGCTCGGCCAACTGGCGGGCCTGCGCATTTTCAGCATCCAGCCTGGCTTTTTCTTGCGACGCAAGAAGCGCCAGCTCTTCGGCTGCTTTTTCCTGCGCTGTTTTTTCCTCTGCCGCTTGCTGCTGTGCCAGTAATTCGGCCTGTTCTTTTTCCTCTTGCGCTTTCTGCCGCGCCAGTTCAGCCGCTTCTTTCTTGTTTTTTAATTCAAGCTCTTGCCTGGCTTTTTCTTGCGCGGCTTCTTTTTCCTGTGCTTCACGTAACTGCGCTTCCAGACGCGCCAGCTCTTCGGTCTCTTTTTTCCTGGCGTCTTCCAGCTCTTTCCTGGCTTGCTCTTCTCTGCCAAGCCGGGAAAATTCCTCGGCTATTTTTTCCAGTTCGCGCTGCAGCCTTTCTTCTTCCGCTTTTTTTTCCTGCAACTGCAATTCCTGACGTGCCAGCTCCTCTGCCTCTTTTTTCTTTACCTGTTCAAGTTCGCCGCGCTCTTTTCTGGCCTGCTCTTCCATCGCTTGTCGCGCCAGGACTTCGGTTTTTTCCGCTTCGCGTTGCGCTTTTTCCTCGGCGGCCTTTTTCGCTTTCGCCTCAAATTTACGCCAGGCCTTATCTTCGGCTTCTTTTTCCTTTTGCGCCTTTTCTTGTTTTCTGGCGAGTTCTTCCGCTTCTTTTTTGGCCTTTTTTTCTTTTTCCCCGGCCTCTTTTATCGCCTGCTCCCCGGCTTTCTGACGCGCCAGCGCTTCGGCCTGTTCTTTTGCCTTTGCCTCAAACTTACGCCAGGCCTTATCCTCGGCTTCTTTTTGCTGCAGTTTTTCTTTTTGCACTTCTTCCTGGCGCAATTCTTCAGCTGTTTTTTTTGCCTTCGCATCCGCTTCGCGCTGCCGCTTTTCTGCCGCATCTTTTTTTGAGCGCGCTTCCGGCTTTTTTGCTTTTACTGAGCCATCACTTGCCAGATCCGCCTTGGCGTCTCGCGCATCGGCTGCCGTGTTGGCGAGCAGCGGGTCAAGCCCGGTGGGCTCAGAGTCCTGGGTATTTTGTGTATTCCTTATCTCTTGTGACGATAGCTCAACTTCGCGCAGGTAGGCGCCGATGGTGAGCGCCGTCAGCGCATCATCGAGCTGGGCCTCAACCGGCAGCTGCGACTCATCGTCGCCACTGACTGAGGGAGGATGGAATTCGTGGATATAATCGCCGGCCTTGAGCTTGCCCAGAATCTCGCTGAGCTTATCTTCTGAAAAATTCTCCAGCTTGGCTAACAGGTCCTTGACTGAAGCGACGCCATTGACTTCAACGATGACCTTGCGGGCATCGCGTGACAGCGCCTTGGTTTTCCCAATCGATTCGCCTAATCCCTTCGCAGTTTTGGTAAAAATGGTTCTATTGTCCATACGATCTAAGCAAAAACTGCAGCAAACTTATCGGTCACGCGATCAGCGCGCGCGCATCTGGCTGATTTTGCCATTAAAAGTGAAGATGGCGAAATAAATGTCGTTTCAAATATCCAACAAAATGCGCAATAGACGGCTAAAGCGCAGCCCCCTCGTTCATTAGTGATAGCTGGGCATGCTTACGGCATTTTCGGTAACTGACTTGAGCCTTGCATCATTTTTCAGCAGAATGGCTTTCGCATTTGCTGGCTTGATGCTAGTCTGGCAGCGATGATTTTTGTGATTGCCGACAATTGAACTGTGGTAGCAGAGACGATTCGCCGGGCGCATGTCCGGCTCTTCAGCTCTCAAACCGAGCGCACCTCTGCCCTGCTTCCAGCTGACACAAGGTTAAGCCCATGCCCATGAATAGCGCAGACCGCAAGGCACCCAGACGCAAAGAGAAGCGCTCTTTGCGTCTGACTTTTTTTCTCGGCGCCGGTCTGGGAATCTTGTTGCCCGCCCTGGTTCTGGCCTATTTTCAATTTTCCACCCGGTTCGAGAGCGAAATCCATCTGCGCGTGCGGGTGCCTATGCTGCAGTATGCCGATGTGCTTTCTCGCGGCCTGGCGGTGTCGATGTGGAATGTAGACCGCCGCGCCGCCAATGAACTGCTGGAAGCCGTGATACGCAACCAGGACGTGCTCGGCGTCACGGCAACCGACGAACATGGCAAGATCTTTGCGCAAATAAACAACCCTGCGCTCAAAGCGGCTAGCGGCAGCGCGCCCCTGCATGAGGAGCGCGACATTATCTACAACGGTACGCGCGCCGGCAAAGTGCTGATTGAGGTATCGGCGGCACGTGTAGAACGGGAGCTATGGACCGAGCTGGTCAAATTGGCACTGGCGCTGGCGTCACAGGTAGGGATCTCGTTTTTTTTCATCTGGCTGTTGTTTGACCGTCGCATGCTGCAGCCTTTGCTCGACTTGAAGAAGGACGCCATGCGGCTGGCGCGAGGAGAACTGGGTCAGCCCATACTGCCGCAACGCGACGATGAAATCGGTAGCCTGGCGGTTGATCTCGATACCATGCGCAACGACCTGGCGGCACTCATTGCCGACAGGGACAAGAAAAACACCGCCCTGCAGAAAGAACTGAGCGAGCGCCGGCGCACCGAACAAGCCCTGATATTCAGCCAGGCCAAATTTGCCAGCATTTTCGATGCCTCCCCGGTTGCCATGACGGTCTCGCGCATGAATGACTCGTGCCGCATTCTGGATGTCAATGCGGCATGGGTAAGAGTGTTTGGTCGCCAACGTGAGGCTGTCCTGGGGACCAATGGCGAAGGCAACGGGATGTGGCGCGACATACAGGTGCGCCGCAAGGTCATGGACACGCTGGAGCAAAGCGGTGAAATCACCGCCCACTCGGCCTGGATGGTGCGTGGCGACGGCCGCGCCGACATGCTGTGCGAAATATCGGGCAAAGTGATTTCCCTGGCAGAAGAATCCCTGTTGATTCTTGCCTACGACGACATTACCGACAAACATGAGTACGAAAGCGAAATTCTTGGCCTCAACGCCACACTGGAAAAACGGGTAGAAGAGAGAACCCAATCGCTGACAAATGCACTGCAGCAGCTGACCGCGGCACAGACAGAGCTAGTGCGTTCCGAAAAAATGTCGGCGCTGGGCGCCCTGGTCGCCGGGATCGCCCATGAGCTCAATACCCCGATCGGCAACAGCCTGACCGTTGCCAGCACGCTGCAGGACAATGCCAAGGCGTTCGCAACGGAGATGGCGAACGGGCTAAGCCGCAGCAAATTGGACAAGTTCGTTAACGGCAGCTGCATGGGTGCCGACATCCTCGTCAGCAGCTTGCATCAGGCAGCCGAACTGATCTCCAGCTTCAAGCAAATCGCCGTCGATCAGAGCAGCATGAACCGCCGCCTGTTCCGCCTCAACGAAACCGTCAGCGAGATCATGCTGACCATGGGGCCGAGCATACGCAAGACCTCGCATTCGGTGATCCCCACCATCTCTACCGATATCTTGATGGAAAGCTACCCCGGCCCGCTGGTACAAATTCTGGGCAATCTGATCAACAACGCCTTCCTGCACGGATTCGAGGGATGCCAGCAGGGCAAGGTGACGATCAAGGCTGACCTGCAAGGCGCCGACCACCTGCTGCTGACCGTCTGCGACGACGGCATAGGCATACCGGAGACCCATCTGGCGCGGGTGTTTGACCCCTTCTTTACGACCAAACTGGGCAAGGGTGGCAGCGGGCTGGGGCTCAATATTGTCTACAACCTGGTGCAGGATGTGCTGGGTGGCAGCATACAGGTCAGCAGCACGCCCGGCACCGGAACCTGTTTTACGCTGATATTGCCGCTGATCGCGCCGGCCGCAGCCGAACCTGCCGCCGCAGGCATGCCCGCCCTATCTGCTGCGCAGCAGCACGATATCGAAACGACCGACATCGGCGCTTACAGCATCTGAAAGTATCGAGGGTATCTGAAGCGGTGTCGATGACCATGCATGCGTCATGGATGAATGACTGCTGAATGCGCAAGTCCGCTCAACAGTTTCCTCGATCTTTCTGCTGTCATCAGGTAAATTGTCAGACTTGACGCTTCCATGCAAAGTACACCAACATGATTTGGGATTATCCGCAGCCTTTCACCCTTACGCTGGCGCCCGGCGCCGATGACATCGACGGTCTGAACCACACCAATAATGCCGTGTATGTGCAGTGGTGCGAGAGCATAGGCTGGGCGCACTCGCATGCGCTCGGCCTCAACGTGGCAGACTATCAGCGCCTGAACCGCGCAATGGCGATACGCCATGCAGAATATGACTATCTGTTGCCGACCGTGCTGGGTGACGCACTCACGCTGGCGACCTGGCTGGTGGCCAGCGACAGCAAAATCACCATGGAACGTCGCTTTCAGCTGATACGGGATACGGATCAGGCGGTGGTCCTGCGCGGCCAGTGGACGCTGGTCTGCATAGAAATGAGCAGCGGCACGGTCAAGCGCATGCCGCCGGAATTTTGCCAGGCTTACCTGCCGGCAGTCACCGGCACTACTGCCGCGCCAAGCTAAGCCATCCCGACGAATGCAGAGCTAAACGGAAGCCGACACGCCCCCATGCCCGCCCTACCCGAACTCAAAGAACTGGAACGCATCATCGCGCTTGGCAAAGGCCATCTGGAGGTCAATGTGGCATGCGAGGTGGATGTCCGTCACAAGCGTTTTCCCGTGTATCAGCTGGCGCTGGGCAACCCCGATCCCGCGGTTCCGGCGATCGGCTTTTTTGGCGGCATTCACGGGCTAGAGCGCATAGGCACGCAGGTCTTGCTCAGCTTCATGCATGGCCTGCTGGCGCGCCTGGCCTGGGATAAAAGCCTGCACCAGTTGCTGCAGCAAGTACGCCTGGTCTTCATGCCTCTGATTAACCCGGGCGGCATGTGGCAGGCCACGCGCAGCAATCCGCACGGCGTCGATCTGATGCGCAATGCGCCGGTAGAGGCCGCGGGCAAGGTGCCTTTCCTGCTGGGCGGCCACCGCTACAGCCCGCGCCTGCCCTGGTATCGCGGTGCCGCAGGTGCCGAGATGGAAATCGAGAACCAGGCGCTGTGCCGCGTCGTGCAAGAGCAATTGCTCGGCCGCCAGTTCAGCATCGCGGTCGATTGCCATTCCGGCTTTGGCCTGCGCGACCGGGTCTGGTTTCCGCATGCGCACAGCGTGCACCCTATCGAGCACCTGGCCGACATCCTGTCGCTGGAAGAGTTGTTTGAGCAAACCCATCCGAATCACCGCTACCTGTTTGAGCCGCAAAGCCTGAACTACCGCACCCACGGCGATGTCTGGGATTACCTCTACCTGAAAGCGCAACAGCAGCCGGGCAACACCTTCCTGCCGCTTACGCTGGAAATGGGCTCATGGCTATGGGTGAAAAAAAACCCACGCCAGCTATTCTCGCGCCACGGCATGTTCAACCCTACCGCCCAACACCGGCTGCAAAGGGTCTTGCGCAGCCACACCGTCTGGCTCGATTTTCTGATGCGTGCCGCCTGCGGCCATGAAAACTGGCTCAGCCAGGGCCCGACCCGCCTGCGCCTGCAAGAACAAGCGGTAGCGCGCTGGTACCGTCCATGACGACCTGGGTACTGCTGCGCGGCCTGATGCGCGAACAGCGCCACTGGGGCGCGTTTCCCACACTGCTGCAGGAAACGCTGGTGGAACCGGATATCGTCACGCTCGATTTCCCCGGCAACGGCAGCCTGCACGCGCAGGCCAGCGCCAGCCGCGTGCAGGACATGGCCGAACATTGCCGCCAGCAGCTCGGGCAATCCGGCCACGCGCCGCCCTATCGCGTGCTGGCCCTGTCGCTGGGTGCCATGGTGGCGGTAGCCTGGGCACAAGCGTATCCGGAAGAGCTGGAAAAACTGGTGCTGATCAACACCAGCCTGGCACCGCACAACCCCTTCCAGCACCGCCTGCGGCCGCAAAATTACCCCGCCCTGTTGCACACCCTGACGCTGGCAACGACGGCGCAGCGTGAAGCGCTGATCCTGCGCCTCACCAGCCAGCAGGCAGGCAGCGCGCGTGCCGAAGACATTCTGGAAACATGGATAGACTACGCCAGGCAATACCCGATCAGCCGCGCAAATATCCTGCGCCAGCTCATCGCAGCGATGCGCTACCGCGCGCCGGATGCGGCACCCGTCGTCCCCATGCTGTTACTCGCCGGCGCGCAGGATAGCCTGGTCAACCCGCAGTGCTCCATCGCACTGGCAAAAAAATGGCATTGCGCGATCAGGCTCCATCCTGATGCCGGGCATGATTTGCCGCTGGATGATGCGGTTTGGGTCGCGCGGCAGGTGAAGGAATGGCTGGCGTCTGATGCATCTTGAATGTTTTGAAGGGCGACTGTTGTCCTTCGAATTAAATTTCAATATTGTCAATTTGATTGGTAGAATGAAAATAAACAACAGTGACACTTTTCACGATGTTGATCGTACCGCTTGAATATGCGGTACCTCACCGCAAAGCTAAGCTGCACAAGGGTTTTGAGAGATTTCTCTTGAAATGTTATGCGACACTCGTCCGATTCGTCCGTCACGGTGACGGACATATCTAGTTAAGCGTTTCGATAAGCTGAACGCAACGATTAAAAAATATCAAATCCAAGGAGGATATTTATGACAAATAGCAACTTTGATTGGCTAAATTGGGCCGGAATAGAAGAAAGCGATCACGATAGAATCCTCGTTGAAGCCAGAAAATGTGGAGTACCCGTCTTCGATTCGGATTCCAAGCATGACATCTTCAATAGATTGCTTGCTGTGAAAACCCTCAAATCCAACAGTAAGATGGTTTATATAAATATCGCCCTAACCCTTGTATCGCTTATTTCTGCAATTGCAACCGTCTATGGCAATCTAAAAGGCTTTTGATATGACAAGATCAATTTCATCTCTTTCTACAATTCATAAAATCTTATTGTCATTATCGTTGGCCTCTGTGATTTTTGGACTTTTTCTCCACAATCCAATTAGTGGATACGAAATTGAAATTCCGAATCCATCCAATTTGTCTGGCACAGCTAAGGTTCCATGCTCGGAGTCTGAAAAAGCAAGTTATAGAGCGGACTTTGAGCAAATAAGGAAGAGCGGCTTAAAAATTGCTGATGACCCTACTAAAGATCAAGAATATATAGACTCGTCTGTAGCAGCCTGCACCCACAGCCTTCCACTGACGATCATTGCCCCGATCTCTGAATGGAAAACAACATCGCCAATGATTATCTGGTTTGGCAGCGTGCTTAACGTTTTTCAGTATTCATTACTAATCACATCTATTTGCTTTTCTGTAGGTTTTATCTTTAGCCCGCGTAGGTGCGATTAGCATCGTGCAAACATTCAAGGAGCCACTTATTTCTTCACGGTGGTTACCGAGCGTCGACAAGCAATTTTGACGAATGAGGATGTGCGGGTTGCCTTGCGTGCTGCGATTATCAAGGTGCGTGAATCATATCCATTTACCATTGAGGCATGGGTATTGCTGCCCGATCATTTGCATTGCATTTGGACGTTGCCGGAAGGCGATGCCGATTTCTCTACGCGTTGGCGCTTGATTAAACGCGAAGTGACGCTTGCCATTGGCGCCAACTATTTTCGCGCAGATTTTCAGACTGAGCGCAGAAAACAAAAGCAGCAAGGCACGATTTGGCAGCATCGTTTTTGGGAACATTTAATTCGTGACGAGAGTGATTTCGCCGCGCATATGGATTACGTGCATGTCAATCCCGTCAAACATGGCTTGGCTAAAACGGTGAATGAATGGCCTTGGTCTTCGTTTCATCGTTTAGTCAAACAAGGAAATTATTCGTCGAATTGGACTGGAGATGACGCTATCGAGCAAAACTTGGTTTAGGATATCGATTGATTTTACAATTGTTTCAATCAATTGAAACCACAGAATTTTCGACAGCGCGGGTTACACCCGCCCTACATAGCTAGTGCGACATTTGACGCGGAAATTATAATTTCCGCCTAAGATAAACAAAATTTTTGCATTTGGTTCGAGGACGAAGATTGATGTTTAACATGACGGTCGGCAGGGAATCGCCGCGAGCTGTTTTTGTACTATTTTATTTATTGGTGGCGGCGACCTCGGCACCTCAACGTTCGGGCGCATAGCTTTAAAATTTCATGAAAAATAAATACCCAAACTTTGTATTCACGCTCATCGCGCTCACGGCCGTACATGCCGCGCACGCAGGTATTTTCGATTCGAAGAATAATGTCGCCAACGAAGTCGCAACTATTCATGAGACCAATGGAATCGACGCGTTAGCATTTAGCCCGGACGGAAGTTTATTGGTGGCTGCGAAATATAGTTACGCACATTCCGCACAGGTCTGGAACTGGCGCCAGTCACGGCGAGTGGGTCAGGAATTTAAACACGGTAATCTTGATCCACAGAATGCCGATGCGCTCCAATTTTCTATTGATGGTGCAGAAGCGGTTTGGTGCGGATACGTCGCTGCGGTTTGGCGAGTTAACGACGGTGTTGAAACTTACCGCCAGAAAGAAAAACCTGGAGAGAATTTTTGTGCCGCCGTAACGTACACGCCCAACGGCGACACCTTATTGATGTCACAAATGTCATTCGGGAGCCGCGTACATACATTAGCAGCCTACGACACAAAAACATGGAAATTAACTTGGAAATTGGAGAATCCCCAATTTTTCCCATCTGCATTTTCCCTAAGTTTCGATGGAAGATATGCCGCCATCGGTGGCGATCTTTATTCGGGCGAAAAGAATAGTCGAGGAGGCTTAATTTCCACGCAACGAATACGTATATTTGATTTGCAGGAGAGACGTCAAATTCAAGACATTCCAACGTTTTTAGGTGAAGTGGGCTCTCCTCGTGGCAAAATCGCAGCGTTGGCGTGGGGGGCAAACGGAAAGTTTCTTGCTGTCGGATTTAGTGGCGTCCCGAATGATGGCGCAGACGCCATTCGGATTTTGGATAGTGCCACAGGTGAAATATTAAGCCGAGAACCTGGGTCGAGAGGGACACACGTTAGAGGTATTCGCTTTACATCAGATGGAAAGTATCTGATTGTTGCGGGCATATCGAAAAGCGTCAAGATTTGGGATGGACAGCACACAAAGCTCTTGCAAGAGATTCCGGCTGATGCTGCCTCAATTGCGGTATCCCAGGACGGGCATTACTTAGCTTTAGGTGGTGGAGCGTTTGGCCTTGGAAATATTAGTGGCTTATTGGGTCTTTTGGCCCCATCGAAAGGCAAGGCGATTATTTACCAACTCAAATAGAGGGTTCGAGCAGTGAGCGCATTTTTGGTCTTGGCAGGCCTAAGCTTTCGTATATCGATTCCTCCTAAAGTTTAAGTCATGTCGGCCGGATGCAACCCGCTCTGCGAATCGATTCCTCAACTATTTATCGTTCAAATATAAACGCTGCATTCAAGAAAATCTGTTGTAACTCTCAAACGTCTTTCAGCGCGGCTTGCACCCGCCCACCATGGCTGATTACCGAAAACAACTCAGAATTGGATTTTTATGTTTATTTTTGACTGGATTGATGACATCGTTTTTCTTTTAGATTTACGGACATATTGGCGCATCTACCTCAGTGTCGCGTTTGGATTTCTACTCGTGCTCGTTCTGTCAAATTTTTTTACGCCAGAGTCGGTTTCAGTTTTTGGAATTATCTGCTGCATCGTGATTCCCGGAATCTTAGGCGGATTTTGGCACAAGGCCGCAACCCGCGATCAGTAAAGAGTCAATCGCCGCAGGCGTATTGCGGGCGGCCACCTCACATTTATCGAGCGGAAAAAATCCAGAACAAGGCACCGCCAGCGCGCACTGTTCATGCGCTTCTTCAGCCACTCTGCCCGCAAACCCGCATGGATGGTGCGTGCTGGCGGCATGCTTTTTTTATTTTTTTGTGTATAGCTCAATTGCCTCACGCGCAGCGAGGTGGAATCTGAGCATTAAAAGCTCAGCAAAAATCCTAAGACAAATACGTCCGCACATCGGTCTTGGCCTTGGTTTTGGCCAATCCAGCCAAGGGCAGACTCTTGTCCTGAGAGATTCCTCCATCTACCATCATCGATAAGTAGCGCAGGCAGCAGACCCTGAGGAAGGAAGAGAAATTGTCGATCTCGCCGCGGTAGGCGATCAGCTCGTCGTAGAGCTTGGTGATTAATTGGTTGGTGTTCATGCCGTCGCGTTCGGCGACTTCCTGCAGCACTTGCCAGAATAATCTCTCCAGCCGGACGGAGGTGACGACGCCGTGCAGGCGTATGGAATGGGCCTTCGCCTCGTACAGGCTAGGGTCGGCTTTGACAAAAATTTCACACATGGAAACTCCTTCAGAGGATGGCGACCGGGCAAAGCCTAGAGCAGCCTTGTCCGGTCGATTATACCTCCGGGATAGGGTCTTACAGTGTGATCCGGGTGCCCAGCAGCGCCAGGTATTGCGCCATCCAGGCGGGGTGCGCCGGCCATGCCGGGGCGGTCACAAAGTTGTTGTGGGTAACTGCCTCAGTCACGGCGATCTCGGCATAGTGGCCACCCGCCAATTCCACCTCGGGGCGACAGGCCGGGTAGGCCGAACAGCGCACGCCTTCCAGCACTTTGGCGGCGGCAAGTATCTGCGCGCCATGACAGACGGCGGCGATAGGTTTCTTTTCCAGCGCGAAATGTTTGACCAATGCGATCACTTTCGGATTGAGGCGCAGGTATTCTGGCGCACGGCCGCCGGGGATCACCAGGCCGTCATACTGGGTGGCATCGACAGCCGCAAAATCATGGGTGATGCCGAAGCGGTGGCCGGGTTTTTCCGTGTAGGTTTGCTGGCCTTCAAAATCATGGATTGCCGTGGCGACATAGTCACCGGCGATCTTGTCGGGGCAGACCACGTGTACGTCATGCCCCACCGCCAGCAAGGTCTGGTAGGGCACCATAGCCTCGTAATCTTCGACAAAATCGCCCACCAGCATGAGTATTTTTTTCGCCGCCATGATGTCTCCTTTAATTAAAATCAGAGTCAGTATTGTTGGCGCGTTTGCGCTGCGGCGGGTAATCGCGGGTTACTACATGCGCCTGCTGAAAAAACAATCCCGTCGCGACACTAGTCTTTCTCGAACAGGTTACCCAGGCCACCCAGCACCGAGCCCTGCTCTCCGCCGTGGCTACCGCCCATCTTCGATGCGCCGACGATGCGGTTGGCCAGGCGCGCCAGCGGCAGCGATTGCAACCAGACCTTGCCAGGGCCGCGCAGGGTAGTGAAGAACATGCCTTCGCCGCCGAACAGGGCGGTCTTGATGCCGCCGACATACTGGATGTCGTAATCGATGCCGCTGGTAAATGCCACCACGCAACCGGTATCGACCCGCAGGGTCTGGCCTGGCTGCAAGGTCTTTTCTATGATCGCGCCGCCGGCATGCACGAAGGCCAGGCCATCGCCCTCGAGTTTCTGCAGGATAAAACCTTCGCCGCCGAAGAAGCCCGCGCCGAGCTTTTTCTGGAACGCGATGCCCAGCGACACGCCCTTGGCGGCGCACAGGAAGGCGTCTTTCTGGCACAGCAAGGTACCGCCCATTTCGCCCAGATGCATGGGGATGATCTTGCCCGGATAGGCGGCGCCAAACGCCACCTTGCGCTTGCTACGGCCACCGTTCATGAAGACCGTGGTGAACAGCGATTCGCCGGTTACCAGACGCTTGCCGGCACCCAGCAGTTTGCCCATCAGGCCACCCTGAGAGGCCGAACCGTCGCCGAAGATGGTTTCCATCTGGATCTCGTCTTCCATGTAAAACATGGCGCCGGCCTCGCCCACCACGGCTTCGTTCGGGTCCAGTTCGATCTCGACGAACTGCATGTCATCGCCAAAAATTTGATAATCAATCACATCCATTGCCATGATTTTTTCCTAAAAAATAAGAGAGTTTGCGTTGCAGGAAAAGCTGCAAAGTGCGTGGCATTTTATCGGGGTTTTCGCGGCTGCGGTTTGCTTTTGTGGTGGTAATAAATGCGGAAAAATACCGGAATTCACCAATGCTACCTGCCAGCACGCAGCGCACGCTTTTCTATCCCGTGCCACGACAAGATCGCCAGCATTAAGGTGAGTGCAGCCGACGCAGACATCAGCGCCGCCACAGTAAGCTGCGGGAACAGGGCAAGCAGCGCCTGCTGCACCGGGAAGGCGTAGATATACACCCCGTAGGAATAGTCGCCGAGCGCATTGTATTTCCTGATCGCGCCGGCGGGAACATAGGCGAGGAAGAACAGGACATAGGCGATCAGCAAGTGATAGGTATAGAAAAACACCTGCTGATTGACCAGCCCGGCCGCCAGTATCGCCCATACACAAGGCCAGAATGCGCGCGGCGAGAGCCTGATGCGGTCTTTCAGCAAGCTGTAGGCGACGCCGGTGAAAAACAGGTAAAACAGGCGGATGAATTCCCTGCTGTTGAGGATGTAAAAGTCTTTCATGACGAACACCAGGCCAGCCATCAGCAGCGCCACGACAACCCATCCTGCAGGCGTCAGTTTATTTTTTTTTGCCCAGCGAAACGTCAGCCAGAACACGCCTAGCAAAAAGTACATGCAGACTTCATACAGCATCGTCCAGAGCGAGCCGTTAACGGCGCCGCGGAATGGGTTGGCAT
>CXWL01127999.1_pt1 | contig 15749 bp, 9 predicted proteins | sample 590931 | NCBI WGS metagenome assembly CXWL01 (sample SAMEA3498368, study PRJEB10139) | groundwater metagenome | biome: water well; material: biofilm material | place: Germany | collected 2015-04-27 | reverse complement strand
GCATCCGCACCGACGATACATACCGCATCAAAACAGCGCAAATGCGCGCCATTGAGCGGCAACATCAGCACGCGCTTATCGACTCTGGCTGAGATAAAAGGGGCGCTTTCGAGCTGAAGATTAAGGAAGGCGCGCCACTCGGCAAAAGAGAAAGACGCGTCCATATGCTGACAGTCGCCATTCAAGGCCTGCAACATTTGCAGAATCTGATTGCCGGCGCTCTCTTCTTGCATGCTGGCTTGAAGGCCGAGTTCTGCCATTAGTTGCAGGCTCACCGCGGTCCATTCCTTGAGGTTTTTACGTGCAGTAAATTTTCCAGCCTGACGCGCAAGTGCCGCTACCCAATGTCTTTCCTCCGGCAGGCCATCGAGTGCCGCCAGCACCGCATCCCAGCCGCCCAGCACATTGGCCCTGCGCAGCGCAAGCTCAATTGCCATGACGCGATCGGCTTTGAGCATGGCGGCATCCTGTTGCTGCTCTTCGCCGCCAACTTTACAGTGCAGATAGGGCGACTTCAGCAAATCGAGCAAGGCCATGGTGTCAGCTTTAGTCGCGACCACTTCAAACCATGCGGCCAGCGCGGCGGCGGCGCGCGTGGTGGATAACTTCCAGCCTGTCTCATCCGCGACAACGATGTTGGCGCGCTCCAGCAAGGCGCGGATGCGCCGCGCCACCACCCTGTCCTGAGCGATCACGGCGATCTTTTGCTTGCCGCCTTGCAGCCATTCCACGATGGTCTGCGCAGTCTTTTGCGCCTCATCCTCCAGCGAGCTGGCCTCATATAGGCGCAGCTGCGGGGCAGTGGTTTGCCTCTCGACTTGTGCACCATCCGTCCGCTCGCCCTCAGTCAGGTCAGGCCAGGCAGATGCATAGCTTGGCGGCAAACTGGTACAACGCCAGTCCAGATGTATCGTTATCACCGGCTGTTTTAATTGATAGGCATCGAGGAAGGCCTGTTCCATCGCATCTGGCGCGGCCGGGGTGATCCACAACAGGGGCTCGCTGGCATTGTTCGCTATCTGCATCATTTTTTGGTAACGCTGGACAATCGCGTCGTGCGAGTCGAGCTGGCTTTGCCAGATACTCCAGACCAGCTGCGTTTCATCCGAAACGATTTTCTGCACCGGCATGGGCAGCTGCGCCAGAGCCGCGTGCCAGCGCTTTTCCAATTCCGGCTTGCCGAGATCCAGCGTGGGCAGGAAGGCCAGCGTCAGTTCATCAGCCAGACTCAGCAAGGTTTGCGCCAGAGGCAGCAAATCGGTATTGCGTTTAGCGCCAAAAAGGCTTTTTAACCACGCCTGGTCCCGCAACTGGGCATACAGGCCCATCAGGCGCTCGCTGCTTGCGCTGACACGGGGCGCGCCGGTTAGCGGCGGCAGCATCTCCAGCCAGGCAAACATGGTATTGATGCGTGGCGGAATAAAATTGCCGGACAGCTCCCTGCTCAAGGCCTGAAGAAAAAGTTGCGCATGCTCAAAGGTAGGCACCAGCACTCTGATGGCGGAGTAATCCCTGCCTGTACTGGGCGACCAGCCCGGCATCGCACTCAAATGCACAAACTTGCTCGCCACATGATCCCAATACCGGGGGGATGCTGCAATGAATTCTGGAGGTTGGCGCATGAGGGGAAATTTGAAGAGTAAGATTGCAATACAACGGCAATGGAGCGTAATGATTTTGCCAGGCGGACAAACATTTTATGCGACTGTGCCTGCAAATTAATAGCGATTGACGCACTTTTCCAAAAAATAGGTTATTATTTGAAAGCTAGTTTGCCGCTTGACATGATCAATTGCAATGTTGCTCTCATCAGACTCATTGATCAGCCCATTGAATTGATACAGATTACCTCCAGATAAAAGCTGTTGTTAGCTGTGTACTGCGTATCAAGTAGGCCTTGAATTGGAAGTGCTGCACTCATGTAGCGCTGTTACCCTTTAAATTACCCCTCTCACCGAGAAATCCATGAGCGAAAACATCAAATACGTAAGCGATGCTTCTTTTGAAGCAGACGTTTTAAAATCCGACAAACCTGTATTAGTCGATTTCTGGGCTGAATGGTGTGGTCCATGCAAGATGATCGCCCCCATGCTTGAAGAAGTCGCCAAAGAATATGATGGTAAAGTAGTCATCGCCAAGTTAGATGTCGACGCCAACCAGGCAATACCGGCCAAGTTCGGCATTCGTGGTATCCCGACGCTCATTCTGTTCAAGGACGGCGCAGCTGCGGCGCAAAAAGTAGGCGCACTCTCCAAAGGTCAACTGACATCCTTTATCGATAGTAATATTTAAGGTAAGATGCGGCTCTATCCATCAAGCGATGCCTGCATGCCGCATGTATCGCTTGAAAAAATAGTCCAGACGCAGATACTTAGAAACATTTTGAGAATACTTTTCTGGTGATCTAACAAGCTTATAAAATAGCTCAATGAGATAGCTTAAATAGCTAAATTACCAGAAACATTCATAAACACCACCCTGTAGTTCACTTCTGTTCACTCCCCCACCTCTACCTCCCGTCTCGGGACACTCAACATGCACTTATCAGAATTAAAGGCGTTACACGTTTCGGCATTGCTAGAAATGGCCATTAGCCTAGACATAGACAACGCCGCACGGATGCGCAAACAAGAACTCATGTTCGCGATCCTTAAAAAGCGCGCCAAATCCGGCGAACAAATTTTTGGCGATGGCGCCCTCGAAGTATTGCCTGACGGCTTTGGCTTCCTGCGCTCGCCCGATGCCAGTTACATGGCATCCACCGACGATATTTATATCTCGCCCTCGCAGATCCGCCGCTTCAATCTGCACACCGGCGATTCGATCGAAGGTGAAGTACGTACTCCCAAAGACGGTGAGCGCTACTTTGCCCTGGTCAAGGTGGACAAGGTCAACGGCGAAGCGCCGGAAGCCTCCAAACACCGCATCCTGTTTGAAAACCTGACACCGCTACACCCGAACAAGGTCTTGCAATTAGAGCGCGATATGCGCGGTGAAGAAAACACTACCGGTCGCATCATCGATTTGATTGCGCCTATCGGCAAAGGCCAGCGCGGTCTGCTGGTGGCCTCACCTAAATCCGGTAAGTCGGTCATGTTGCAGCATATTGCGCATGCGATTACGACCAATCATCCAGATGTGACCATGATCGTCTTGCTGATCGACGAGCGTCCGGAAGAAGTCACCGAGATGCAGCGTTCAGTACGCGGTGAAGTGGTGGCATCGACTTTTGATGAACCGGCCACACGTCACGTACAAGTTGCTGAAATGGTGCTGGAAAAAGCCAAGCGCCTGGTAGAAATGAAGAAAGACGTGGTGATTCTGCTCGACTCGATTACCCGTCTGGCGCGTGCCTACAATACCGTGATACCGGCGTCCGGCAAAGTGCTGACCGGTGGTGTTGATGCCAACGCCTTGCAACGCCCTAAGCGTTTCTTCGGTGCCGCGCGTAATGTCGAAGAAGGCGGTTCACTGACCATCATCGCCACTGCCCTGATCGAAACCGGCAGCCGCATGGATGACGTGATCTACGAAGAGTTCAAGGGTACCGGTAACATGGAAGTGCATCTGGAACGCCGCCTCGCCGAGAAGCGCGTGTATCCATCAATCAACCTGAATAAATCCGGCACACGTCGTGAAGAATTGCTGATCAAGCCTGATCAACTACAAAAAATCTGGATCTTGCGCAAGCTGCTGTACAGCATGGACGAGATCGAAGCGATGGAGTTCATCCTCGACAAGATGAAGGCGACTAAAAACAATGCAGAGTTTTTCGAAATGATGCGGCGCGGCGGGTAATCCCACCTGGTTTGCTGGAATAAAAAAGCCGGTACCATTGTTTGGTACCGGCTTTTTTATTCTGTAATGCGTTAAAAATCTCAACATCATCAGGCCCACACCGCACTATCCATGCGCCTCTTCAAGGCATCGCCTCTGCAAGGCGCATGGATAGTGCGTGGTGGCGGTGCCGCCAATTCATTTTAGCGGCATCCATAAGCTAACCCTAAGGCCTGGCTTCCTGTTCCTGCCAGCCACCGCCGAGTACTTTGTACAAGGTGACCTGATTCTGCAAACTGGCAAGGTTGGTCTGAACTTCCGCCTGTTGCGCAGCAAACAGCGAACGCTGTGCATCAAGCAAGTCGAGATAACTTGATGCGCCGTTGTTGTAGCGCAGGTCTGACAGCTTGTAACGCACCGCTTCTGCATCGGCCTGCGCGCGCTGCGCCCTGAGCTGCTCGCCATAGGTTGCCTGCCCGGCCAGAGCATCCGCCACTTCACGGAAAGCCAGCTGTACCGCTTTTTCATATTGCGCTACCCGAATGTCACGCGTGGCTTTGGCGATATCCAGATTCGCCCGGTTACGTCCCGCATCAAAAATTGGCAAGAGCAGCTGCGGAGCGACTGTCCAGGCAAAGCTTCCGCTCTTGAATAGGCCCGACAATTCATCACTGACACTGCCCGCGCTACCGGTCAAGGAAATGCGCGGAAAAAATGCCGCGCGTGCAGCGCCGATATTGGCATTGGCGGCAATCAATTGCTGCTCTGCCTGGCGAATGTCCGGCCTGCGCGTTAATAAATCAGACGGCAGACCAGGGGACAACTCGGCACCGATCTGCATCGTATGGAGAGTCGCGTTCGACGCCGGCAAATCAGCTGGCAGACCCTGGCCGACCAGCAGCACCAGGGCATTCTGATCCACTGCCCGCTGGCGCATTTGCTGCGCCAGTGCCACATGTGCTGTCTCAACCAGGGATTCACCCTGTCGCAGGTCGAGTTCAGACACCACGCCGTGCTCGAACTTCAGCTGTATCAGCTTGAAGGATTCTTCGCGTGCCTTCAAAGTTTGCCGCGTCAGTGCCAGCAATTCGTCATCCGCCAGCAGGCTCAGGTAAATGTTGGCAACCGAAGCGATCAGCGTGATGTGGACATTTTTCCGCGCCTCCTCTGTCGCCAGGTATTCTCCCAGCGCGGCCTTGCTCAACTCGTTCACACGCCCGAAGAAATCAAGTTCATAAGAGGTCATCGACAAACCTGCCATGTAGGTGCTGCTGATCTCGCCTTTGGAATTAGGCCCGCGGCTCCCGCTGGCAAGCACGCCAACGCCAGGCAACTGGTCGGCGCGGCGGACCTGATACTGGGCCCGTGCCTGCTCGATATTGAGGATCGCCACCCGCAGGTCGCGATTGTTTTGCAAGGCGATCTCGATCAGGCGCTGCAAACGCGCATCAGCAAAAAAGCGCCGCCACTCAAGGTCGGCCGCAGCTACGGCAGCGCCTTGCCGGCTCTCAAAAAAACTTGTCGCCACCGGCATTGCCGGACGCTCATACGATGGCGCAAGCGATATGCATCCTGTCGCAAGCAGGGGCAAAGCTAATGCAGCAAATTTCATTGCCCGTTTACTTTTATTCATGCTTATCCCCATTTTGACTAGCGCTGACAGCAGCTGGTACGACAGTTTCCTGTTCCGTCGCTCCGGACAGAGCACGTCGCCCCTTAAATATTTTACGGATAACGACAAAGAAAACCGGTACGAAAAACACGCCTAACACGGTGGCAGCGATCATGCCGCCCATGACGCCGGTACCGATAGCGCGCTGGCCAGCAGAACCTGCGCCGCCGGCAACCACCAAAGGCAGAACACCGCAGATAAACGCCAGCGACGTCATGATGATAGGTCTGAAACGCAAATGGCATGCCTCCAACGTCGCCTCGATCAAGCCCTTGCCCTGCTCTTGCAAACTTTTGGCAAATTCAATAATCAACACGGCATTTTTTGCACCGAGACCAATGATAGTGATCAAGCCGACTTTAAAATACACGTCGTTCGGAAAGCCGCGAAGCTCAGAACCCAGCAAAGCGCCGAGCACGCCAAGCGGCACCACCAGCAGCACAGCCACAGGAATCGACCAGCTTTCGTACAAGGCTGCCAGTGACAAAAACACCGCCAGCAGCGCAAAACCGAGCAACACAAAGACGGTAGAGCCCGACAGTTTTTCTTCGCGCGATTGCCCTGTCCATTCGAAAGCAAAACCCGGCGGCAATTGCGCAGCCAGCTTTTCCATTTCATCGAGCGCGTCGCCGGTACTGCGGCCCGCGACGGCATCACCGGCGATACGCATGGTCGGGTAGCCGTTATAGCGCACGGTTTGCATAGGGCCGGTAATCCAGTGCGTTTTGGCGAAGGTGGACAAGGGAACCGCCTGCCCTTTTGCATTAATCGCATTCAACTTAAGCAAATCGTCTGGCTGCATGCGTGTTTGCGCATCCGCCTGTACGATCACGCGCTGCAGTCGGCCGGCGTTGGGGAAGTCGTTAATATAGGCAGAGCCCAGCGCGGTAGAAATCGCGCTGTTGATGGCATCGAACGAGACGCCCAGCGCATTGGCTTTTTCTCTGTCGATATCAAGCTGAAGCTGAGGTGCATCTTCCAGGCCATCGGGGCGCACGCCGGTCAGTATTTTGCTTTTTGACGCCATCCCTAGCAGCTGGTTGCGCGCGGCCAGCAAGGCATCATGCCCATTGCCGCCACGGTCCTGCAAACGGAAGGTAAAACCCGTACCGCGCCCGAGTTCGGGGATAGGCGGCGGGCTCAGTGCAAAGACAAACCCGTCACGCACCTCTTTCATCATCGCGCCTGTCGCTCGTCCTGCCACCGCTTGCGCGCTGCTGTTGGCCCCCTTGCGCTCATCCCAATCCTTGAGCGTGATAAACGCCAGCGCCGCATTCTGGCCGCTGCCGGAAAAACTAAAGCCGAGCACGCCCACCATGCTTTGTACTTCGGGCTGTTTTAGCAGGAAATCCTCTACATGTTTCAAGGTGGCTGAAGTGCGCTCGAAAGTCGCTTCTGGCGGCAACTGGATATTGGCAATGATGTAGCCCTGATCCTCATTGGGCAGGAATGACGCCGGCATACGCGCAAACAACAGGGCGACCACCGCAACTATCGCCGCAAACACCACCAGGTAACGTGCCGTGCGCTGCAGAATACGCGCGACCCAGCCTTCATAGCCCTTTGCGGTCTTGGCGAAACGACGGTTGAACCAGCCGAAGAAACCGCGTTTTTCATGGTGATGGCCTGCCTCAACGGGCTGCAGCAGATGTGCGCACAAGGCCGGCGTTAACGACAGTGCCATAAACGCAGAAAAGCCTATCGACGACACCATGACGATGGAAAACTGGCGGTAAATATTACCGACCGCGCCGCCAAAGAAAGCCAGCGGGACAAAGACCGACATCAGCACCACGGTCACACCGATAATCGCGCCGGAGATCTGCGCCATCGCTTTGCGTGTGGCCAGCAGCGGCGACAGCCCTTCTTCGCTCATGATCCTTTCGACGTTCTCCACCACGACGATGGCATCATCGACCACGATACCGATGACCAGCACCATGCCGAACATCGTCAACACATTAATGGAAAATCCGGCGACTAGCATGACCGTAAACGCGCCCATCAGCGCCACCGGAACAACAATACTAGGGATGACGGTGTAACGGAAATTTTGCAGGAATAAGTACATCACCAGGAACACCAGAATCATCGCTTCGATCAGGGTTTCCACCACCTGGGAAATCGAAATATCAATGAAGCGGGAACTGTCAAACGGCACATTAAACTTTACCCCTGGCGGAAAGTATTTCGACAGCTCATCCATCCGTACGCGCACTGCCTGGGCGGTCGCGAGAGCATTGCCGGTTGGCGACAGTTGTATGCCCACACCGGTCGATGGCTTGCCGTTAAGACGGGCGGAGGTGCCATAACTCTGGCCGCCGATTTCAATCCTGGCAACGTCTTTCAGGCGCACCGATGACCCGTCCGCGTTTGCGCGCAGGACGATATTGCCAAACTGCTCAACCGTGCTCAATTGCCCCGGCACGACCACGGTAGCGGTCATGGTCTGACCAGGAATGTGCGGTAACTCGCCTATCGTACCTGAGGAAACTTGCGCATTCTGGGTACGGATCGCGGTATTGACATCATTGGCGGCGAGATTAAAGCTGACCAGCTTTGCAGGATCGATCCAGATACGCATAGCGCGCTCGGTACCGAATAGCTGGGCCTGGCCAACCCCGGGAATACGCTGAATTTCAGGCAAGATCGTGCGCGAAGCATAATCACCTAAGGCGACCGGATCGAGCTTAGGGTCATCGGAAGAAAGCACCACAAACATCAGGAAGTTTGCCCTGGCCTTTTCAACCCTGACACCCTGTTGCACAACAGTTTGCGGCAAACGCGGTGTTGCCCGCGCCAGGCGGTTTTGTACATCCACCTGCGCCAGATCAGGGTTGGTGCCGGTATCGAAACTGAGTGTAATCGAACCGCTACCGTTGGCCTGGCTGACCGATTCCATGTAAATCAGGCCGGGGGAACCGTTCATCTCACGTTCGATGACGCTGATCACGCTGTCTTCCAGCGTCTGTGCTGAAGCACCTGGATAGGCAGCGGAAATAACGATAGAAGGCGGTGCAACCGGCGGATATTGCGCAATTGGCAGCTGCTTGATCGCTATGCCGCCCATTACCAGAATAAAAAGTGCGATCACCCATGCAAAAATCGGGCGATCAATGAAAAAACGGGCCATTTGGCGCTCCTATTCTTATTTACCGCGAGCCGCAGATGCGGCAGCACTGGCGGCACCGGCTGCCTGAGCAGATGCATTCCATGGAACCGCCTTGACCGGCGCACCCGGAGCCATCATCATTTTCTGAAAGCCATCGACCACCACCTGCTCTCCGGTTTTTAAGCCATCCAACACTAGCCATTGATTACCCTGCGCTGCGCCAACCTTGACTTTACGTGCTTCAGTTTTGCCGCTGGCATCCACCACCATGACGGTATCACCCTGGGCGGAACGGGTCAGTGCCTGTTGCGGCAGCAACATAGCGGACGGCACTAACTCTTGCGAGAGACGTACGCGTACATACGACCCTGGCAGCAAAAAACCATCAGGGTTCTGCACTTCAGCCCGTAAAGTCACCTGGCCTGAAGTCTGGTCCACAGTCACATCGGAAAACAGCAATTTACCCTTTTGTGCGAATTCGCTGCCATCGTCCAGCACTATCGTCACCGGCACTGCGCTTTCGCCCGCAGCAGCAGCCTTTTTCCCGGACATCGCGCGGCGCAGACGCTGCACTTCATTGCTCGACTGGGTAAAGTTGACATACACCTTGTTGGTTTGCTGAATCAGCGCAAGTTGCGTTGCCTCTGTCTGGCTGACCAGCGCACCCTCGGTCACCAACGCACGGCCGATGCGACCTGAGATAGGCGCCGATACGGTAGCGTAAGCGAGCGTGATTTTGGCCGACTGAACTGCAGCATTGCCAGCGGCAACATCGGCTTCTGCCTGTTTCTGGGCAGCGACAACGCTGATGTATTCCTGCTTGCTGACCGCATTGGCTTCTGCCAGCGGTTTATAGCGTGTCGCCTGCGCACTGGCCTGGCTTAAATTTGCCTGTGCCTTGCTTAAGGTGGCCTGAGCGCTATCGAGTGCAGCCTGATACTGGGACGCATCGATTTGAAACAAGGCCTGGCCTTCTTTGACTTCGCTACCCTCGCGGAACAGTCGCTTTAGCACCACGCCATTGACACGTGCGCGCACTTGCGCCACGCGCACCGATTCAACCCGGCCTGGCAACTCGATTTGCAGAGGCACTGACTGCAGACTTGTCGTGATCACGCCAACTTCAATTGGCGGCCGTCCAGCGCCAGCTCCGGCAGCTCCGGCCGCATCTTTTTTCCCGCCGCAGGCAGAAAGCAAAAGTGAAACGGCTAACAAGCTGATGGCAAGACCCGGCCTATGAGGAAATAAAAATGTAGATGTGCGCATTGCGGCACTCCCTGAAAATTGAAAAGAAGATGTGATGAACACACCCCGGCGCAACAGACCGGGGTCAGCTAAATTCATTTAGTCACTACAACAAAGGATCACAGTATATACTAACTTACCTACACGAATGTATCTAAGCAATTTTTGGGAAAACTCATGGTTCGCAGAACGAAAGAACAGGCACTGGTTACGCGCGATTGCATTCTGGATGCAGCCGAACTTCTGTTCGAGGCAAAAGGGGTATCGCGCACGACCTTACATAATATTGCGGAAAAAGCCGGGGTAACTCGGGGAGCAATCTACTGGCATTTCGAGGACAAATCGGCACTTTTCACAGCAATGATGGACAGAGCCACCACGCCGCTGGAAGCCGTCCTGCAAGCTACCGATGACGCATCCGTCACTGATCCTCTGCAAGATGTGCGATGCTGGCTACAGACACTTTTCGAGCTCACCGCAAACGATGCGAAAACCCGCAGAGTGTTCGAAATCATCACCCACAAGATCGAATATGTGGATGAACTGACCGGCGTGCGCGACCGCCACGTCGCCAACACAAGACAATGGCTGGCACAAGCCGAAGCACGCCTTCATCTTGCCATCGCCCGGGGAATTCTCAAATCTGATCTTCCGGCTCAGGTCGTGGCGCGCACATTGCTGGGCCTGGCCAGCGGGCTGATACATATGTGGCTGCTTGACCCTGAATCTTTCGACCTGGTGCAGACCGGCTCCCAGGCTGTTGACGATTACCTCAACTACCGTCGCGTCAGTCCTGACACGCATGATTGACAAAATTTTACCAGCGCCAAATATCATAAATTAAAGACAATTTAAGCATGAAAAATATTTTCAATATACGCGTTGACACAAAATAATAAGCATTGACTCAAAGCAATAAATATATTGCCGCAAGGAATTTTTATTGCTAAGATGCGCGCCTAATTCGCCGATAGGGGGCTTTGTTGCAGGTGCAGATTTCCCATTCCCACCTTTCTTATCTGGTCGAATCACCTATTAATCACCCATTAATCAATGGTTTTATATTGGAATTTTTATGAAAATAGCAAAATTATTAGTTGCCTTTATTTTGGCTTTCAGCGCAAGCTTAGGCATGGCCGCAGACAAAGCGCCTACGCTAGACAAAAACAGCTGCGGCAAATTTGAATACCCAAAAGCAGCTTTAATGAATGAGGAAGCTGGCGTCGTTTCACTCTCATTATTGGTTGGGACAGATGGTACAGTCTCTGATTCAAAATTGGAAAAATCAAGCGGTTCCAAAACTTTAGACAAGGCCGCGGTCAAGATTTATAGCGCCTGCAAATATTCTCCTGCCATAAAAGATGGCAAATCAGAACAAGCCTGGACCAAGATTGAACATGTCTGGAGTCTGACCTGATCAGCAACATCACCTCATCACGCTGCGGGCATTGATAGCAAATAGCAAATGTGATTAAGAAAGAACAGGCCTCTTCCACGAGGCCTTTTTTTTGACCAGAAACACAGCGCCAACCCCAGCCAAGGCTCAAACAAGCACAAGCTTGTTCCGCAAGCACTTGTTTTTATTGTATAATCCTCGGCTGGCATTTAGCCACAGGTACTTTTAAACCAGGCAAGTGATACACAATCGGGTCAAGAAGCAAGGCGACCGACGAAGTGGGTATTGGCTACCGATCTTTTTTTCGAGGCAAGCATGAGAGATGGCATACACCCAAACTATCGTGAAGTTCTGTTCCACGATGTTTCCAACGATTTCAAATTCATCACACGTTCCACGATCAATACACGTGACACAATGGAATTTGAGGGAAAACAATACCCACTGGTAAAGATCGAGGTTTCTTCTGAATCTCATCCTTTCTACACTGGTAAACATAAAATTGTTGACACCGCTGGTCGTGTTGATAAATTCCGTAAGAAGTTCGGTACTGTCGGTTCCAAAACTTCAGTTTCAGAATAAGATAGATCGAATCTGTTGTATGAATAAAAAAAGGCAGCCTGGGCTGCCTTTTTTACATAATTTTCATGTAAGTTTATTATTCATCGAATACTTTCCCCCCCCTCTAGAGATATGAAGCCAGTCCGCCTCCCTGCCGCCGCGACCAATGCGCTCCCGCGCTGGAGCATTCTTGCTTTATGCCTGCTCTACATCCTGCCAGGGCTTATAGGGCGAGATCCATGGAAGGGCGAAAACGACGCCTCGAGCTTTGGCATCATGTGGACGATGGCGCATGGCGGCCTGAACGACTGGCTGTGGCCACATATTGTCGGCATGCCCATGCCTGAAGAAGGCCCCTTAGCATTCTGGTGCGGTGCGCTTTTCATCAAACTGTTCGGCTGGCTGCTGGGCGACCCGATGGCCGCACGCTTATCGACTGGATTTTTTTTCATCCTGGGTGCCGTATCGGTCTGGTACACCACCTACTTACTCGGCCGCAGGACAGAGGCGCAACCGCTTAAGCTGGCATTTGGCGGACAGCCGGAACCCAGGGATTTTGGCAGAGCCCTGGCCGACGGCGCTTTGCTGATTTTTCTTGGCTGTCTTGGCTTACTGGTACGCAGTCACGAAACCAGCGCAGAAACCTTGCACATTTCCCTAGTCGCCTATGCCTTATATCTTTGCGCAAGATTTTTTGATGCCCCGACAAAAAGCATAGCGCTCAAGCTAGGTGCCGTGTTCGGCTTGCTGATCTTGACACGTGGCTGGATACTGCCGGGCGCCCTGTTCATCAGTCTGGTTTTTCTCTGCGCCTATCGCGGGCAACAGCAACTGATTGGACGGCTTTGCCTGGCCCTGCCAGTTGCTGCCATAGTCGCAGGTAGCTGGCTATTGGCGATCAACCTGCTCCGCCCCTATGACAGCTCGCCATACCAGGCATGGATGTTGTGGAATTATCGTCAGATCGGTTTTCCTTCGTTTGCCAGTATCGGCTATTTTTTCAAATATGGGATCTGGTTTGCCTGGCCTGCCTGGCCTTTTGCTGCCTGGGCTGTCTATGCCTGGCGCAAACAGGAACGCGCCCTGCACGTCTCCTTACCGGTGGCATTTTTAATCTGTTTTACCCTGCTGGCACTGATCAACAATTTTTCTGAAGAAGGCATACTTCTGCCATTACTGCCGCCACTTGCCATTTTGGCGGCATTTGGCTTGCCGACGATGAAGCGTAGCGCCATCAATGCAGTCGACTGGTTTTCGGTGACGGTCTTGACCGGAGGGGCAGCGATAGTCTGGCTGGGCTGGATTGCCGAACAAACTGGCTGGCCAACCGGAGTCGCAAAAAAGGTCCTGAGCTGGGCGCCTGGTTACCGGCCAGAATTCAATCTCTTCACCTTTATCATTGCACTCGCGGTCAGCTTCTTGTGGTTCCGTATGGTGTACTGGCGTATTTCCCGCCAGCCTTCGGTACTCTTGCGCGCGGTTGTGCTCTCTAGCGGAGGGGTTATTTTATGCTGGTTCTTATTGATGACCTTATGGCTTCCGCTGATCAACCATCGTGTCAGCTATGCCAGCGTTGCTGCACAAATCACGGAGAAATTGACCGATACCTATCGCTGTATCGACAGTAATGCAGGCCCTTCACAGCGCGCTTCCTTCGCCTACTTCGGCCAACTTCATTTCGCTGGCTTTTCTGAGCAGAACTGTGATGTATTACTCCTGCAAAGCAAGCGGCGCTCGCCCAGCGCTACACAGGCATCGGTAAATGACTATCCGGGCAACTGGGATTTGTTATGGGAAGGCCACCGGGCTTCCGATAAAGACGAGTTTTTCTCGCTGTATCGAAAAAAATAGCATGCACTACGATCTACATCATGTATCAAGCAAGCTGCCTAAACATTATCGGGTCAGCAAAAGACACTGCACAGGAAAACCATCAAGGTGTTCAAATGCTGTGATGCTGGCGGCGACATGAATCAGTTTTCCATCTCAAAATTCTTCAATATTAAAGCGATACCTGCCGCAGTCCTTACTGCAGCCGTGTTTTTTTCAATTACGGCATGGCTGTGCTGGCTGACGTTCCAGGCGTCAAAGGAAAACGCCGAGCGCCGGCTGCAGGAAAATGTCTTTCAGCATCACGCAAGCGTGCAAAGTGAGCTGGATCACGAATTTTCCCGTCTCGAATCCTTTGTCAGCCTGTATAACATCTCGCCCAACTTTGATCGTTACGCCTTCCATTCCTTTGCAAAAATTGACGACCGCCCCTGGCTAGTCGCCAAGCTATTTTCCAAAAGGCTTAACTTTCAAGACATCGCCACTTTTGAAAACGCCGTCAAGACCGACACCACTGTCGATGTGCGCGGATATCCCACATTCAAGGTCAGGGACATCATCCCCGGCGAAGATGCACTGGTGGCGCTCTACATGGAACCCAGACATAAACTGGAAAAGATCCACGGGCTGAATCTGGACAAATGGTTTGCTACCAATAACAAACGAATGAAAGAGCTTAACCAGCCGCTTTCCTTCATGGTCAATGACGATCATCCCATCCTCAAAGGAAAAGATATCGTCATTTCTATCCCCGTGTATGAAACCGGCCTGCCTGTGCGCTCTGTCATACAAAGAAAAATCGCCTTCAGCGGCGCCTTTACCACGGTCATTGCAACCGACAAGTTATTGCATCACCTGTTCGACTCAGCCAACCTGCACCTGGCCAATGCCATTCTTTCCGGAACCGGATTGAATAATGAGCCGCTCAACATCGCAATCAATGGCAACAGATCGAAGCTACAGAAAACCAATTTTCTTCCGAAGACGCACACTTTTACTATGCCGCTAACAGTGCCGGGAAAAAAATGGCAAATGCATTACGAAATCCAGACCAGTGAGGACATCGCGGACAGAAATATCATCTGGTTAATTGCCATCATCGGCAGCTTACTCTCCATTTTTGCGACCGGATTTATCTATGTGACAGTCCAGACAGGGAAAATAGCCAACCGCCTTGCAAAAGAAATGACCAGCGCCTTGCACATCAGTAAAAGTTCACTGCTTGAGACGCAGCGGCTGGCAAAAATGGGCAGTTTCCAGCTCAATGGCTTGCGCCAGGTAACCGCATTGACCGGCAACATACAGGCCTTATTCGGCCTCGCCATGGAAGAAAAAATCAATACGCTTGCGGACATCTTGCGGCACGTAGAACCCGAAGATACCCTAATCTTCAATGACATCGTCTACGCTGCAATGGAGACCCCGCTCCATACTCACCAGATCGTACAAATCAACGGACAAGAAGCGTCATGGCTCAATCTTATTATTGATTCCAGCAATACCGCCCCCGGCGCAACACTGCGCATCATCGCCATGGATGTCACCGAAAAATATCAGGCAGAACAAAAAATCAAACATCTGGCTTACCAGGATACGTTGACGGGCCTGGCCAACCGGGCTAGCCTGCGCCTCGCGACTGAACATGCGCTGGAAAATTCCCGCATGGCCGGCAATAAGCTGGCCCTGCTTTTTCTTGATCTTGACCGTTTCAAATTTATCAACGACTCGGTCGGCCACGATATCGGTGACCAGGTGCTGGCAGAAATCGGACAACGCCTTCGCAATGCGGTAAAGAGCCGGGATTTCATTGCGCGCCTGGGCGGAGATGAATTTGTCATCCTGGTTGAAGAGTTGGCCTCGGAATCAGATTTGCGGGCGATCGCCGACAGGATCCTCTCCCTGGTTTGCGCGCCCATGGTGATGGGCCTGCACACTTACTACCTGACCACCAGCATAGGCATAGCGATTGCTGAAAATGGCTTACCGGACGTCGATGTCTTAATGAAGCAGGCAGACATTGCCATGTACCACAGCAAGGAAAGGGGCAAAAATAAATACACGGTTTTCTCCAGTGAAATTGCCGAAGAGTTAGAGAAAAAAACCAGCCTGGAAAGGAAAATGCGTATCGCCATAGAAGAATCCCGCTTCCTTCCCTA
>CXWL01117463.1_pt1 | contig 15750 bp, 15 predicted proteins | sample 590931 | NCBI WGS metagenome assembly CXWL01 (sample SAMEA3498368, study PRJEB10139) | groundwater metagenome | biome: water well; material: biofilm material | place: Germany | collected 2015-04-27 | reverse complement strand
CGAAGTCGGCGAGCACGCCGTCGACGCCATCGAGGCTGGTGCCGGACATCAGGCCGATGTAGAGCGAAGAAGTGTTGTTCATGGTCTGCTCAAAAAACGTCGTTAGCGTTGAAGGATGTGCGTCATCGCTGCGGATACAAAATTGGGTCCCCGCCTTCGCGAGGACGACGGCGCTTGGATCGTCGTCCTCGCGCACGCGGGGACCCAAGTTCGTCGCGTCGAGTCGAGGCCAACCTTCAAACCGGCTAAAAAAAATGGGCGGGAAAGCGATTCGCCTTCCCGCCCATTCATGGTGATGGACTAGCGTGCCGCCAGCGCGGTACCGCCCGGACGCAGCAGCGCGAAGCGGTGGCTCATGTCGGCCGCCGAATTCTTGAAGCGGGCCAGTTCGGCCGGGGTCATCGGCGCCTGGGCGATCACGTTGATCGCGTTCGGGTCGCGCGCTTCGTTGTTGACGCGGAATTCGTAGTGCAGGTGGGCGCCGGTCGACCAGCCGGTCGAGCCGACGTAGCCGATGATGTCGCCCTGGCTGACTTTGCTGCCCTTGCGCAGGCCCGATGCGAACCGGCTCATGTGGGCGTAGGCGGTGCTGTAGTTGGCCCAGTGCTTGATCACGACCATGTTGCCGTAGCCGCCGGAGACGCCTTCGAAGTCGATCACGCCATCGCCCGATGCGCGGATCGGCGTGCCGAGCGCGGCGGCGAAGTCGATGCCCTTGTGCGCTTTCCAGTTGCCCGAAATCGGGTGCACGCGCATCGAGAAGCCCGATGAAATCCGCGAGAACTCAAGCGGCGACTTGAGGAAGGACTTTTTCAGCGCCTTGCCGTCGAAAGTGTAGTAACCGCCGCCGGCCTTGCTCGATGGATCTTCGAACCACACCGACTGATAGGTCACGCCGCGGTTGACGAACTCGCCGGCCAGGATGCGGCCTGCGCGCACCATCTCGCCGTCCTGCCAGAACGTTTCGTAGACCACGTTGAAATGGTCGCCGCGTTTCAGGTCGGTACGGAAGTCGATGCTGGTCGAGAACATCTCGATGATCTGCGCGACGATGGTGTCGGGCATCTTGCCGCCGTCGGTGGACGAATCGGTGGCCGAATACAGCGAATTGCTGATGGTGCGCGCGCGCATTTCGACGCGGCGCTCGAGTTTCGGCGCGGCTTCCTGGGCGACGAACTGGTTGTTCTTGCGGCTGATCGAAATCGTCTTGACCGGGATGTCCTGGTTGTCGACGATGGTGGTGCGCAGCCACTGCAGCTGGCCGTCGTCGGACGTCTTGGCCTGAACGCGCTTGCCGGTCTTGAGCTGCATGATGCCCTTGGCGACCTTGTCCTTCTTGATGAAGGAGGCGGCTTCCTGGTCATCGACGCCGAGACGCGACAGCAGCGAGGCGAGCGAATCGCCAGGGCGCACTTTCTCTTCGTGGATGAATTGCTGGGGTTCTTGCTGAAGCGCAGCGATCTGTTCCGCCAGGTTCGGCAGTTCCAGGTCTTGCGCGATGGATTTGACTGGGAGGTCGGCGGCGTCGGGAGCCAACGGCGCGACGCCGGCAGCGCCGAATGCGCACACTGCAAGAAAGATCGCGCCGGCGCTGATGATGCGCACTTTTCGCGTCGTTCCTAGCAGGCCGGTCCAGCTTTTACCTGTGATTTTGTGTGTAGGGTTCATGCAATCAGTTAAAATTTGCCGCTTGAACATCCAATGGGACGACTACTTTTTCTTGTTGTTGTTATGTTTAGTTTTCATTGGGCAACGTTAATAGGATCGGGCATTATAGCAAACTCCTGAGACCGCCCAGCTTTTTTACTTTCTGTTGATTAAGTATCTATGACCACTTCCGCACCCTCCAAGAACGCTGCCGCCGCGCCAGCTTCACCTTCGCTGCCGCTCACGGACGCCGTGCAGGAAGCGCTCGCGATCACCAAACGCGGTGTCGACGAACTCCTGATCGAAGCCGAATTCGCGCAAAAGCTGGCGCGCTCCGAGCAGAGCGGCAAGCCGCTGCGCATCAAGCTCGGCCTCGACCCGACCGCACCCGACCTGCACCTCGGCCACACGGTGGTGCTCAACAAGATGCGCCAGCTGCAAAACCTCGGCCACCAGGTGATCTTCCTGATCGGCGACTTCACTTCGATGATCGGCGACCCGTCCGGCCGCAACATCACGCGTCCGCCGCTGACGCGCGAGCAGATCGAACTGAACGCGATGACGTACTTCAAGCAGGCGTCGCTGGTGCTCGACGCCTCACGCACGGAAATCCGCTACAACTCCGAATGGTCCGACCCGCTCGGCGCACGCGGCATGATTGAACTGTCGTCGCGTTACACCGTTGCAAGGATGATGGAACGGGACGATTTTACCAAGCGCTACAAGAGTGGGACACCCATCAGTGTCCATGAATTCCTCTATCCTTTGATGCAGGGCTATGATTCGGTCGCTTTGAAAGCAGACCTTGAGCTAGGTGGAACAGACCAGAAATTTAATTTGCTGGTCGGCCGGGAACTGCAAAAGGATTACGGCCAGGAACAGCAGTGCATCCTGACCATGCCCTTGCTCGAAGGCCTGGATGGCATCGAGAAGATGTCGAAGTCGAAGAACAACTACATCGGCATCACCGAGCCGGGCAACACCATGTTCGCCAAGCTGATGAGCATTTCCGACGTCATGATGTGGCGCTACTTCGAACTGCTGTCGTTCCGCTCGATCGCCGACCTGGCCGAACTGAAGAAGGCGGTCGAGGGCGGCCTCAACCCGCGCGACGCCAAGGTGGCGCTGGCACAGGAGATCGTCACCCGCTTCCATTCGCTCCAGGCGGCCGACGATGCGCTGGCCGATTTCGTCAACCGCTCGAAGGGCGGGATTCCGGACGACGTACCGGAAATGGCGCTGGCGGGCGCGCCGCTGGGCATTCCGCAGCTGTTGAAGCAGGCCGGGCTGTGCGCCTCGACCTCGGAAGCGATGCGCATGGTCGACCAGGGCGGCGTGCGGATTGACGGCGCGGTGGTCAGCGACAAGGCCCTGAAGCTCGATTGCGGCACCTTCGTGCTGCAAGTGGGCAAGCGCAAGTTTGCGCGCGTGACCCTGGCGGCATGATCGCGCTGCTGCAGCGGGTCAGCCACGCCAGCGTGGTGGTCGACGGCGCCACCATCGGCGCCATCGACGCCGGCCTGCTGGTGCTGGTGTGCGCCGAAAAGGGCGACAGCGAGAAGGAAGCCGACGCGCTGCTCACCAAATTGCTGGCCTACCGCGTGTTCAGCGACGCGGCCGGCAAGATGAACCGCAGCGTCACCGACACTGCCGGCGGCCTGCTGCTGGTACCGCAGTTCACGCTGGCGGCCGACACCAATTCCGGCACGCGGCCGTCGTTTTCGCCGGCGGCCAGCCCGCAGGACGGGCTGCGCCTGTTCGAGCATATGGTGCGCCGGGCGCGCGCCAGCCATGCTACGGTAGCCACAGGCCAGTTCGGGGCCGACATGAAAGTGTCGCTGACCAACGACGGTCCGGTCACTTTCTGGCTGCAAGTTGCCCCCGCCGTGCGCACCGGGTGAAACCTTGTGCGCCTGCCGCTGTCAATAGATAGAGGGGCAGGAGACTGCGATGCGACTGTGGAGTGACTCGTTCATCGAAGGTGGGGTAATTCCGCCCGAGTGCGCGTTCGCCCTGATCGACCCGGCCACACACGTGCGCTTCGCGGCCAACCGCAACCCCCACCTGGCATGGGAAGAAGTGCCGTCCGGCACCCAGTCGCTGGCGCTGTTCTGCCGCGACGTCGATACGCCGTCGGTCGGCACCAACGTCAACCAGGAAGGCAAGGTGGTGGCCGAAGACCTGCCGCGCGTCGAGTTCTATCACTGGACGCTGGTCGATATTCCGGTCGCGCTCAGGTCGATTTCCGAAGGCATGTTCTCGCAGCTGGTGACGCCGCACGGCAAGCCCGGCCCACTGGTGCCGTTCGCCATCAAGAACGGTATCGAGCACGAGTTGCGCCAAGGGGTGAACGACTACACCAGCTGGTTCGCCGGCGACCCCGACATGGCCGGCGACTACTACGGCTATGACGGCCCGGGCCCGCCGTGGAACGACCTGCGCCCGCATGCATATATTTTCTGCCTGTACGCGCTCGACGTGGCGCGCGTCGCGCTGGAAGGGCGCTTCACCGGCGCCGAGGCGCGGCTCGCCATTCGTGGCCACATCCTCGACGAGGCGCAGGTGTTCGGCGTGTATTCGCTGAACCCGGAAGTGGCGGAAGCGCTCGGCCGCTGAATCGTCATTCCCGCCTGCGCGGGAATGACGGGTTGGAGTGTAGCGGCGGGGTCGGCGGGAGCGACGGTCTTTAGTGGGCTGGTATCATGCTGCCCATGCCGATTACCCATATTGTCCTCATCCGCCACGGCGAAACCGCCTGGAACGCCGAACGCCGCCTGCAAGGCCACATCGATATCGCGCTCAACGCGGAAGGGCTGCGCCAGGCCGATGCGCTCGGCGCCGCGCTGGACGGCGAGCATTTCGACGCCATCGTCGCCAGCGACCTGCAGCGCGCGCGCCAGACCGCCGCGGCGGTCGCCGCCACGCGCGGCATGCAGGTCCAGCAGGACGCCGGCCTGCGCGAGCGCTGCTTCGGCGGCTTCGAGGGCTTGCTGTACGCCGAGATCGAACAGCACTACCCGGCCGAATTCGCCGCCTGGCAGGCGCGCGACGTCGACGCGCCGATGCCGCCCGGCCCCCGCAATGCTGAAACGTTCCGCCAGTTCTACGACCGCACGATTGGCACGATGCTGCGCCTGGCGCAGGCCCACAGCGGCCAGGCCATCGCGCTGGTGGCGCACGGCGGCGTGCTCGAATGCGCCTACCGCGCCGCCCTGGGCCTGCCGCTCGAAACGCCGCGCACCTTCCCGGTGCTCAACGCCAGCATCAACCGTTTCACCGTCGACAAGGGCGCGCTGGCCTTGGTCAGCTGGGGCGAAGTGGCGCACCTCGCGCCGCGCACGCTCGACGAGTTATCGTAACAAAATAGTGCTTATTATTTGAGCAGGTCTTCGGGTAAGATAGCGGGTTCCGCCATTCCGTCAGAATCTCCAGTGCAAATCGGCCCGTACTTGCTCCGTAATAATGTATTCGTCGCTCCCATGGCGGGCGTGACGGATCGCCCGTTCCGCCAGCTGTGCAAGCAGCTCGGCGCGGGCTACGCCGTGTCGGAAATGGCGGCGTCGAATCCGCGCCTGTGGGCCACCGAAAAAAGTTCGCGCCGCACCGACCACGCCGGCGAGATGGAGCCGAAAGCGGTGCAGATCGCCGGCGCCGACCCGCAGGACCTGGCCGATTGCGCCAAGTTCAACGTCGAGCGCGGCGCCCAGATCATCGACATCAACATGGGCTGCCCGGTCAAGAAGGTGTGCAACAGCTGGTGCGGTTCGGCGCTGCTGCAAAACGAAGAGCTGGTCGCGCGCATCCTCGACGCGGTGGTCGGCGCGGTCGACGTGCCGGTGACGCTGAAATTTCGCACCGGCTGGAACCGCGAGAACAAGAACGCGCTGCGCATCGCCCGCATCGCCGAGCAGGCCGGCATCCAGATGCTGACCTTGCACGGCCGCACACGCGCCGACGGCTACTCGGGCGATGCCGAATACGACACCATCGCCGCGGTCAAGGCGTCGGTGGCGATCCCGGTGGTGGCCAACGGCGACATCACCACGCCCGACAAGGCGCGCGACGTGCTGGCCATCACCGGCGCCGATGCGGTGATGATCGGCCGCGCAGCCCAGGGCCGGCCGTGGATCTGCCGCGAGATCGACCATTTCCTGCGCACCGGCACCTACCTGCCGGCGCCGCTGGTGGCGGAAGTGCGCGCCCTGATGCACGAGCACCTCGAGGCGCACTATGCCTTCTACGGCGAGTTCCTCGGCGTGCGCACGGCGCGCAAGCACATCGGCTGGTACGTGCGCGAACTGGAAGGCGGCGAGACGTTCCGCCGCCAGATGAACCTGCTGGAATCGACCGCGGACCAGCTGGCCGCGCTCGACCAGTTCTTCGAAACGCAGCAGAGGTTCGGCGAGCGGTTACAATACCGGCCCGCCAGCATGGTTGATGAGGCTTTGGCAGCATGACTAAAAGGCAGGGAAAACAATAAAAATTATGGGACGAACGCTGCCTCAGAGCAGCGGCGACAACATCAATCCGCCAGGTGAAGCAACAAGAATATGAGCAAAGAAAGTATCCAGGAAGTCGTCCAGAAGAGTCTTGAAGAGTATTTCAACGACCTGGGCGAACAGCAAGCATCGAACATCTACGACATGGTCGTCCTCACCGTCGAGAAGCCGATCCTCGAAGTGGTGATGCTGCGCGCGGAGGGCAACCAGTCCCACGCGGCGCAAATGCTGGGCATCAATCGCAACACCTTGCGCAAGAAGCTGCAAGAACACGGGCTGCTGTAAACGCCGGCGCCGGGGATGGGGCGCGATCGTTCGCGCCCGCCGCGGCCGAACACCGAATCCTCATCAACCGGGCCATCCCCATGATCACACAAGCTCTGATTTCCGTTTCCGACAAGACCGGCGTGCTCGACTTCGCACGCGCGCTTTCCGCCATGGGCGTCAACATCCTGTCCACCGGCGGCACCGCGAAATTGCTGGCCGATAATGGCGTGCCGGTCACCGAAGTGGCCGACTACACCGGCTTCCCGGAAATGCTCGACGGCCGCGTCAAGACGCTGCACCCGAAAGTGCACGGCGGCATCCTGGCGCGGCGCGACTTTCCCGACCATGTCGCCAAGCTGACCGAACACGGCATCCCGACCATCGACATGGTGGTGGTCAACCTGTACCCGTTCCAGCAGGCCGTCGCCAAGGACAGCTGCACGCTGGAAGACGCGATCGAGAACATCGACATCGGCGGCCCGACCATGCTGCGTTCGGCGGCCAAGAACCACAAGGACGTCGTGGTGGTGTGCGACCCGGCCGACTACGGCATGGTGCTCGCTGAAATGAAGGGCACCAGCGCCGCCGCCGGCGCCGTCAGCTATGACACCAAGTTCAAGCTGGCCAAGAAGGTGTTCGCCCACACCGCGCAGTACGATGGCGCCATCACCAACTACCTGACCAGCCTCGGCGACGACAAGGCGCACGCCACCCGCGCGGCCTATCCGCAAGTGCTGAACATGACGTTCGAAAAGGTGCAGGACATGCGCTACGGCGAGAACCCGCACCAGTCGGCCGCGTTCTACCGCGACCTGGCGCCGGCCGCCGGTTCGCTCGCGAACTACAAGCAGCTGCAGGGCAAGGAACTGTCGTACAACAACATCGCCGACGCCGACGCCGCGTGGGAATGCGTCAAGTCGCTCGGCGGCCTCGGCCAGCCGGCCGGCTGCGTGATCGTCAAGCACGCCAATCCGTGCGGCGTGGCGATCGGCGCCGACGCGTCCGACGCCTACAGCCGCGCGCTGCAGACCGATCCGACCTCGGCGTTCGGCGGCATCATCGCGTTCAACGTCGAAGTCGACGCCAAGACCGCCGCTGAAATTGCCAAGCTGTTCGTCGAAGTGCTGATCGCGCCGTCGTTCACGGCCGAAGCGAAGCAGCTGATGGCGGCCAAGCAGAACGTGCGCATGCTCGAGATCCCACTCGGCAACGCGCACAACCCGTTCGACGTCAAGCGCGTCGGCGGCGGCCTGCTGGTGCAGTCGCCGGATGCCAAGAACGTCGGCCCGGAAGAACTGCGCGTCGTGACCAAGCTGCAGCCGACCCAGCAGCAACTGCAGGACATGCTGTTCGCCTGGCGCGTCGCCAAGTTCGTCAAGTCCAACGCGATCGTGTTCTGCGCCAACGGCATGACGCTCGGCGTCGGCGCCGGCCAGATGAGCCGGATCGACTCGGCGCGCATCGCCTCGATCAAGGCCACCAATGGCGGCCTGTCGCTGGCTGGTTCGGCGGTGGCGTCGGACGCCTTCTTCCCGTTCCGCGACGGCCTCGACGTGGTGGTCGATGCGGGCGCGACCTGCGTGATCCATCCGGGCGGCTCGATGCGCGACCAGGAAGTGATCGATGCGGCCGACGAGCGCGGCGTCGTGATGCTGTACACCGGCACGCGCCACTTCCGCCACTGATCGAATAAAAGCTGGTGTCAGGTCTGACATTAGTACAAGAGCTCGCTCGAAACGGCGGGCTCTTGTACTAATGTCAGACCTGACACCAGCGTTTCCTCCAATAAAAGCCTGTGTTTTTGCACAGTATTTTCACACGAACGTTGCCGGTCGGTATAACATTCGTGCATGATAATTCTTGGCATTGACCCCGGGCTGCGCACCACCGGCTTCGGCGTGATCGAAAAGCAGGGCAACAAACTGCGCTACATCGCTTCCGGCACCATCAAGACCGGCAGCGAAGGCGCGTTGCCGCCGCGCCTGAAGATCATCTTCGCCGGCATCGCCGAAATCGTCCGCACCTATAATCCCGACTGCGCCGCCATCGAGAAGGTGTTCGTCAACGTCAATCCGCAATCGACCTTGCTGCTCGGCCAGGCGCGCGGCGCCGCCATCACCGCGCTGGTCGGCGGCGACCTCGAGGTCGCCGAATATACCGCGCTGCAGGTCAAGCAGGCGGTCACCGGCACCGGCAAGGCGGAGAAGGCGCAGGTGCAGGACATGGTGGCACGCCTGCTGGTGCTGCCCGGCCTGCCCGGCAGCGACGCCGCCGACGCGCTCGGGGTTGCCATTTGCCACGCCAACAGCCATGATGCGCTGGCGCTGATCGGCGCGCTGGCGCCCGCATTGGGCGGCCTGCGCATGAAGCGCGGGCGCCTCGTCTAATTCACATTCACAAGGTCATCGATGATCGGTCGCATTTCCGGAACCCTGCTCGAAAAAAATCCGCCGCAACTGCTGGTCGATTGCAATGGCGTCGGCTATGAAGTCGATGTGTCGATGAGCACCTATTACAATCTGCCGGGCCTCGGCGAGAAGGTGACCCTGTTCACCCACCAGGCCATCCGCGAGGATGCGCACCTGCTGTTCGGCTTCGGCAACGCGGCCGAGCGCAGCGTGTTCCGCCAGCTGATCAAGATCACCGGGGTCGGCGCGCGCACCGCGCTGTCGATCCTGTCGGGCATGACGATCGCCGACCTGGCGCAGGCGGTGACGCTGCAGGAAGCCGGCCGGCTGGTCAAGGTGCCGGGTATCGGCAAGAAAACCGCCGAGCGCCTGCTGCTCGAGTTGAAGGGCAAGCTCGGCGCCGAACTGGGCACGCCGGGCGCTGCCGTGCTGCACGACGCTCAATCGGATATCCTCAGCGCGCTGCTGGCGTTGGGGTATTCTGACAAGGAGGCGCTGACCGCCATCAAGAACATGCCCGCAGGAAGCACTGTGTCAGATGGCATCAAGTACGCGCTCAAGGCGCTGACAAAAGGATAAAACGGGATGAGTATCCAGACCGACGATTTCAGCGAGCAGCGCATTATCGCCGCCACGCCCGCGTCGCCGAACGAAGAGGCGATCGAGCGCGCGCTGCGGCCGAAGCACCTCGATGAATACGTCGGCCAGGAGAAGATCCGCGGCCAGCTGGAGATCTTCATTTCGGCCGCGCGCAAACGCAAGGAAGCGCTCGACCACACGCTGCTGTTCGGCCCGCCGGGCCTCGGCAAGACCACGCTGGCGCACATCATCGCGCGCGAAATGGGCGTCAACCTGCGCCAGACATCCGGCCCGGTGCTCGAGCGCCCGGGCGACCTGGCGGCGATCCTGACCAACCTCGAAGCGAACGACGTGCTGTTCATCGACGAGATCCACCGCCTGTCGCCGGTGGTCGAGGAGATCCTCTATCCGGCGCTGGAAGACTACCAGATCGACATCATGATCGGTGAAGGGCCGGCGGCGCGCTCCGTCAAGCTCGACCTGCAGCCGTTCACCCTGGTCGGCGCCACCACCCGCGCCGGCATGCTGACCAATCCGCTGCGCGACCGCTTCGGCATCGTCGCCCGGCTCGAGTTCTACACCGCGCAGGAGCTGTCGCGCATCGTCACCCGCAGCGCCGCGCTGCTGGGCGCGCCGATCGCCGAGGACGGCGCGCGCGAGATCGCGTTGCGCGCGCGCGGCACGCCGCGCATCGCCAACCGGCTGCTGCGCCGGGTGCGCGATTACGCGGAAGTGAAGGGCAACGGCGAAATCACCAGGCCGATGGCAGACGCCGCGCTGGTCATGCTGGACGTCGATTCGGTCGGCTTCGACGTGATGGATCGCAAGCTGCTCGAAGCGGTGCTGTTCAAGTTCGGCGGCGGGCCGGTCGGCATCGGCAACCTGGCCGCCGCGATCGGCGAAGAGAGCGACACCATCGAAGATGTGCTCGAGCCGTTCCTGATCCAGCAGGGATATTTGCAGCGCACGCCGCGCGGCCGGATTGCGACGCCGCTGGCCTACCGTCACTTCGGCGTGGCCGCGCCGCGCACCAGCCCGACCGGCGACTTGTGGGACAGCTTGCCTGAGCAGGCCGGCGGGACTATGCCTCTGTGAGGGGGGCGACCGGCTCGCGCGGGCGCATGCGGCGGTGCAGCTGGCTGCGCTTGCGCGGATAGATGAAGGTAATGAAGAGGAAGGTCGCGCAGATGGTGAGCGGGCCGATCATCCAGGCATCCTCCGGCACGTTGTCGATAAACAGAATGCCGAAACTGGCAGCAATCGGTACGGCGAGCAGCAGGCCGCCGATCAGGCGCGCGCGCAGCGAACGTCTCATGTGGTTGCCGGCCACGCCGACGATCAGGAATCCGGCGGCCATCAGCGCGATCACCCCGCAGCCGGCCAGCACCTCGAGCACGCCGCTTGGCCGCTGTGGCGCATCTGGCAACAGAACGAAGGGGGCGCCCGTCAAGATCAGGCTGCCGATCGCAAACGATATACACCGAAGGACTATCATGATGGCTACAAGGTCGACCCTTGCCTCAGGAAACGATAAGTTGCAGAGAAACTAGTGCTATTTTCGAACGATAACACAGCTGTATTTCTTTTCTCAATTGCAACATCTCATTTCATCATTTTCGCCACACTTTTACACGGGCAGGCGCGCAGCGGCCGGCTTGCGGTGGCAACGATCCAAGCGGCGCCAGGGAAATTATTTCGCGATGTTGCGGACACGGGCATGAAAAAAGGGCCGAGCGGCCCTTTGGGTGGTGCGTGCAGCTGGCGACGGCGCCTTATTCCTGGCGGACCCAGACTTGCGAGCGGCCCAGCATCGGAATCCCGATGTAGCCGCGCACCTTGACCTTCTTGCCGCCGTCGACCAGGGTCAGCTTGCTCTTGTAGACCTTGCCGTTGTCGGGATCGAGGATCTCGCCGCCGCTGTACTCGTCGCCCGATTTCTTCAGGCCCGACATGAACACCATGCCGACGATCGGCTGGTCCTTGAGCACGCCTTCACATTTGACGCACTTCGGGTTCTGCTCCTCGCCGGCGGGGCGGAACAGCTGCTCGATGCGCCCCTCCAGTTCGCCCTTGTTCTCGCTGATGCGGATCAGCGCCTTCGGCTTGCCGCTGACGTCATCGATATTTTTCCACAGGCCGACCGGCGAGGCGTCGTCGGCCCAGGCGGCGGGCATCGACAGCAGGGCGGCAAGGGCAACAGCTACAGGCAAAAAGCGCATCGTCGGGTCTCCGGTTGGTGGTCAGGCTACAGGCAGTTTGGCAAACTGTTCACGCAGCTTAACGATGGTAGCCGAAAAGTTGACCAAACGCTCATTTTCCTGTGCGACCACCGCGGCCGGCGCGCGCGCGACGAAGCTTTCGTTGCCCAGCTTGCCGTTGACCTTGGCGATCTCGCCGTCGATGCGGGCGATTTCCTTGGCCAGGCGCTCGCGTTCGGCGGCGACGTCGATTTCCACTTTCAGCATCAGCTTGGTGGTGCCGACGATCGACACCGCGGCCGGCGACTCCGGCAGCGCATCGACGATCTGCACTTCGGACAGCTTGCCGAGCGCCTGCACGTATTGGGCGAAGCTGTGCAGCTGCTGCTGGCCGGCGGCGTCGCCCGCCTCGACGATCAGCGGCACCCGCACCGACGGCGAAATTTGCATCTCGCCGCGCAGGTTGCGGGTGGCGTCGACGAGCGCCTTCAGCTGCGTCATCCACGCTTCGGCGGCCGTGTCGATCAGCGCGGTATTGGCGATCGGGTACGGCTGGCGCATGATCGAGTCGCCGGCCGCATCGAGCGTCTTGCCGGCCAGCGGCGCGACGGTCTGCCACAGCGCCTCGGTGACGAACGGGATGATCGGATGGGCCAGGCGCAGGATCACTTCGAGCACGCGCAGAAGGGTTGCGCGGGTAGCGCGCTGCTGGCCTTCGGTGCCGTGCTGGACCTGCACCTTGGCCACTTCCAGGTACCAGTCGCAGTACTCGTCCCACACGAACTTGTAGATCGTCGCGGCGATGTTGTCGAAGCGGTAGTCTTCGAAGCCCTTGGCGACGTCGAGTTCGGCGCGCTGCATCATCGAGATGATCCAGCGGTCGGCCTGCGACAGGTCGGCGTCGCTTGGCGAGCAGTCGTGGCCTTCGGTGTTCATCAGCACGAAGCGCGTCGCATTCCACATTTTGTTGCAGAAGTTGCGATAGCCTTCGGCGCGGCCGAGGTCGAAGTTGATGCTGCGGCCCAGCGATGCGTAGCTGGCCATGGTGAAGCGCACGGCGTCGGTGCCGTAGGCGGCGATCCCGCTCGGGAACTCCTTGCGCGTGGCCTTCTCGATCTTCGAGGCGTCCTTCGGATTCATCAGGCCGGTGGTGCGCTTGGCAACCAGTTCCTCGAGGCCGATGCCGTCGATCAGGTCGATCGGGTCGAGCGTGTTGCCCTTCGACTTCGACATCTTCTGGCCCTGCGAATCGCGCACCAGGCCGTGCACGTAGACCGTCTCGAACGGCACCTTGCCGGTGAAGTGGGTGGTCATCATCACCATCCGCGCGACCCAGAAGAAGATGATGTCGAAGCCGGTCACCAGCACTGACGACGGCATGAACATCTTCATGTCCGGCGTTTCTTCCGGCCAACCCATGGTCGAGAACGGCACCAGCGCGGACGAGAACCAGGTGTCGAGCACGTCGTCGTCGCGGCGCAGGGCGCCGGCAACGCCGGCTGCCTTGGCCTTGGCCTGCGCTTCGGCCTCGTCGCGCGCGACGATGATGTTGCCGGCGTCGTCGTACCACGCCGGGATGCGGTGGCCCCACCATAGCTGGCGCGAGACGCACCAGTCCTGGATGTTGCCGAGCCACTGGTTGTAGGTGGTGCTCCAGTTTTCCGGCACAAACTTGATCTCGCCCTGGGCGACTTTTTCGAGCGCCACTTCGGCGATCGACTTGCCGGGGAAGAAGGTGCCTTCCGGCGCCGGCTTGCTCATCGCCACGAACCACTGGTCGGTCAGCATCGGCTCGATCACCACGCCGGTGCGGTCGCCACGCGGCACTTGCAGCTTGTGCGGCTTGACTTCCTGCAGCAGGCCGAGGGCGTCGAGGTCGGCGACGATCTGCTTGCGCGCGGCGAAGCGGTCCATGCCGCGGTAGGCTTGCGGCGCGTCGTCGCTGATCTTGGCGTCGAGCGTGAGCACGCAGATCAGCGGCAGCTTGTTGCGCTGGCCGACCGCGTAGTCGTTGAAATCGTGGGCCGGCGTGATCTTCACGCAGCCGGTGCCGAATTCCTTGTCGGCGTATTCGTCGGCGATCAGCGGGATCTCGCGCCCGGTCAGCGGCAGCTTGAGCATCTTGCCGACGTGCGCGGTGTAGCGTTCGTCGGTCGGATCGACCGCCACGGCGACGTCGCCGAGCAGCGTTTCAGGGCGGGTGGTGGCGACGGTGACGTGGCCGCTGCCATCGGCGAACGGATAGCGGATGTACCACATGAAGCCGTCTTCTTCTTCCTGCGCCACTTCGAGGTCCGACACCGCGGTGCCGAGCACCGGATCCCAGTTCACCAGCCGCTTGCCGCGGTAGATCAGGCCCTGTTCGAACAGGCGCACGAACACTTCGGTGACCACTTTCGAGCGCGGCTCGTCCATCGTGAAATATTCGCGCGCCCAGTCGGCCGAGGCGCCGAGGCGGCGCATCTGGCCGGTGATGATGTTGCCCGATTTTTCCTTCCACTCCCACACCTTCTCGACGAAGGTCTCGCGCCCGAGGTCGTGGCGCGAGACCTTCTGCGCGTCGAGCTGGCGTTCGACCACGATCTGGGTGGCGATGCCGGCGTGGTCGGTGCCCGGGATCCACGCGGTGTTGTAGCCGCGCATGCGGTAGTAGCGGGTCAGGCCATCCATGATGGTCTGGTTGAAGGCGTGGCCCATATGCAGGGTGCCGGTCACGTTCGGAGGCGGCAGCTGGATGCTGAACGACGGTTTGTCGGCGTCGGTGGTGGCGGCGAAGTAGCCGCGCTGTTCCCACTCGGTGCGCCAGAACTGTTCAATATCGGCTGGCTCGAAAGACTTGGCTAATTCCATGATGGGGGCGTATGTGTTTTGCGAAAACAAACATTATAGATGACAGGGGCGAACGCTGCGCCGCCGCCCGCCCCTCTTTTTCACCTGGTGTCAGGTCTGACAATCGGACAAAAAGCTGGTGTCAGGTCTGACAATCGGACAAAAAGCTGGTGTCAGGTCTGACAATCGGACAAAACGATGATGTCAGGTCTGAAAATCGGACAAAAATGGAACGCGATCGCCAAGCAAGAAATTTTTCACGCTATTTCGCGGCGCTTCGATCGGCAAAATGTCCGAATGTCAGACCTGACACCGGCGAAATGTCCGAATGTCAGACCTGACACCAGCGTTGCAGCGGCTCAGGCGGAATAAATGGTGATGCCGAGCGCCTTGTAGGGCGCCAGCAACGCCGCATCGAGCGCGGCGGGCGCGACGATGCCGCCGATCTCGGACAGGGCCACCACCTGGTACGGCGAGGCGGTCGCCAGCTTTTCCGACGAGGCCAGCACGATCGTCTCGGCCGCCGCCCGGCACAGCGCGCGCTTGACGCAGGCTTCCTCGAAGTCGCCGGTCGACAGGCCGGCCTCGGGATGCAGGCTGCACACGCCCATGAAGTAGAGGTCGGCGCGCACCTGGCCGATCGCTTCGATGGTGGCCGCGCCGACCGCCACCATCGAGTGGCGGAACAGGCGCCCGCCGAGCATGATGACCTCGATGCCGGGATGCGCCATCAGCTCGACCGCGATCGACGGGCTGTGGGTGATGACCGTCGCCTGCAGGCCGGGCGCCAGGTGCCGCACCAGTTGGGTTGAGGTGGTGCCGCCGTCGATGAACACGACCTGGCCCGGCTGCACCAGTTGCGCCGCGGCGCGCCCGATCGCTGCCTTTTCGCCGGGGGCAATCTGGGTTCGGGCGGCAAAGTCGCCCATCGCCGGCGAGGCCGGCAGCGCGCCGCCGTGCACCCGCTGCAACAGGCCGTCGCGCGCCATTTCGCGCAGGTCGCGCCGGATGGTGTCTTCCGAAACGGCCAGCTCCTCGGACAGCGTCTTGGCGACCAGCCGGCCGTCGCGCCGCAGCAGGTCGATCAGGTATTGCTTGCGCTGGGCAGTCAGCATGGTGGGTTCCTTTGCACGTAATTTCTTGACATTGCACGATTCTGCACGATATTATAAAAAACATCAAATCGATTCAGGAGACCGTCGTGCAGGAAAGTCCCGTCCGCATCACCGCCGAGGAAGTGCTGTCCGATAACTGGTACCTGTTGAAAAAATTCAGCTTCGACCTGCGCCGGCGCGACGGTGGCTGGCAGGCGCAGACCCGCGA
>CXWL01110773.1_pt1 | contig 15751 bp, 17 predicted proteins | sample 590931 | NCBI WGS metagenome assembly CXWL01 (sample SAMEA3498368, study PRJEB10139) | groundwater metagenome | biome: water well; material: biofilm material | place: Germany | collected 2015-04-27 | reverse complement strand
GCGCAATGCCGATTATCTGGGCATGGTGCTGATGGCGCTGTTCCTCGGCTGCCTTGAATACACGCTGGAGGAAGGGCCGCGGCTCGACTGGCTGGGCGACCATGTGATCCTGGCCACGGCCTGGATTTCTGGCCTGGCCGGTGTCGGCTTCGTCTGGCGCAGCCTGGTGTACGAGCACCCTGTCGTCGACCTGCGCGCATTGAAGGACCGGAATTTCGCCCTAGGCTGCTTCTTTTCCTTTGTCACCGGGGTGGGCATCTTCGCCACCATTTACCTGACGCCGCTGTTCCTGGGCCGGGTCCGCGGCTTCAGTGCGCTCGATATCGGACTGGCCGTATTTTCAACCGGCGTATTCCAGATCCTCTCGATTCCCGTGTATGCGATGGTGGCCAACCGGGTCGACCTGCGCTGGGTGATGATGTTCGGCCTCGCCTGTTTTGCGGTGTCGATGTGGAATTTCGCGCCGATCACCCACGACTGGGGTGCGGCGCAACTGATGCTGCCACAGGCCTTGCGCGGAATCGGCCAGCAGTTCGCCGTTGCGCCCGCCGTCACGCTGACCCTGGGCGCGCTCAGTCCCGCCCGGCTCAAGCTGGCCTCGGGCTTGTTCAACACCATGCGCAATCTTGGCGGTGCGATCGGAATCGCGCTGTGCGCAACGATTTTGAACAACCGCACCAACCAGCATTTCCTGCACCTCGCCGAGCACCTGAATGGCAGCAACGAGGCCATGAACAGTTTGCTGTCGGGCGCCGCGGCCACCTACACNNCAAACCCAAAGCTTCAGCGATGTGTTCTTGTGCATCATGGCCGCCTTCATTGTCGCGACAATCATGGTGCCCCTGATGCGCAAGATCGCTCCGCCAAAGGCGCCGTCGGCCGACGCTCATTGAAGGTGAAACAGTGCGGCTCTGGGGTCGTTGGCTCAATTCCTGCCAGCCGCATCAAAATCAGGAAACCCCCATGTATTGCTGAACAATGGCGGGCTCGGCGCGCAACTGGCTTGAATTGCCATGCCACACCACCTTGCCTTTTTCCATGACGAAGTGGCGATCTGCGAACTGGAGCAAGGCGCCGACATTCTTGTCGATGACGATCTGCGCAAGGCCCTCCTCTTTGAGCTCGGCAAGCACGGACCAGATTTCGCGGCGGATGAGCGGCGCCAGGCCTTCGGTCGCCTCATCGAGCACCAGCAGTCGCGGGTTGGTCATCAATGCACGGCCAATCGCCAGCATCTGCTGTTCGCCGCCCGACAATTGCCAGCCTTGATTGCCGCGCCGCTCCTTCAAACGCGGGAAAAAGCCATACACGCGCGCCAGGTCCCAGGTCTTGAGGCTGGCCTGGCCGTGGCGCGGTGCGCGCGCCGTGGCGACCAGGTTTTCTTCCACCGTCAAATTGGGAAACACCTGGCGCCCTTCCGGCACCAGGCCGAGTCCAAGCCGGGCAATGCTGTGCGATGCCAGCCTGCCCAGCGGCTGGCCGCCGAAGGATATCGCACCGGATTTTACGGGCAGCATGCCGAACAGGCACTTGATGGTGGTCGAGCGTCCCATGCCATTGCGACCGAGCAGGGTCACCACTTCGCCGGCCTTGACGTCGAAACTGACGCCGAACAAGGCTTGCGCGTGGCCGTAGGCAGCGTGTACATCGTGCATCTCGAGTAATGTCGTCATCTCTCAATCCTCTTCTTCGCCCAGATAGACGGCCTTGACTTCGGGATGCTTGCGGATTTCATCGGGCGTGCCGGTGAACAGCACCTTGCCATAGACCAGGACCGTGATCCGGTCCGCCAACGCGAACACGGCGTCCATGTCATGCTCGATCAGCAGGATCGAATAACGCCCCTTGAGCCGTGCCAGCATCGCCACCACCGCAGCCGATTCCTGCACGCTCATGCCCGCCATCGGCTCGTCGAGCAGCAGAAATTTTGGCTTGGCCGCCAGCGCCATCGCCAGTTCCAGCTGGCGCCGCTCGCCATACGCGAGGTCTGCCGCCGGCACGTCGGCCCGCGCCGCCAGGCCGCATGCCTGCAGGGCCTCGTTCGCGGCCTGCACCGGCGCGGCGCGCTCGAGCATGGGGCGCCAGAAGCGCCAGCCATGCTCCTGTGCGCCGATAGCCGCCAGCACCGCGTTTTCACGTACCGTGAAATCCTCGAAAATCGAGGTGATCTGATAGGAGCGGAGCAGTCCGCGCCGCGCCCGGCTGTGGATCGGCAAAGCCGTCACGTCGGCGCCGTCGAACCACACCTTGCCCTCGTTCGAAGCCAGTTCGCCCGACAGCTGGTTGATCAGGGTGGTCTTGCCGGCGCCGTTGGGGCCGATGATCGCGTGCAGTTCGCCGGGCCGGATGTCGATCGATACGGCATCGGTCACCAGGATGCCGCCGTAGCGTTTGACCAGCGCGTCGGTTCTCAGGATGCTGGTGTTCATGCGTGTTCTCCTTGTGCGGCGATCGGCGCGATACCTTGCGCGGCCGCTTGCGGGGTGCGGCGACGGCCCAGGTTCTCGAGCAGGCCGATAACGCCGGCAGCGCGCAGCAAGGCGATCAGGAAAATCGCCAGGCCAAAGATCGCCGGCCAGAATTCGGTAACCATCTTCAGCACTTCCTCGGCGCCCAGGAACACCACTGCGCCCAGCAAGGGACCGAACACGGTGCCCAGGCCGCCCAGCACGATCATCACGATCAGGTCGCCGGAGACGATCCAGCTCAGGGTGGCCGGCGAGGCGAAGGCAGTCAGGTTAGCCAGCAGCATGCCCGCGACACCGCACAGGATGGCCGACATGACGTACGCCGACAGCTGGTAGCGCGTGCTGCGAAACCCGATCGCGTTGGTGCGCCGCACATTCTGGCGCGCGCCGCGCAGGACCATCCCGAACGGCGACACCCGCAGCCGCGCGCACCACCAGATCAGCAGGCACAGAACGACCAGGGACACCACGTACACCGTCAGCGGCCTCCCCAGGTCGTAGCCGAAGAACTGGCTGGTGGCGGTGATCGGCGTACCATCGTCGCCGCCGTACTGCTTGAGGCTCACGAAAACGAAGTAGCCCATCTGCGCAAACGCCAGCGTGATCATGATGAAGCCGATGCCGGAGGTGCGCAGGCTGACGGCGCCGGTCAGCAGGCCCACCAGGCCGCAGGACACGATGCACACGGCCAGGTGAATCCAGCCGTTGCTGATCCCGTGAAAGGCGGGAATCGCGACGCTGAACGCGCCCATGCCAAGGAACAAGGCATGCCCGAGGCTGACCAGCCCGCCGAACCCCAGCGCCAGGTTGAGTGCGGTGGCGGCAATCGCATAAATGATAATGCGCGCGAAGAAGGCAATATAAAACGGCTGGTCCGCCATGACGGCGGCCACCGGCACCACGGCCAGCAATGCCAGCAGCATCAGCGGCACCAGGGTCGCGGGCCTGCCGATCGAATCGAATGACAACATCATGTCCTCCCGGCGGGAAACAGGCCTTGCGGGCGAAGCGCCAGCACCACGGCCATCAGCACATACACCAGCATCGACGCGAGTGCCGGGCCGGCGGCGTTTGCGACCTCGCGGCTGGCCACTTCGCGCAGCAGCGCCGGCAGGAAAGCCCGGCCCAGGGTATCGGCAATGCCCACGATCAGGGCCGCATAAAAGGCGCCGCTGACGGAGCCGATACCGCCGATCACGATGACCACCAGCGCGGTAATCAGGACCGGCTCACCCATGCCGGTCTGGATCGACAGAATCGGCCCGGCCATGACGCCAGCCAGGCCAGCCAGTGCCGCGCCAAGGGCGAACAACACCGAATTGAGCAGCTTGATGTCGACCCCGAGGGCGGAAACCATGGCCGGATTGACGGCCCCGGCGCGGATCAGCATGCCGAGGCGGGTCTTGTGCATCAGCAAATGCGCACCCAGCGCCACCGCCAGCCCGACCACGATGATGCCGAAACGGTAGCTCGGATAGCTGATGCCGAACAGGTCGACCGTGCTTTCAAGGAAGCTCGGGAGGGGCAGGAAATACGGCTGGGGCCCCCAGATGATGCGGGTCATCTCGTTGAAGAAGAGCACGAGTCCGAAGGTGGCCAGCACGTGGTCCAGGTGGTTGCGTCCGTACAGGCGCGAGATCGCCACCCGTTCCAGCACGAAGCCGAGCACCACGCAGCCGGCGACGGCTGCCAGCAGCGCCAGCGCGAACGACCCGGTATGCTGGTAGGCGGTGGCGGCAAAATAGGCCCCCAGCATATACAGCGAACCATGCGCCAGGTTCACGAAGCTCATGATGCCGAACACCAGCGTCAGCCCCGCGGCCAGCAGGAACAGCAGAACGCCGAACTGCAAACCGTTCAGCATCTGCGTCAAAACAAGACTAATACTCATACTCGGCTCCCGTCCCCGCGCTTAGAGCAAGCCGCACTTGGTTTGATAGGCGTCGGCATGTGCTGCGAGCGGCGTGCCGAGCAGCTTGACGACCGGCTTGCCACCCTCGGCCGCGACCTGGAACGCGTAGTAATTCTGGATCGGAAGGTTGTTCTTGTTGAAGCGGAACGGGCCGCGCACCGACTTGAACTCCTGCCCGGCAGCCTTGACCGCAGCGGCGAGCACCAGCTTGTCGCCCGCCTTGGCGCCGGCCTTGCGCACTGCCACGTCGAGCAGGCGGCCGGCATCGAATGCGGTCGCGGCGTATTCGCTCGGCACGCGCTTGTACCTGGCGGTAAAGGCGGCCACGAAGGCGCGGTTCTCGGGATTGTCGAGCGCTGCGTCCCACATGGCGCCGAAGGTGGTGCCGACGGAAGCGTCGCGCAATGCGGGCATGGTCGTGCCATCGACGGTAAAGACCGAGAAGTTAGGCAGCTTGGCCATCATGCCGGCCTGGCTCAACTGGCGGATGTAGTTGACACCCATCCCGCCCGGGTAGAAAGCGAAAACGGCATCCGCCCTGGCTGCTTGCAGCTGCGCGAGTTCGGCCGAGTAGTCGGACTGGCCGACCTGGGTGTAGACCTCGTCGACGATCTCGCCTTTGAAGTAGCGCTTGAAGCCGCTCAGCATGTCCTTGCCGGCCTGGTAGTTCGGCGCCATCAGGTAGACCCGCTTGTAGCCCTTCTCCTGCATGAACTTGCCCATGCTTTCGGCCGCGCCATCGTTCTGCCAGGCCGCCGAAAACACGTTCGGCGCGCAGGACGCGCCCGCCACCGGCGACGGGCCGGCGTTGGTGGCGATTGCCACAGTGCCGGAATCTGCAATCACTTTCAGGCTGGCCATCATCACATTCGAAAAGCCCAGGCCGACGATGGCATTCACCTTTTCCTTCTCGATGAACTTGCGCACGATCTGGTTGCCGACTTCCGGCTTGAGCTGGTCGTCCTCTTTGAGCACCGTGACGGCCTGCCCGCCGAGTTTGCCGCCGGCCTGCTCGATCGCCAGCATGAAGCCGTCGTACTGGTCCTGTCCGACCACGGCCACAGGGCCGCTGAGCGGCGCGGAAAATCCAATCTTCACTTGCGCCTGGGCCGCGGTTGCGCCAAGCAGCAGAATTGCTGCGCAAATGAGCCGGTAGTTTTTATTCATCATTGTCTCCATGTGGTGGGGGTGTTAGCCGAGGTCGACGAACACGCGTCCGTTTTCGATCTTGACGGGAAAGGTGCGCACGGCTTCGGTGGCCGGGTCGCAGGTAGGGCGGCCATCGCGAATATCGAATTTGCCCTGATGGAGCGGGCATTCGATTTCGTAGCCGTCGAGGAAGCCGTCGCACAGGCGCGCGTGGCCGTGCGTGCACAGGTTGGCGGTGGCGAACACGGCGCCCTCGACGCCATACAGCGCCAGTTCGAGGCCGCCCGCCGCGACTGCCGTCACGTCGTCGTCCGCCACCTCGGCGAGCGCGCTGACGTCGGTCCAGTTGTCTGCCATGGGTGTCTCCTTAGATGGGGTAGATCAGCGAATTGGGGATCATTTCGGTGTCGTAGATGCAGTGGCGCTGTTCAAAGCGCAGTCCATCCGGCGTCATCCGGACGCGATCCAGGTAGCGGCCGACATTGAATACCGTCGTTTCCTGGCTCAACTTGGTGCGGAACACCGCGTAGTTCGCCTGCGCCACGATCACACCGTCTTCGACCTTCTCGACCAAGGGGGCGCCCACCACGTGGCGCTGGTAGTAGGGGTCGTGGAACAGGGTCTCCTTGATGCCGTAGGCGCGGTCGCGCAGCATGCCGCGGCTCAGCAGCGCCAGGGTCGCTAGTGGAAAGCCGCGTTCGTGGTTCTCGCGCGGCTGCACCTTGTAGTCGCAATCGTCGACGAACAGGTCGATCCATTTATCCCAGTCGTTGGCGTCGACCGCCGCCGCGTACTCGGCATACAGGCGGGTCAGCGCCATATAGGTGTTGATGTCGATCGTGCTCATACGTCCATCACCTTTCGCCAGTATTTGTACATGCCGCGGATCAGGGTTTCGGTCACCATATGGTCGGTGTTTTCCGCTTCGTAACCGCCCAGTTCGGCCAGCGTGCGGTGAAACGGCTTTTGCTCGAAACCTTCCTGCGACAGTTCGATCACTTCGCCGTCGTCGGCCGACACGAAGCCGGCCGGTCCGAACAGGTTGGCCTGGATCAGCCGGCGTTCAGTCATCTCCGGCGTATCGTCCTCGAAGCCGAAATGGGTCCAGATGAAATCGAACGAACCGGTTCCATTCGGCTGGATATGGCGCGTCGATACGCTGTTGACCTGCTGCTGGAAAATTACGCTGGGGAAGACCGTCATCATGACCGCGGTCGGGCCGTTCCACCACGGCTCCTGCACGATATCGAGCAGGCGCTTGTCGTGGATCTCCATGCCCGCCTTGAAGCTGGTGACGCCGGCCGTGACCTCGCTGCTGGCCGCCTGCTGGCCGCGGGTCGAGATCATCGCTGCGTGCCGGTAGTGCGCGTCCATCTTGAGTTCCGACTTATTGTCGGCGCGCCACAGGCCGTAGGTCACGAACCAGGTGTGCAGCAGGCCGGGGTGATACGGATCCTTGATGTTTTCCTGCATCAGCTTCCAGTTGCCCGGAATGCGCTGGCGGTTGTAGCCCAGGATGGTCAACTTGCGGCCATTGAACAGGCGGTCGAAGTAAGCGGTCATCTCGGGGCCGAGGAAATCCTCGAGCGGCTCGACCGTGTGATCGAACGAGGCAAACACCACGCCGCCGCGGATCGCTACCTTGAGCTGGGTGAGCCCGTTTTCCTCGGTCTTGAATTCCTTCGGCATGCCGCCATTGACCTTGCCGTCCTGCTTGACCCCGCGCCGGAACGGCACGCCCTGCAAGTCGCCCTTCAGGGTGTAGGTCCATTGATGGTAGGGGCAGACCAGTTCTTTCTTGTTGCCATGGCGCTCGCGACAGAACTGCATGCCGCGGTGGGCGCAGACGTTTTCCACCACGTTGACGCTGCCGTCCTGGGCGCGCGTGAGGATCACCGAACGCTCGCCGATGACCGAGCGTTTGAAGTCGCCGGGATTCGGAATCTCCGCTTCCAGGCCGACATAACACCAGTGACCCTGGTAAAACAGGCGCTCCAGCTCACGCTTGTAGAGCGCTTCATCGGTGTAGGCCCAGAACGGAATCCGGCTCGACCCCGGCTGGTCCCAGACCGGTTTTATCGGGAAGATGGGTGCCGCGTAGTTCATATTGATCTCCATAATGAGTGTTCACTACCGAACAAGATGCCGGGTACTGCCCTGCGCTTAAATACCGCTGGCGTAAAACGCATCGGCATGCACATGCTCCGCCAGCACGCCTTTTTTCCTGACCAGGATTGACGCCGCATCGACCATGGGCGGCGCGCCGCACAGGTAGACGCGCCAGCCCGCGAGGTCAGGCCAGTCGCTGTTGACGGCATCGGTTACCAGGCCGCTGCGCAGCCGCGGGTTGTCGTTGCCGGTACTAACCACGATGTGCACATGCAGGTTCGGGTGCCGGCCGCGGAGTTCGTCGAGCCATTCCTGGCCATAGATATCCTGTTGGGTACGCACGCCGAAGTACACGTGGATGGGGTTGCGCATCCCGTGCTCGAGCGCGCCCCGCACGATCGACAGGACCGGCGCCAGCCCTGTCCCCCCGGCCACGCAGAGCATCGGGCCCTCATGTTTGTAGCGCAGGTAGGCGGTGCCGAGCGGCCCGCTGACGCGCACCGAATCACCCACCTTGAGCTGGGCCTCTATATAGCCTGTGACGCGTCCTTCGGGCACCAGCCGCACGTGAAATTCGAGCTCGCCCTGCTCCGCCAGATTGGCCATCGAGTAAGGACGGATATGCTCCGGTCCGAATTGCAGGGTCGCGTACTGGCCAGGCGAGAACGACAAGGGCTTGGCCGGCTTCAAGCGCAGGCGCCGGATGTCGTGCGTCATCGGCTCGATGGCCACCACCGTGGCCTTGACGATGCGCGCCGGATGGGTCACCACCTCGTCCGGTTCAGGCACCTCGACCACGCAATTCCCGGTCAATATGCTCATGCACGCCAGTACGTAGCCTTGATCGTCGGGATGGGTAACCTTCGAATCGCGCCCGGTTTCAAGCACCTCGCCCTCCAGCACTTTGCAGCGGCAGGTGCCGCAGCGGCCTGCCGTGCAGCTGTACGAAATGGGGATCTGGTGCTCGCGCAAGGTGGCAAGCAGATTGGCGCCCGGACCGACGTTCAGGGTACGGCCCAACGGTTGCACGACGAGTTCCATGGTGGCCAACGCTTTTTCATGAGGAAGAAGCCGCAGTATAAGAAATCGGGTAATATAATTAAATAGAATCTCGTGAATGAGATAAATCACTCGCAGCAATAGTACTTAGGCCCATATGGATCTCAAGGATGTCGACCTCAACCTGCTGCTGGTGTTTAACCAGCTCCTCGCCGAGCGGCGCGTCTCGAAAGTGGCGGAGTCGCTCGGCCTGACCCAACCAGGGGTGAGCAATGCCCTCAAGCGGCTGCGCCTGCTACTGGGTGACGAACTGTTCGTGCGGACCGCACGCGGAATGGAACCGACACCGTACGCGACCCGCCTGGCAGAGCCGATCGGCTACGCGCTGTCGACGATCTACGATTCCCTCAACGAGGTCTCGCACTTCGACCCGGCCAGCAGCAAGCGCAGGTTCAAGATCGGCATGACCGACATCGGCGAAGTGTATTTCTTACCTGCCCTGATGGAGGTATTGCGCAAGGCGGCGCCCGGGGTGAGCGTCAGCACGGTGAGGAATACGGCGGTGAACTTGCAGGATGAGATGGAGTCAGGCCACATTGATCTCGCCATCGGATTGCTGCCGCAGCTCAAATCCGGATATTTTCAGCGGCGCCTGTTCAAGCAGCGCTATGTCTGCATGTTTCGCAAGGGCCATGTGCTCGACAAAGATGTCTTGACGGTGGAAGAATTTGAAAGTGCGGACCACGTCGTGGTGGTGTCGAGCGGAACTGGGCACGCAATTGTCGACCAGTCGATCGAACGCCTTGGAATCGCGCGCAATGTTTGCCTCACAGTGCCCCACTTTGTGGCGGTGGGGCACATCTTATCGCACAGCTCGATGATCGCAACGGTGCCGGAACGCTATGCGATGGCGTGCGAAGAGCCGTTTGGCTTGAAATACGTGACGCACCCGCTGTCGCTGCCCGAGGTGAGCATCAACATATTCTGGCATGCAAAGTTCAACAAGGAGCCGGCCAACAAGTGGTTGCGAAGCCTGATTTACGATACCTTCGCGGACGGGCGCGCGGAGCGGCTGTAGGCATTCACCGAACACGCGCAAGCGCGCGAATCAGTTCGCCCCGTGGTGGCGCAGGATGTGGTGGCCAATAAGGCGGTGGCCATCGCGCTCCGCAAGACCTACCCGGATTTCCACCCCGCTCGACTACATGGAATTCGTGGCGAAGTCGTCCAGATGACTTACCACAAAGGCGACGCAGCCGCGGGCCGGCTCAAGAGTGAGCGTGTCAGACACCGCCGACCTTGATTTGAGGTTAAGGCGTCCGCAAGGCGATCACCGCGTCGGCAGGCGTGGGAAGCAGACGCGCGCCGTACAGCGTGTTGCTTGACAATACGGACACCGCGAACTGGACCGCCGGGTCGGTGTAGAAGGCGTAAGCGGACTGATTGAAGTTGACGCGCATACCACGGGCCGCTACCCGTATGGGAGCGGCGATCTGGATGCCGTTGCCGTAATTTCCATCATCGTCAATTGCCATCAGGAAGGCCATCAGATTTTCCACGGCGGTGTCGCTGTGCAGCACCGAAGTCTGGTAATCGCTGCCATCGTACAGGGAAGTGTAGTGCACGGGCGGGTCGCCCGGCATGGTGAACAGCACGATATCGCCCAGCACAAACGTGACTGTGTCGCCGCCGGTATAGCCGACGTAGCCGCCGGCGGCGGTGGTCAGGTGAGACTCGGACGGGTTGATACTGTTGATGTACTCCAGCCCGTTAATGGTCGGGTGGCGCAAATACTCGTAACGCGCCTGTACCAGCACTGGGGGCGGGACATCGGCACCGACATAGGCGACCGAACCGCCGCCGCAACCGGCCAGCAGTAGTATGCCGGACAGCGGCAACATCGTGAACAATTTACTCATGGTGCCTCCTGGCTCGTGCGGTTGGGGCGGACGTCAGTCGTCGTGATGGCCGCGGTGGTGGCCGCGGTGGCGATAGTCGTCGTCATCGTCGTCGTCGTCGTCCTCATCATGATCGCGCTTCCAATGCTTGCGGCGCCATTGCTGGGGCTGCTCGACGTAATATACCGGTGCCACAACCGTCACTGGGGCCGGTTCGTAGACCACCGGGACACGGATGTGGTCCACCACCGTGCGGCATCGCTGAACGGTCTGGTAGGATGAAGTAGCCGGGCCGCGGACCGACATGCGGTCGCCGACGACGGCGCCGGTCATCGCACCCAGGGCGGTCGCCGCGGTCTTGCCGTTGCCGCCGCCGACCTGGTTGCCCAGCAGTCCACCGGCAATCCCGCCGATCAGGGCGCCGCCATATCCGGGCGCGGCCGCCTGGACTTGGACCTGCTCGTTCCAGCACTCCTGACGCGGTCGCTCGACGGTCCGATATTCGGTCGCCATTGCGGTCAACGGCAATGCCAATATTGTGACGATGCTTGCGATTTTTCTTAACATGGCCTACTCCCGTTTCCCTAGTGTTTGCTTGTACGTACAGTAACGCGCAAACAGCGAGGCTGGCTGTCGATTATGTGTTTCATATGTAAGCGCTTGTAATTACGTGCGCGATTGCTTTATCAATGAGCCTGGCTGATCATCCGCGTGAAAGGGTCTGACCCCGCGGGGTCGGACCCCGGACGCGTCGCCCGCATTCAAGCGAAAAAAAAGCCACCTGGGTCGTACCCGGTGGTTTTTTCGTTGTGATTCGCCGCGATCAGAAGGTGTGACGCAGAAGGCCAGGGTCAGTGCCCCCATTGCGACACAGGCTCATCCCTTCCTTGCCGCTTGACCTTACCTGGTCATCTTAGCGCCACCGTGCCGCTTCGTCCGCATATCGACGCACCGCCCGCCCCACCGTCGAGTACCCCACTCCAAAATATGCGCCGATATCGGTCATGGAAAATGCAGTGGACCAGTAAGCTCGGGCCATTGCTTCATCGCGACTTTTATAGCTGCGCTGGTACTGCTGAAGCGTCAGTGCTGACAACCTCCGCTGTACCTTCGCGATTGCGGTCAATTCCGGCGCGGCCTTGTTGTTGTGGTGTGCCGCCACGAATGCATCATCACCGAGCAGCAATTGATGCTGCGCCGCTGTCAGCGGGCTCGCCTCGCCCAGTCCGTCAAGGACATATTGCCGATATTGCGATGTCGCCTCGTCGCGCGACTCCCCAAACTGCTGCAGGAGCCATTCAGTGGCGAGCCATTCCGGTGGTTCGCGCTCTCCCAGCGTGAAACGATGGCTGCTCCAGGGCCAGTCGTCCGGTGCGCCAACCATCCCTGCGCGGACGGGATTAAGGACGATGTAGCGCGCCAGCGCCAATAAGTAGGTTTGCCTCTGCACCAAAATCGCCTTGTACCTGCCTTGCAGCACATGCCCGACCAAGCCGTGGCGCCGATTCACCTGCTGCGTGTAGATGCCATTTAACTGACGCATCCCTTGGCTGAGGTTGCCCTCAACTGTTTCGACCATCAAATGGTAGTGATTCGTCATTTGACAGTACGCATGCACGACGAAGTGGCAGCGCTCGCAGACTGTGCGCAGCACCTCTAGCCACGCTTCGCGGTCGCGTTCATCGACAAAGATGGTTCCGCGCCGATCTCCGCGCGACGTGATGTGGTAAAGCGCGCCGGGGAATTCTAATCTGAGTGGCCTGGTCATAGCGCGACCCTAGCAGTCGCGGGCGCGTCTGAGCCTGCGTGCATCAAATGTGCGCGCTTAACCCCAGCGTCATGACGCATATTCCAGGCGAAGCGAGGCTGTCGATTGGGTCGATGTGTTAAAGGACTGGCGTCTGCAAACCAAACGTATGCCGATACCACGCGAGCCTGCCACCGGCCTCCAAAGCCGAGGCCGTGTTGCAATGGAGGCACTGACACTGGCCTCGCCGCCACCGGCCTCCAAAGCCGAGACCGTGTTGCAATGGAGGCACTGACCCTGGCCTCCTTGCCAAAGCCGAGACCGTGTTGCAATGGAGGCACTGACCCTGGCCTCNNTGCATCACCGTCAGCGATCTCGTGCCGCCAGGCCCGCGATGCCGTGCAGCGACAAGTTGGCGCGCAGCAAATGCACGACCAGGCGCAAGTCGCGGCTGCGCGCCAGCAGCTCGCTCGCCGTGCGCCGTACCGACTTCCAGTCCGGCGGCTCGGCGGCGGTGATGGTCTTACCGTACTGAACTTCGGGCTTGCCCTGCACCGCTTGTTCCAGCGCGACGAAGACCGGAGCGTCAAATTGCCGCCCTCGCTCCCGTGGAGCGCAAAATCTTCCATTAGCGTGATTCCGTTCCTGAGTGAGCCGTCGGGCGTCTTCACTGCGCCCGGCTCCCATAAAGACGGATCACGGCCGCGCCTCGGCTAAAATTGCAAGCAACCGAATCCAAGCGGAACTGAAACATGGAACTTCACCTGGTGATTGAGGGGCGCAAAGATCTGACCGGGCAAGTCTATCGGCAGCTGGTCGATGCCATTCGCGGCGGTCGCCTGGCGCACGGCCAGCAACTGCCGCCCTCGCGCCTGCTGGCCCAGCAGCTTGGCATCTCGCGCAAACCGGTGGCCGAAGCCTACGCCCGCCTCACCTACGACCAATTGGTGGTCGGCCATACGGGCAAGGGCAGCTTCGTCAGCGCCAGCAGTCCGGCCAAGGCGCAGCGCGCGCCCGGCGCCATGCTGGCCGCACATGCCACGCTGCGGCGCTGGGAGACCCTGCCCACGCCGCTGCGCCATCCCTTGCCCGAAGGCCGCTCGCGCTACGAATTCATCGGAGGCACGCCGGCGCCGCACCATTTTCCGCAGGACGAATGGCGGCGCTGCCTGCTCCATGGCCTGCGCCAGCAAAGCCGACTGCTCGGCCGCTACGGCCCGACCGAGGGCGTGCCCGAGTTGCGCGAGGCGATCGCCCGTCACGCCGGCTTCTCGCGCGGCGTGAACTGCAACGCGCAACAGGTGGTGGTGACCAACGGCGCCCAGCAGGGTTTCGACCTGCTCGGCCGCGTGCTGCTGGAAGCGGGCAGCGTAGTGGCGGTGGAAGACCCCGGCTATCCGCTGGCGCGCCTTCTGTTCGCCAGCCAGGGCGCGCAGGTGGTAGGCGTGGCGGTCGACGCCGACGGCATGGTGGTCGAGCAGATTCCGGAAAATACGCGCCTGATCTATGTCACCCCGGCCCACCAGTTCCCGCTTGGCATGCCGATGAGCGTGGCGCGGCGCGAAGCGCTGCTCGCCCGCGCGCAGCAGATCGGCGCGGTCATCATCGAGGACGATTACGACAGTGAATTTCGCTACGAAGGCCGGCCGGCCGACTCGCTGCAAAGCATGGACCAGGCCGGCATTGTGGTGTTCGTGGGGAGTTTTTCGAAAGTGATGCTGCCCGAACTGCGGGTTGGCTACATGGTCGTGCCTCCTGCCCTGCTCACCGCGCTGCTGGCCGCCAAGCACCTGACCGACTGGCACACCGCCAGCATGATCCAGTACGCGATGGCGCGTTTCATCGACGATGGCCTGCTGCTCAAGCACATTCGGCGCGGCCACGCCATTTATTCCAGCCGGCGCGAGCAATTGATCGCCGGTTTCGACGGGCCGCTGGCGCCATGGTTTTCGCTGGTGCCCAACACCGCCGGCTTTCACGCGGCGGCGCGGGCTACGGCGCCGGTCGATATCCCGATGTTGCTGCGCCTGGCGCGGCGCGCCGACGTGGGCTTGTATGCGCTGTCCGACTTTTACCACGATTGCCCGCCGCAAAACGGCCTGTTGCTCGGGTATGGCGCCATCGACACGCTCGACATCGCGCCGGCGCTATTGCGCGTGCGCGATATCTTGCAGCAGATGGACTGATGCCGTCAGCCGTTACTTTGTCGCTGGCAGCGGCCTGGCAATCTCTTCGCCTTCGTTCATCAGCAGGAACACCAACAGCACCGCCGGCTTGGTCTTGCTGGCGTTGTTCGACACGATGTGGTGGGCGCGCGGCGGCTCGTACCACGAATCGCCTGCCTTGTAGGTAACCAAAGGCCCGCCTTCCAGCTGCGAGGTGACCGAACCTTCCCGCACATATGCGAACACCGAACCCGGATGCTCATGCGGAATCGATTCCTGGCCTGGCGCATAGGACACCGTGGCCATGACCGCTTGCTTTCCCGGCGCATCCGGCAGCGGCTTCACCTGCAACAGCGCGCGCTTTTCCTGGCCGGGACCGGCGTCATGCGCCGATGCTGGCGACAGGGTGATCAGTGCCGCCACTGAGAGGACGGCCGCGCTCATGGTTTTCATGCTGGTTTTCATGGCTGTCCCTGGGCATTGTCAAGTGGGTGGCTGTTGCGCTTACAGGCGTGGCGACTTGCGGAAGCCCACGCCCAGACGGTTCCAGGTGTTGATGGTGCCGATGGCCAGCGAAATGTCGACCATTTCCTTGGCGCTGAAATGGGCGGACAGCTGCTCATAATCGGCGTCCGGCGCGTGGGTGTCGGGCAAGCGGGTCAGCGCTTCGCTCCAGGCCAGTGCGGCGCGTTCGCGTTCGGTGAAGAACGGTGTTTCTTCCCAAACGCACACGGCGCTGATGCGGCGTTCGGTCTCGCCGGCTTTGCGCATGTCGGTGGAGTGCATATCGACGCAGAAGGCGCAGCCGTTGATCTGGGAAACGCGCAGCTTGATCAGATCGAGCAGCGATGGTTCGATACCGAGCTTGCTAACGGCAACTTCGAGGGCCATCAGGGCTTTCATTGCGTCAGGGGAAGCGCTGTAGAAATCGGCACGTGCGTTCATGATGTGTGTCCTTGAGCGAGGTGAGAGAGGCTTCATTGTATGAGTCCAATTCGCCCCCCCGAGGTGCCAATCTGCGGAAAAAAACTGGGTCCGCACGGTTTGGCGCACCTCGCCTTGTCCGTGCATCGGCATTGCCGGCGTCTCCTGTCGCTGAACAAGGAAGGCCCCAGGCAACCGGCCGCCGCAACATGGCTGCGGTCGCGCCCGCTGCTCGAGTCAGGCGCGACGCCGTCATGAATTTACATTCGTATCGCTAATGTTATTATTTCCCAACTATAGCTGTTGGCGATTTCCCGAACCCCTGCTATAATCTTGTTTTTCGCGGCTGTAGCTCAGTTGGATAGAGTACTTGGCTACGA
>CXWL01125142.1_pt1 | contig 15753 bp, 16 predicted proteins | sample 590931 | NCBI WGS metagenome assembly CXWL01 (sample SAMEA3498368, study PRJEB10139) | groundwater metagenome | biome: water well; material: biofilm material | place: Germany | collected 2015-04-27 | reverse complement strand
ATGCCTAAAATGAAAACGAAAAGCGGCGCCAAAAAGCGCTTTCGTGTACGTCCAGGTGGAACCGTCAAGCGCGGCCAAGCCTTCAAACGTCATATTCTGACCAAGAAAACCACCAAAACCAAACGTCAATTGCGCGGTTCTGCAGCAGTCCATGATACAAACATGGTCTCTGTGCGCGCAATGATGCCGAACGCTTAACCTCACTCAATAATCAGGAGCAATCATGCCTAGAGTAAAACGTGGGGTCACAGCACGGGCCCGTCATAAAAAAGTCCTCGACCAAGCCAAAGGCTATCGTGGTCGTCGCAGCAAGGTATACCGTATTGCCAAGCAAGCAGTCATGCGCGCTGGCCAATATGCATACCGCGATCGTCGCAACAAGAAACGCGTGTTCCGCGCTTTGTGGATCACCCGTATCAATGCAGCATCGCGTGAACATGGTCTGACATACAGCGTGTTCATGAACGGTCTGAAACGCGCATCCATCGAGCTGGACCGTAAAGTCTTGGCCGACATGGCTGTGATGGACAAACCGGCATTCGCGGCAATCGTGAATCAGGTGAAAACTACCATCGCTGCTTAAGTTGTGATCGTATGCACTGTCTGCGGACAGTGCAGCAATATCCGAGAGCGGGGCAGGGTTTCATACCTATGTCCCGTTTTTATTTTTGCACTGCCTTTTTGGCTTTCCTTTTCGGCTTACTTGCTAAGGACGAAAACAAACCGCATGAATCCCCTAGAACAACTCGTCACACAAGCCCAGACCGATTTCGCCGCTGCAGAAGATGCCGCCGCGCTGGAAAACGCGAAAGCGAAGTACCTCGGCAAAACGGGACAGATTACCGAACAGATGAAGAGCCTCGGCAAGCTCGCGCCGGATGAGCGCAAGATCCAGGGCGCTGTCATCAATTCCGCCAAGGAAAAGATCGAGGCTGCGCTGACGGCGCGCCGCGATGCCTTGTCCAATGCGCAGATGGAATCCCGCCTGAATGCGGAAGCCATAGACATCACCTTGCCTGGCCGCGGTCACGGTACCGGCGGCATCCATCCAGTCATGCGCTCATGGCAGCGCGTCGAAGAGATATTCGGCTCCATCGGTTTCGATGTTGCCGATGGTCCCGAGATTGAAACCGACTGGACCAATTTCACCGCCTTGAACAGCCCGGAAAATCATCCGGCGCGTTCGATGCAGGACACCTTCTACATCGAAGGCAACGATACGCAAGGCAAGCCTTTGCTGTTGCGCACGCATACCAGCCCGATGCAGGTGCGTTATGCGCGCATGAACAAGCCGCCGATCAAGATCATCGCGCCGGGTCGCACCTACCGCGTCGACAGCGATGCCACGCATTCGCCGATGTTCCATCAAGTCGAAGGCTTGTGGATAGACCGTAACATCAGCTTCGCCGACTTGAAAGGCGTGTACCTGAACTTCGTCAAGGCGTTTTTCGAAACCGACGATTTGCAGGTGCGTTTCCGCCCATCGTATTTCCCTTTCACCGAACCATCGGCAGAGATCGATATTGCGTTTGGCAGCGGACCGCTGAAAGGCCGCTGGCTGGAAGTCTCCGGTGCCGGTCAGGTGCATCCGACAGTGTTGCGCAATATGGGGCTGGATCCTGAAGAGTTCATCGGCTTTGCATTCGGCTCCGGCCTGGAACGTCTGACGATGCTGCGTTACGGCATCAACGATCTGCGCCTGTTCTACGAAGGCGATTTGCGCTTCCTCAAACAATTCAACTAGCAGTGACAAGGCAGGGCATGCTGAATAAACGCGTGCGCTGATTTTTTCTGTATTTGTGTAGTCCGTGGCAAAAGGTTTTAATCATGCAATTTCCCGAAAGCTGGCTCCGTACGATGGTCGATCCGAACATGACGTCGGACGAATTGGCGCACATGTTGACGATGTCCGGTCTCGAAGTTGAAGAAGTCGAACCGGTTGCGCCGCCATTCTCGAATGTGGTGGTCGCCGAAGTGCGCGAAATCGCCAAACATCCGAATGCCGATCGCCTGAATGTCTGCCAGGTCGATGCCGGTACCGGCACCTTGCTCAACATCGTCTGCGGTGCGCCGAATGTGCGCGCTGGCATGAAGGTGGTGTGCGCGATGGCCGGTGCGATATTGCCGCCGGGCGAGGATGGCAAGCCGTTTGAAATCAAGGTTGGAGCCCTGCGCGGCGTGGAGTCGCAAGGTATGTTGTGCTCGGCGCGCGAATTGAAATTGTCGGACGAGCAGGGCGGCTTGATGGATTTGCCGGCCGATGCGCCTGTCGGGCAGAATTTCCGCGATTACTATCAACTCAACGATCTGAAATTCACGATCAAGCTGACGCCGAACAAGGCGGATTGCCTGTCCGTATGGGGCGTCGCACGCGAAGTGTCCGCCTTGACCGGCACGCCGCTGAAGGCGCCTGTGTATCAGAGCGTTGCAGCGACGATTGCCGATGTCTTGCCGGTAAAAGTATCGGCGCCGGATCTGTGCGGTCGTTTTAGCGGCCGCATCATACGCGGCTTGAACGCGAAAGCGCAGACGCCGGACTGGATGAAGCAGCGCCTCGAGCGCAGCGGTCAACGTCCGATTTCCGCGCTGGTCGATATTTCGAACTACGTGATGCTGGAACTCGGTCGTCCTACGCATGTCTTCGATCTGGAAAAAATTCACGGCGGACTCGATGTACGCTGGGGCAAGAAAGGCGAATCGCTGAAGCTCTTGAACGGCAATACAGTCGAGGTCGATGAGTGGATAGGCGTGATCGCCGACGACAAGGAAATCGAATCGCTGGCCGGCATCATGGGCGGCGACGCCACGGCAGTTTCGCTGGAGACGCAAGACATTTATCTGGAAGCGGCATTCTGGTATCCGAATGCGATCCAGGGCCGTGGTCGCCGTTTCAATTTCTCGACCGATGCCGCACACCGTTTTGAACGCGGCGTCGATTTTGCGACGACGGTCGAGCATATCGAGCGCATCACTGCATTGATCGTCGAGATTTGCGGGCAGAAGGATAAAACGGCAGTGGGCCCTATCGACGATCACATCGTCAATCTGCCTAAACGCGACCCTGTGAGCGTGCGCACTGCGCGCGCCGTCAAGGTGATAGGCGTGGCGCTGACCGATGCGCAGATCGCCGACATCTTCACCCGCCTCGGTTTGTCGTTTGCGCACAAGGATGGCGTGTTTTCAGTGACGCCGCCTTCCTATCGCTTCGATATCGAAATCGAAGAAGATTTGATAGAAGAAATTGCACGCGTCTACGGTTTTGAAAACATCCCGGCCTTGCCGCCGGTTGCCGCGAATGCGATGCGCATTCCGCCTGAGCACACCCGCTCCTTGTTTACGGTGCGTCGCCAGCTGGCTGATGCCGATTATCAGGAAGTGGTCAACTTCAGCTTTGTTGAACAAGGGTGGGAAGCCGATTTTGCCGGCAACACCAATCCGATCAAATTGCTGAACCCTATCGCGAGCCAGATGAGCGTGATGCGTTCATCGATGATAGGCAATCTGATCGCCAATGTGCGTTACAACCTGAACCGCAAGGTCAGCCGCATCCGCCTGTTTGAAATCGGCGCAATTTACCTGCGCAATGAAATCAAGGAAGATGGCCCGCTGTCAGTCGCCGGCTACGATCAGCCGAAACGCGCTGCAGCGATCGCCTACGGTCCGGTGGCCGAAGAGCAGTGGGGCCAGTCCACGCGCAATGTCGATTACTTTGATGTCAAGGCCGACCTGGAAGCCTTGTTTGCACCGAAGACGCTGACCTTTGCCAAGGCTGAGCATCCAGCCCTGCACCCGGGCCGTTCCGCCAATGTCTTGCTCGATAGCGAAGTAGTCGGCTTTATCGGTGAATTGCACCCGCGCTGGCAGCAAAAATACGATTTGCCGCTCGCGCCGGTTTTATTCGAAGTCGATGCAAGCGCCTTGCAACAAGTCAACGTGCCTTTCTACAAGGAAATTTCCAAGTTTCCTGCAGTGACGCGCGACTTGGCGCTGGTCGTCAAACATGCGGTCTCGATGCAGGATTTGATGGATGTTTTTGTTTCTGAGAAGAAAATAAATCCAATTTGCAACATCTTGCAAGTGGTTGTTTTATTTGATGAATATCGTGGCAAGGGATTGGAAAGCGACGAAAAAAGTCTTGCTTTCCGCTTCACCTTGCAAGATACTCAATTAACACTCCAGGACGATCTGGTCGATGCTGCAATGGCTGCTTTTGTCGCCGCTGCCGGCACCAGGCATGGGGCTAAATTACGTGCATAAGCAAGATGTGCCTCAGGCAATGAACCAGGCCGTGAATAAAATCAATATGAATGATGTGAATTCAGCCGAGCTCCAATCCGTATTGGCAGCTGACCTCAACCGCGCGATGCTGGAGGCGCAGGTGCGCTCGCAAGCGGAAAAGGATTTGCCGACGCTGACCAAGGCTGAACTGGCCGAATTGCTGTTTGAGCAAGTCGGCTTGAACAAACGCGAAGCTAAGGACATGGTCGAGACCTTTTTTGATGAAATTCGCAATGCGCTGGAGCGCGGCGAAGCCGTCAAACTGTCCGGTTTCGGCAACTTCCAGTTGCGCGACAAGCCGCAACGTCCGGGCCGCAACCCAAAAACAGGGGAAGAAATCCCTATCACCGCGCGCCGTGTCGTCACCTTCCATGCCAGCCAAAAGCTCAAGGGCATGGTCGAAATTTCCAGCCAAAAGCCGCTCGCACACTCCGCCTGAATTAAATGACTGAACGGATCAGCAAACCTGAACTGGCCGCATTGCCGCCAATTCCAGCCAAGCGTTACTTCACTATCGGTGAAGTCAGCGAGTTGTGTGGCGTCAAGCCGCACGTCCTGCGCTATTGGGAGCAGGAATTCACCCAGTTGAAGCCGGTCAAGCGACGTGGCAACCGGCGCTATTACCAGCACCATGAAGTGCTGCTGATACGCCGCATACGTGAATTGCTGTACGAGCAGGGCTTCACTATCAGCGGTGCGCGCAACAAACTCGATAGCCGGATACTGGAAGCCCGTGGGGATGACGAGTTGCCGCTGGACGGCGTCACCATCGATCCGAATGCCGTGCTTGCGATACGCCATGAATTGATGGAAATCCTGACACTGCTGAAATAGCGCAGTCTATCGTGAGCAGCATTTCGCATTTTTGCATGTCGAAAATGCAGCATTGCTCTGGTATAATTTCTCGCTTGTCGGGGCGTAGCGCAGCCTGGTAGCGTACTTGCATGGGGTGCAAGGGGTCGAGTGTTCGAATCACTCCGTCCCGACCAAAAAATTAAAGGGGTTACAGATTCTGTCTGTAACCCCTTTTTCTTTTGTGGCCGCCGCTCAGGACAGCCTGAGGCGCGCCATGACCTGGTACATATGCAAATGTTTTCATATTGGAGCGGGCGCAATTGATGCGTACGATGCATGGACTTGCTTTCAAAGACCATGAATATGAAACGTATCCCGATTAAAGCAGTGATGGCAGGAGTAATCATGGCGCTGCAAGGACTGTCGGCCAATGCGCAGACGCCGGCTCTGGAGCGTCCGCCGGTACTGGTCGCGGCCGGCAGCCTGAAGACGGTCATGGATGAAACCATCGCTGCTTACCAGGCGCAAGGCGGTCCTGCATTCAATGTGAAATACGGACCCTCAGGAAAATTGCGCAAGGAAATCGAAACCGGCGCGAAAGTGGATGTTTTTGCTTCGGCCGATATCGAGCACACGGATGCGCTGGCAGAGCAAAAATTGCTGGGCGCCTCCACAGTTTTTACGCATAACGATTTGTGCGTGATTGCCCGGCCGGAATTGCAGCTGAACGCGGGTAATCTGCTGGATGTCTTGAGCAAGCCTTCTGTACGATTGGCGACTTCCACGCCAGTCAGTGATCCGATGGGCGATTACACCTGGCAGTTTTTCAAAAATGCGGATAAGCAGCGTGCCGGTCTGTATCAACTACTGGTTGGCAAGGCATTGAAACTCTCGGGTGCGAGCGCACCTGTGGCGGGCGCAAAACTGCCTTACGTGACCGCCTTTGAGGATGACAAGGCCGACGCCTATGTGATGTACTGCACGAATGCCGCGACCACTAAAAAATCAGTACCTGATTTGCATATCGTGCGCATCCCCGACGCATTGAATGTGCGCAGCGTGTATGGCATTGCCGCCGATGCGGATTCGGCGCCAGGAAAGGATTTCGTCCGCTTTGTGCTGAGTCCTGCCGGGCAAGCCATTTTGAAAAAACACGGCTTCGATTGATCTGCAGATACTTTTTAAAACCGACCATGAATGCAGGCTGGATGACTAAACATTTTTTCGGCTCCGGCGTCTGAGCATGCTGGGACTTTTTGATTTCGAGCTGGACGAGCGCTATTCCTTGCGTCGGATTCCGATGATCATGCGTTTCAATCTGGATGCCTGCGGCATAAGAATTTCCCTTACTGCATGGATCATGCTCAGTCGCGAAGAGCGCGAGCAACTGGTCGCGATGCCATGTTCAACGGCGGCAGAGCAGGATGCCTATCGTGAACGTCTGGCCACGATGCTGGCAGTGCATGCAGACAATCCGGATGCGGTGGTGGAGTCTGTCGCGATAGAAGCTGCGCCGGCCTGGAAAAATGGCGCAGTGCTTCCGCCAGCGATGATGGATGCACTGACCGAGCTTGCGTTGCCATTGCCCACCCTTGCGCAATGGTCATCGCTCGATGAGCTGCAGCGTTTTGCCTTGCTCAAGCTCACGCGTTCCGGCCATAAGAATGCCAACCTGCTGCCGGCGCTGATAGAGTTCGGCCTCGCCTGACTGCCGTTTTTTCATGGATGGCCAGCATCGCATGGCCGCCGCTTGTCCTACACTCCGATCAGAACTAGTCCGATACCGTGGCTTGGCAGTGAACCTTAGAATTCACTCGACAAATTACCGGAGCCGGCGGTTCGAAAATATACTGGCACCAATTCCCTGCATTCCATCATCGGGCAGCGCGCGATGCGTTCAAGCCCGCCGCATCAAGCTATAGAACTTCCCCCTTGCATAATGTGCAGTGCATCCTGCCATTGCACAGTCGCGCAGCTTTATTGTTTTACGTTATCCTGTCGCTAACGATCAGCTCATCCCCTCAAGAAAAACAATGCCTATCAAAATCAGTTCCCGTTTCGATGCCGGTGCCATAGACGTATTGCGTGCGGACACGGCGCACACGATAGAACTCAACTTGCGCAAGGATACGCACGCCGATATCAAGCAATGGTTTTACTTTCGCCTGCAGGGTGCGCGCGGCGAGCGTTGCACGATGCGTTTGCTGAATGCCGGTGAGGCAACCTATCAGGATGGCTGGAAAGACTATCAGGCGGTTGCCAGCTACGATCGTAAAACCTGGTTCAGGGTGCCGACTGCATACGATGGCAGCGTGCTGACCATTTCGCACACGCCGCAGTTCGACAGCATCTACTATGCCTATTTTGAGCCGTATTCATGGGAGCGCCATCTGGAATTGCTGGGGCGCGCACAAGCATCGCCGCTGGCGCGCATCGAGGACCTGGGTTCGACGATAGAAGGCCGCGACCTGAATGTGCTGGTGATAGGCAATCCAGATGCGCGTAAAAAAGTGTGGGTGATTGCGCGCCAGCATCCGGGCGAGACGATGGCGGAATGGTTCGCCGAAGGAATGGTCGACGCCTTGCTGGATCCCTTGAATCCGGTCGCACAGAAATTGCTGCAGCATGCAGTGTTTTACATCGTCCCGAACATGAACCCGGATGGTGCGGTCAACGGCAATTTGCGCACCAATGCAGCGGGTGCGAATTTGAATCGCGAATGGATGACGCCATCGCTGGCAAGCAGCCCCGAGGTATGGCACGTCAAGAACAAGATACAGGAAATTGGCTGCGATTTATTTTTAGATATCCACGGCGATGAAGCGCTGCCATATGTGTTTGTCGCCGGCAGCGAGATGCTGGAAGGCTTTACGCAACAGCAGGCTGACGAGCAGCACGCATTCATCACCCAATTCATGCGTGCCAGCGAAGATTTTCAGACTGAGTTCGGTTACAGCGCAGGAAAATATCGCGCAGAGATGCTGGCACTGGCATCCAAATACATCGGCCATACATACAAATGCTTGTCGCTGACGCTGGAAATGCCCTTCAAGGACAATGCGCGCAGCCCCGATCCCAGGGTCGGCTGGAACGGTGCCCGCAGCGCGCAACTCGGCCGGGATATTTTGCGACCTATCCTGCATAACATAGAGAGCGCTGCGCGATGAGTATCGAGATCGAACGCAAATTCCTGGTGCGCGGCACCGCATGGAAAACGCTGGGACAGGGCAGTGCGATACGGCAGGGATATCTGTCTTCGCATCCGGACCGGATAGTGCGGGTGCGCATAGAGGATGACGCTGCCACGCTGACGATCAAGGGGCGCACTAGCGGCATCACGCGCGGCGAGTGGGAATATGCGATTCCAGTCGCTGAAGCGGATGAACTGTTGAATGGCTTGTGCGAGCGTCCGCTGATAGAAAAGACGCGCACGCGCATTGCCTGCGACGGGATGGTGTGGGAAGTTGATGAATTCTTTGGCGACAATCTCGGCCTGGTGGTGGCCGAGATCGAGCTGGAAAGCGAAGGCCAGCCATTTTCGAAGCCTGACTGGATAGGCGAGGAAGTCACCGCCGATGCGCGCTATTTCAATGCCAGTCTATTGCGCCATCCCTATACCACCTGGTAATCCCGTGCATCGAAACTGATGCGCAGGATAGAACATCAGACTTAGTGCAGATGGGTAGCGCCGGCCGGTGCATCTTCCGGCATTTCCGCATGCGTCAGTTCGGCATCCATGTCCGGGAACAGCGGTGCGCCGCAATCTTCGCAAGACTCCAGCGCAAACAATTCGGCATGGCGCTTCACCTTGGTGACGCCGCATTCTTCCAGTAATGCGAGGATTTCTTCTATCGGTGATTTGCGTGCCACGTCGGCAGAGATGAGCGTATCCATAGGCACTTCGACGCTGCGGTATTGCAGTTCTTCATCATCTTCCTGGCCGTAGAGCGGCCATACGATGCCGTAAATCACCTCGGGATTGTCCGCCAGTGCAAAGCTGACCCGGTATTCGTCGACGCGGCCATCTGCCGATTCTTCGCCGAAGCTGCCTATGATCGCTTGCAAGGCTTCCGCTTCTACGTTCAGGGTGTAGGTCAAATAATGCACGGCGGCGCGTATCGATGCCGGGCGGATTTGCTTGTCGCCTTCGCGGCAGGCAACGAAGTAGGCTTCGGGCAGCAGCAATTCTATGCCGCAGCCCGGCAACAGGCGGGCGATGTTAGGCATGACCTGTGCATTCCATTGCGACAGGGCTTCATCGCGTTCGGCCAGATTGGCGCTTGCCTGCCAGCGGAACATCGGTTCGCCTGCAGCCGCAGTCACGACGGCCAGCAGATAACGCGTGTCGGCCAGGAAGGGCGCCGTTTCAGCTTGCTGCGTCGCCTGCTTCAATGGGCTGCCTTTCAATGCAGCCTGCGCCAGGCGCTGTGTCAGCGCGTAGGTTTCTGCATGATTGCGCGGTAACTGGTCGATCGAAAACAGGTTAGGCGCCATCGCCATTTTTGCTTCGGTGGCCAATACGTGCGCGTGCAAGTGGGCCGATAGCGTCATCACCATGTCGGCCGGAATCGGGCCGGAGGCGATCGAAAAACGCGTCCATGCAAGGATGGGCATCGCGATCAGCAGTGCATCGCAAGTCGCGCCATCCTGTTCGATCTGGCACGATTCGCTGGCCGCTTCCGTGCATTCCATCAAGGCATCGTAAGCCGCCGATTCCAGCTTGAACAAATGATCGAGCGCCGCATCGATGACATCCTGATGATTGTTCTTGAGCAGCTTGCGCAGCAAGACATCCAGCTGATGTTCCCAATTGCGTTCTTCCAGGCGACTGGCGGCTTGAATGATGGCCTGGGCGAGCGTCGCCAATCGCTGGCTGTCGGCTGACAGCTTGTGGGGTGTGTTTTTGGATGGACGACGCATGAAGGAATCAGAATATAGGAAGGCGTAGGCTTGTATTGTAGTGGATTAAGCAGACATCAAGGGTCTGGATGCAGCTTTGTCGCTAAACACACTCACTGCGTTAGCCTGATGCTGGTCTGTTGCGATGACTGAAAGAGGCATAAAAAAACCGCATGTTTGAACATGCGGTTTTTTGTCTTGCGCAAGATGCATCTGTATCCGTGCGCTCCGGCTGGAGCTGCACGGACTACATCAGGCAGCCAGCAATTGGCGTAGTACAAATGGCAGGATCCCGCCGTGTTTGTAATAGTCGACTTCGATAGGCGTATCGATGCGCAACAGCACCTTGACGTCCTGCGACAGGCCATTGGCCCGGTGGATCACCAGCGTGACTTCCTGCTGCGGACGCAGATTGCCTTCGAGACCTTTCAGGTCGAAAGTTTCTGCGCCGGTGATGCCCAGCGTGGTCACGCTGTCGTCGCCGAGGAATTGCAAAGGCAGCACGCCCATGCCAACCAGGTTGGAGCGATGGATACGCTCGTACGAACGTGCGATCACAGCCTTGACGCCCAGCAGTTGCGTGCCTTTTGCGGCCCAGTCGCGGGAAGAGCCGGTGCCGTATTCTTCGCCGGCGAAAATCATCGTTGGCGTGCCTGCGGCGACGTAACGCATCGCCGCATCGTAGATCGACATTTCTTCATCGGTAGGCTGGAAGCGGGTAATGCCGCCTTCGACGCGCGAGCCATCTGGTTTGATCGGGATCATCAGATTCTTGATGCGCACGTTGGCGAAGGTGCCGCGCATCATGATTTCATGATTGCCGCGACGCGAACCGTAGGAGTTGAAGTCGGCTTTCATGACGCCGTTTGCTGTCAGCCATTTGCCGGCTGGGCTGCTGTCCTTGATCGAGCCGGCAGGCGAAATGTGATCGGTCGTGATCGAGTCGCCGAACACGCCCAGCGCACGTGCGGCGGTGATGCCGGTGGCAGCGGCCTTCGGTTCCATCGTGAAGTCGTTGAAGAACGGTGGCTCCGCAATGTAGGTCGAGTCCGGCCAGTCGTAGACCTGGCCTTCGGCCACGCCCTTGATGCCTTCCCACAGTTTGCCCGGTGCGGTTTTGACTTGCGCGTAATTGTCCTTGAATGTTTTTGCATTCATCGCAAATTTCATCAGCTTGGCCACTTCCTGGCTGGTCGGCCAGATGTCGCCCAGATAGACGTCGCGCATCTTGCCATCGGCGCCTTTGCCGCGGCCTACCGGTTCCGTCATCAAATCGCGCGTCATGTTGCCGGCGATCGCGTAAGCGACGACCAGCGGTGGCGAGGCGAGGAAATTGGAGCGGATGTTTGGATGTATCCGTGCTTCGAAGTTGCGGTTGCCGGACAAGACGGCTGAGGCCACGATGTCGTTTTGCACGATCGCTTCATTCATGGCCGGCGTCAGGTCGCCCGCATTGCCGATGCAGGTGGTGCAACCGTAAGCGGTCACGCCAAAGCCGAGTTTTTCCAGGTAGGGCAGCAAGCCGGCCGCTGTCAGGTATTCGGTGACGACGCGCGAGCCGGGGGCCAGCGAGGTCTTGATGTGCGGCGAAACCTTCAGGCCGGCTTCAACGGCTTTCTTGGCCAGCAAACCGGCGGTCAGCAGCACGCTCGGGTTCGAGGTGTTGGTGCACGAAGTAATTGCAGCAATCAGCACGTCGCCATTCTTGACCTTGACGCCGTCGCTGTTGACGTAAGTCGCATCCAGATCTTCAGCCTTTTTGTTGAAGCCGTTTTCCGATGTCGGCTTGGCAAACAGGTCTGCGAAGTTCTGTTTGACGTGGCCGATTTCGATGCGATCCTGCGGACGCTTGGGACCGGCCAGGGAAGGTGCGACGGAGCCGAGGTCCAGCGCGACCACGTGCGTGTAATCGATCTCGCCCGATTTTGGAATGCCGTACAGGTTCTGCGCCTTGAAATAGCTTTCAAATGCATCGATCTCAGCCTTGGTGCGACCGGTGCCCTTGAAGTAATCGATGGTGGCATCATCGACCGGGAAGAAGCCCATCGTGGCGCCGTATTCCGGTGCCATGTTGGCGATCGTTGCGCGATCTGTCAGCGACAGCGTGGCAGTGCCTTCGCCAAAGAATTCGACGAACTTGCCGACAACTTTTTCCTTGCGCAGCAATTCCGTGATCGTCAATACCAGATCAGTCGCGGTCACGCCTTCGCGCAATTGACCGGTCAGGTTGACGCCGACCACGTCAGGCGTCAGGAAGTAGACCGGTTGGCCCAGCATGCCGGCTTCCGCCTCGATGCCGCCTACGCCCCAGCCCACCACGCCGATGCCGTTGATCATCGTCGTGTGCGAATCGGTGCCGACCAGCGTGTCTGGATAATAGACATCGGTTTTGCCGCCATCGTTACGTTTGTGTACGCCGCGCGCCAGGTATTCCAGGTTGACTTGATGCACGATGCCGAAGCCCGGCGGCACGACGCCAAAAGTATCGAATGCCTGCATGCCCCATTTCATGAACTGGTAGCGTTCATTATTGCGCTGGAATTCCAGCTTCATGTTCAGGTCGAGCGCATTCTTTTGGCGGAAATGATCAATCTGGATCGAATGATCGACCACCAGATCGACCGGCACCAGCGGTTCGATATTCTTCGGGTTCTTGCCCATCTTGGCAGCAACGCCGCGCATCGCCGCCAGATCGGCCAGCAAAGGTACGCCGGTGAAATCCTGCAGCACGACGCGTGCCACAACAAAGGGGATTTCATCGGTGCGCGCAGCAGCAGGGATCCAGTTGGCCAGTTGGCGCACGTGCTCTTCAGTCACTTTTTTGCCATCGCAATTGCGCAAGACCGATTCCAGCACGATGCGGATCGAGATCGGTAGTCGTGCAACATTGACGCCGAGTTTTTTACCCAGTGCAGGCAGCGAATAAAATGCACCTTTTTTGGTGCCTGAGATATTGAATTCCTTGAGCGTATTCAATGTGTTGCGCGACATGATTTCTCCTTGATGCAAAATAAGCGATACAAAACTATCTGATAAGCGATGTCGTCGGATTTCATTGCAGCGACATCGCCTTTACCTGTTTAACCTTTTGCCGCCAGTGCCCGCAGCTGGGCTGGATCGCGGCATTCATTGGCCAGTTGTTGGCCTATTTTTGAATCCAGCAACATCGCCTTGGATGGAATGTTGATCCATACCAGGCCGGCCCTGCGATTCTCGAAACGATTGGCGCCAGTGCTGGTGCCAACTCTGCGCATGCGGTGGACTTTGTCTTTCCAGCGTATGGCGACGTGCTTGTCGTCGTTGTCGTTGTAGTAGGCAGTGATCTTGTTGCCCAGCTCGCAATTGAAGTAGGTGACGACTGAGCCTTCGATATTGGCTTCGCCGAGATCTTCATCGTCGCCATCGCCGGCTGTTGCAGCTGCTGCGGCCTTGGCTGGCGCAGCTTTCTTGATGGTTTTCTTGACAGGTTTTTGTGTCGCATCCTTTTTTGCTGCAGTCGCAGTCGATTGCGCAAAGGCTGGATTGATCGCTGAAGACATGCCGATCAGCAGGAAGGCACAGAGTAATTTTTTCATGCAAAATCTCCATTAAATTCTGGTAATTCGATAATGCTGCAAGTTGCTGCTGGCGAGGGTGTAGTCATAAAACAGTGCTGGCGGTATCGGGTAAAGGCAAGCCGCTGGCTTGGGCACGCTGCAGTATGGTCCAGTAGTAGCGATAGCTGGCGCGATCGTGCAATTTTCCAAGGTGTTGTATCGGACCCCACTGCGTCGCCTTTGCTTGCGACAGGATAGCGACGGCTTCGTTCACTTCCGAGATGCGGGGAGCAAACGATTTCACGATAGGCTTGATCTGGCTGGGGTGGATGCTCCACATCCGTGTATAGCCAAATTCTGCTGCTGCGCGGTGCGAGTCGCTGGCAACCACCGCCGTATCGTTGATCTCGGTGGTGACATTGTGTGAAGGCGTTTTGCCGTGTGCATGGCATGCGGCGGCAATCTCCAGCTTGGCGCGCACCAGCAAGGGATGCGTGAATTGGCCGGGTGAGCGCATCGCGCTGCCGGGAATGGCGCCGTAATGTGCGGAAACGAAATCCATCACACCGAAAGACAGGCATTGAACCTGCGGCAACGCGGCGATCGCGAAAGCGTCCGCCAGTGCACCATGTGTTTCTATCAAAACATGCACCGGTAAATTGCTGCGCCCCTGCTTCTTCGAGTGGCGATTGATGAGGGTGATCGCCTGCTTGACATCGGCCACGCTGTCGACCTTGGGTACGACCAGGTAAGCCAGACGTTTTGCTGCGTGTTGCAGGATGATAGTGACATCCTGCTCGAAAAATTTGCTGGCGACGTCATGTACGCGTGCACCTATCCGGCCAAACCTGTTTTCTTCGCCGGCGATGAGTGTGCCTATCAACTGTGCGTGGGCGGCTTCATCGCCGTGTGCCGCGCCATCTTCGCAATCAAAAGTGATATCGAAAACCGGGCCCAGTTCCTGCTGCAGGGCCAGCGATTTGCGCATCAGTTTTTCAGAGCCGGCATAGTGATCGCATACCGGTATCGAAACCGGTGCAGACGTGCCTAGAAAGAGCGCTTCGGAAGGATGCATGTGCGGTGCGTAATGTTCAGTCGTTCAGACTTGCTGTGGTTCAGGCTCGTTGTGGTGACGCCCGGGCGGGCGAGCTGAGGCTCGTCCGCCCAGTGCTACATCAAGCTAAAAGATGCTTGACGCCTTCGCGTTCTTCCGACAATTCCTTCAGGGTCAGGTCGATGCGCTCTTGCGAGAATGCATCGATTTCCAGGCCTTGAACGATTTTGTATTCACCGTTTTCGGTGGTGACAGGAAAGCCGAACATGGTGTCCTTCGGTATGCCATATGAGCCATCCGACGGAATACCCATCGTTACCCATTTGCCATTGGTGCCGAGTACCCAGTCGCGGATGTGATCGATGGCAGCATTGGCGGCCGATGCTGCTGACGATACGCCGCGTGCTTCGATGATGGCGGCGCCACGTTTGCCCACGGTCGGCAGGAAGACATCCTTGTTCCAGACTTCGTCGTTGATGGCAGCTTTGACCGATGCGCCATCGACAGTCGCAAAGCGGTAGTCGGGATACATGGTAGGCGAGTGGTTGCCCCAGACGACCAGTTTTTCTATGGCTGCAACCGGCTTGCCGGTTTTTGCCGCGATTTGCGACAGGGCGCGGTTGTGATCCAGGCGCAGCATGGCGGTGAAGTTTTTCGCCGGCAGGTTGGGTGCCGATTTCATCGCGATGTAAGCGTTGGTGTTGGCTGGATTGCCGACCACCAGTACCTTGACGTTGCGCGATGCAACTGCATCCAGCGCCTTGCCTTGCACCGTGAAAATCTGTGCATTGGCTTCCAGCAAATCCTTGCGCTCCATGCCTGGGCCGCGTGGACGTGCGCCCACCAGCAATGCCACGTCTGCATCCTTGAATGCAGTCAGCGGATCGCTGTGCGCTGTCACGCCAGCCAGCAATGGAAATGCGCAATCGTCGATTTCCATGATCACGCCTTTCAGCGCGTTTTGTGCTTTTTCATTATCAATTTCCAGCAACTGCAAAATAACTGGCTGGTCTTTGCCCAACAAGTCGCCGTTAGCGATGCGGAACAGAAGGGAATAGCCGATCTGGCCGGCGGCGCCGGTGACGGCGACACGCATGGGGGCTTTAGCCATGTTGAATCTCCAAGGTAGTGATGATCGAGGTTGGGTATTGGGAAAATATTCCGCGTGGCGCAATGATACAGTTGAATATC
>CXWL01109329.1_pt1 | contig 15754 bp, 14 predicted proteins | sample 590931 | NCBI WGS metagenome assembly CXWL01 (sample SAMEA3498368, study PRJEB10139) | groundwater metagenome | biome: water well; material: biofilm material | place: Germany | collected 2015-04-27 | reverse complement strand
CCGAACAGATCGCCCAGCGAATACGACAACTTGGCGGTCACGATGGAGTAGGTTAATGCACCGTAGAGTTCATTGGTGTCAGCCTTGGTGATCCCTGCGGCATAGGTGCCAGGATAGTTGTAGCGCAGGAAGCCCACGTCATACGACACATCGCCCGCCGCACCCTTGTAGCCGCCGTAGGTGTCCAGTTCCAGACCCGCGTTGGCAACACCGGCGCTAGCCGCGATGCCTGCATCGCCCAGCCAGCTGATGCTGGAACCCCATGCGCCGAGATATATGCCGCTGCTGTGCGAGAAATCGAAACCGCCCTGGATCGCTGCACCAGCACCGGATTGCGAAATGCCGCGATACAGGTAATCACTGACCAGGCTGATATTACTGGTAAAGGTGTGCGCGCTTGCCGGAATAACGTGGATATCCTCTTTGTGTTTTGTGACTTCAGCTTCCTCGGCCAGTACAGGCAGTGCAAACAGTGTCCCCAGGGCAGCCACGAGCAGTTTTTTCTTAAGCATGGTATTTCCTTTCTTTAGGTTTCAAAGCGGGATAAAGTATCCACGCCTACCATTGAGCAGCTTCCGTGCCAACGCTCTAAGATGGCGTCAATACTGGGCTTTCGACATATTCTAAAAATGGAAGGATATGGGTCATGCACCAACTTCTCGCACGATTTAAGAACTATGCACTCCGTCGGTGCAGGTGAATTTGATACACTGCCGCCGCTCTGCTTACGCCTTGCTTATTTGGAGATCACCATCATGTTGAACGTAAAATTCTTTGAAGAGATGTCATCGAAATTAAATGAAGCTGTGGCCAATAGCCCAGCCAAAGATTTCGAAAAGAACGCACGAGCGTTGCTGGCGCAGGGTTTTGCCAAGCTTGATTTGGTCACGCGTGAAGAATACGAAGTACTGGCGCAGCGCCTGGAAAAACTGGAAGCGCGTATCGCGGTATTGGAAGCAAGGAAGTAATCTGTAATGGGGCTGGCTGTTTTATACAGTCGCGGGCTGGCGGGCATGGAAGCCGCGCCGGTTACCGTCGAGGTGCATCTGGCCAATGGCTTGCCCAACTTCACCATCGTCGGCTTGGCCGAGGCCGAGGTGAAAGAAAGCAAAGATCGCGTGCGCGCCGCATTGCAGAACTGCCAATTTGAATTTCCCGCGCGCCGCATCACCGTCAACCTTGCCCCTGCCGACCTGCCGAAAGAGAGCGGGCGCTTCGATCTGCCCATCGCGCTCGGTATTCTCGCCGCATCGGGTCAGATCCCTTCCGACAAACTCGCAGAATATGAATATGCCGGAGAGCTGGCACTGACCGGCGAGTTGCGCGCGATACGCGGCGCATTGGCCATGACTTATCGCGCCGCCAACTGTGGACGTGCTTTTATCCTGCCTGCTGTGAATGCACCGGAAGCCGCGCTGGTGGAAGACGCGGTGGTTTATCCCGCACATTCGCTGTTGCAAGTCGCAGCGCATTTGTCCGGACGTGATGCGCTGTCGCGGTACATCCCCGATACGAAGACCATTGCGCCGCATTACCCAGATATGCGCGAAGTAAAAGGCCAGTCGCAATCCAAGCGAGCGCTGGAGATTGCAGCCGCAGGCGGTCACAGTGTGTTGATGTCAGGGCCGCCGGGCACCGGCAAGAGTATGCTGGCCGCACGCTTCCCCGGCATCCTGCCGCAGATGACGCAACAGGAGGCGCTAGAAAGCGCCGCCATGCAATCGCTGGGCGGCATGTTCGAAGTGGAAAACTGGAAACGCCGGCCCTACCGTGCGCCGCACCACACGGCATCTGCGGTGGCCTTGGTCGGTGGCGGCAGCAATCCGCGTCCCGGCGAAATTTCTATTGCCATGCATGGCGTACTTTTTTTGGATGAGTTACCGGAGTTCGATAGAGGTGTGCTGGAAGTGCTGCGCGAACCGATGGAAAGCGGGCGCATCACCATCTCGCGTGCCGCGCGCCGTGCCGATTTCCGCGCGCAGTTCCAGCTCGTGGCTGCGATGAACCCCTGCCCCTGCGGCTATCTCGGCCACTACAACGGCAAGTGCCGCTGCACACCGGATCAGGTGTCGCGCTATCGCGGCAAAATATCCGGCCCGTTGCTGGATCGCATCGACATTCAGATCGAGGTGCCCGCCGTGCCACAGGAAGACTTGCTCAAGCAGGCTGATGGAGAAAGCAGCGCAATCATTCAGCAGCGCGTAGAGGCCGCGCGACAACGACAATTGACGCGGCAAGGCAAACCCAACATGCTGCTTTCCGTCAGCGAGATCGACACGCACTGTGCGCCCGATGCGCAAGGCGAGGCGCTGCTGCGTCAGGCCATTACCCGTCTGAATCTTTCAGCGCGCGCTTATCACCGCGTACTTAAAGTGGCGCGCACTATTGCCGATCTTGCAGGTAGCGAAAACATCCTGACCGCGCACATTGCCGAGGCGGTGCAATATCGCAGGATGGACAAAAATTAAATCCATCAAGCGAAGCGGGTTCAATGTTTGTCCACGCGGAATCATTCGTGGGCACAAAAGCGTGCCCACCCCGCATCAATGAATCAACCCACCTTCGGCAGATGCGCCAAAGATTCGCGGATCGCCTCTTCCGGATAACTGAAATCTTCCAATTGCCCGGCGAAATACCTGTCGTAAGACGCCATGTCGAAATGGCCGTGGCCGGACAAGTTGAAGAACAGCGTCTTCTTCTCCCCCGTTTGCTTGCAGAGTAGTGCTTCGTCGATACAGGCGCGGATGGCATGGTTGGATTCCGGCGCGGGGATGATGCCCTCGGCGCGCGCGAAAGTGACGCCTGCCTCGAACGTGGCAAGCTGCGGCACTGCCACTGCCTCGATCAATCCTTCGTGATAGAGCTGCGACACCAGCGGTGAATCGCCGTGATAGCGCAGACCGCCCGCGTGGATGCCCGGCGGCATGAAATCATGTCCCAGCGTGTACATCTTCATCAGCGGGGTGAATCCGGCGGTGTCGCCGAAGTCATAAGCGTAGGTGCCTTTGGTGAGCGTCGGGCAAGAAGTCGGCTCTACTGCCACCAGACGCACGTTCTTGCCGGCAGCCTTGTCGGCGAAGAACGGGAAAGCCACTCCGCCAAAATTGGAACCGCCGCCGCACGGCGCGAAGATCATGTCCGGGTAGTCGCCAGCTTTCTCAAATTGCTTCTTGGCTTCCTGCCCGATGATGGTCTGGTGCAATATCACATGGTTAAGCACAGAACCCGGCGCGTAATTGGTGTCGGGGCGCGAGGCAGCTTCTTCCACGGCCTCGGAGATGGCGATGCCCAGCGAACCTTGGTTGTTCGGGTCTTTCGCCAGAATGGCGCGACCGGTATTCGTTTCCATACTGGGGCTGGCGAATACTTGGCCGCCCCAGGTCTGCATCATGGAACGGCGGAACGGTTTCTGGTCGTAACTCACGCGTACCATGAAAATGCGCACTTCCAGACCGAACATCTGCCCGGCCAACGCGATGGATGAACCCCATTGCCCGGCGCCGGTTTCGGTGGCAAGACGTTTGATGCCGGCCTGTTTGTTGTAATACGCCTGCGGGATGGCCGTGTTGACCTTGTGCGAACCGGCTGGAGAAACGCCTTCGTATTTGTAATAGATCCTGGCTGGGGTACCCAATGCCGCTTCCAGGCGATGTGCACGAAACAAGGGCGAAGGGCGATACAAGCGCAACGCTTCGCGCACCGGTTCCGGGATGGGTATCCAGCGTTGCGAGGAGACTTCCTGTTCGATCAGGCTCATCGGGAAGATCGCCGTCAAGGCTTCGGGACCGATGGGTTGTCCGTTCGGACCCAGCGGCGGAGTCGGCGGGTTGGGCATATCGGCGACGACGTTGTACCAGTGCGTCGGGATATCCGACTCGTCCAGTATGAACTTGGTTTGCGGCATGTTGCTTCTCCTCACTCTTTGGCTGTTATTGAAGAACTGCTTGATATCCCCACCTGAAGCTGCGGCAAGTGTACTTCACCGGCCTGAGAATTTCATGGGCATGGCGAGCGAATTGATATGGAGTAAAGATGCGCATATAATTTGCGCATCATTCATGGAGGCGACAATGTCAACCATCCACTTCGATACCTCTGCACCAAAAAAAGCGACCAATCTCAGCATTAATGCCGACCTGCTGCGTCAGGCAAAAGAACTTAACATTAACCTTTCGCAGCAAGTAGAGAAGTATTTGTCAGAGCTGGTGCGAGAAGCGAAACAGCAGCAATGGCGGGCAGAAAACCAGGAAGCAATTGCGGTGTACAACGAGCGCATCGAGGCCAACGGGGTGTTCAGCGACGGTTTAAGGAAGTTCTGATGGCGCAGTTCGATGTATATTTGAATCTCAATCCGGCGACTCGAAAAGCCATCCCTTATGTGCTGGATGTGCAGGCGGACATGTTGGATACATTGAGCACACGCGTAGTTGTCCCGCTGGTGCTGGCCGAAGTAATGGGAATTCCCGTAAAACAGCTTAACCCCCAGTTCAAGATAAAAGGGCTGGCAGTAGTGATGTCAACAGGTGAACTGGCCGGTCTCCCTCTTCGATCATTTGGTGACAAAGTGACATCGCTCAAAGGCAAGCGGGACGAGATCATCTCTGCGCTGGATTTGTTATTTACCGGATATTGAAGCAGCAATATCTCCTGCGCTGCGTGATAAAACCGCGCCTAATACTGGAGAAGTACGCACCATGAGCCATACACCACATCGTATCGAAAAACTCCTGCGGCAACGCATCCTCATTCTGGATGGCGCGATGGGTACCATGATCCAGCGCTACAAGCTGACCGAGGCGCACTATCGCGGCACTGCGCTCTATGGTGACTTCAAGGGTGAGCGGCGAGTCTTTGCTGATCCGCAAAAAGACGTGAAGGGCAACAACGATTTGCTGTTGCTGACCCAGCCGCATGTCATCGGCGGCATCCACCGCGAATACCTGGAAGCGGGTGCGGACATCCTGGAGACTTGCACCTTCAATTCCAATTCGGTCTCACAACACGATTACGGACTGGCACATCTGGCTTATGACTTGAACGTGGCTGGAGCAAAATTGGCACGCGGGTTGTGCGACGAGTTTTCCACACTGGACAAGCCGCGCTTCGTCGCGGGCGTGCTCGGCCCGACCGGGCGCACCGCCTCCATCTCGCCGGAAGTAAACGATCCCGGTGCGCGCAATGTTACCTTCGATGAACTGGTGGAAAACTACGCCGAAGCGGTGCGCGGCCTGCTGGACGGCGGCGCGGATATGTTGATGGTGGAAACCATTTTTGACACATTGAATGCCAAGGCCGCGCTGTTCGCCATCGAACGGCATTTCGAACAACAGAAAGTGCGTGTGCCGATCATGATTTCCGGCACCATCACCGATGCTTCCGGTCGCACACTCTCCGGGCAAACTACCGAAGCATTCTGGAATTCCCTGAGTCATGCCAAGCCGCTGTCCATCGGCCTCAACTGCGCGCTGGGCGCGGAATTGATGCGCCCTTACGTCGAAGAAATGTCGCGCGTGGCGAGCTGCTACGTGAGCGCGCACCCCAACGCCGGTCTGCCCAATCCGCTTTCCGAAACGGGCTACGACGAACTGCCGGAGAAAACCGCACGCTTGGTGAAAGAGTTTGCCACCAGCGGCTTTCTCAACATCGCGGGCGGCTGTTGCGGTACTTCACCCGCACACATTAAAGCCATCGCCGACGCGTTGAAAGACGTGCCGCCGCGCAAGCTGCCGGACATCGAGAAGAAGTGCCGCTTGTCCGGCTTGGAGCCGTTCAACATTGGCGACGACTCGCTGTTCGTCAACGTCGGCGAGCGCGCCAACGTCACCGGCTCGGCCAAGTTCAAGCGCTTGGTACTCGATGGAAAATACGACGCGGCGCTGGAAGTCGCCAGGCAACAGGTGGAGACCGGCGCGCAGGTGATCGACGTGAACATGGACGAAGCCATGCTCGACGGCGAAGCCGCAATGGTGAAGTTCCTTAACCTGATCGCTTCCGAACCGGACATCTGCAAAGTGCCGCTGATGATCGACTCCTCCAAGTGGAGCATCATCGAGGCCGGGCTGAAGTGCGTGCAGGGCAAGCCCATCGTTAATTCCATCTCGCTCAAAGAAGGCGAAGAGAATTTCATCAAGTACGCCACATTGGTGCGCCGTTACGGTGCGTCAGCCGTGGTGATGGCGTTCGATGAACAAGGTCAGGCAGACACCTATAAACGCAAAACGGAGATCTGCAAGCGCAGCTACGACATTCTGGTGAACAAGGTCGGCTTCCCGCCGGAAGACATCATCTTTGATCCGAATATTTTTGCGATTGCCACCGGCATCGAGGAGCACAACAACTACGCGGTTGATTTCATCGAGGCGACCGCGTGGATTAGAAAGAATCTGCCTTACGCCAAAATTTCCGGCGGTGTGTCGAATGTCTCATTCAGCTTTCGTGGCAACGAGCCGGTGCGCGAGGCAATCCACACCGTGTTCCTGTATCACGCGATCAAAGCAGGGCTGACCATGGGCATCGTCAACGCCGGCCAACTCGGCGTGTACGATGAGATCCCCAAAGACCTGCGCGATGCGGTGGAAGACGTGGTGCTCAACCGTCACCCCGATGCGGGCGAAAAGCTGGTCAAGATGGCGGAGAGCGTCAAAGGCGGCGGCAAAGAACAAATCGAAGATCTGGAATGGCGCAAAGGCACGGTGCAGGAACGTCTGACCCACGCGCTGGTGCGCGGCATCACCACCTTTATCGTCGAGGATACCGAAGAGGCGCGCCAGCAAGCCCAATTCCCGGTCGAGGTGATCGAAGGCCCGCTGATGAACGGCATGAACGTGGTCGGCGACCTGTTCGGCGCGGGTAAGATGTTTTTGCCGCAAGTGGTGAAATCCGCGCGCGTGATGAAGCAGGCCGTGGCGCATCTGGTTCCCTTTATCGAAGCGGAGAAATTGCGCACCGGCAACACCAGCGCCAAGGGCAAGATCGTCATGGCGACGGTGAAGGGCGACGTGCACGACATCGGCAAGAACATTGTCACCGTGGTGTTGCAGTGCAACAACTTCGAGGTGGTGAACATGGGCGTGATGGTGCCGTGCCAGCAGATCCTCGACACCGCGCGCGAAAACAACGCCGACATCATCGGCCTCTCCGGCCTGATCACCCCCTCGCTGGAAGAGATGGCGCATGTGGCGAAAGAGATGGAGCGCCAGGGTTTCAAAATTCCGTTGCTGATCGGCGGCGCGACCACCTCGCGTGTACACACGGCAGTGAAGATTGAACCGAACTACCCAAGCGGCAGCACGGTGTACGTGGTGGATGCCTCGCGCGCGGTGGGCGTTTGCAGCAATTTGCTAAGCACGATGCTGCGCGACAACTATGTGGCGGAGATCAAAGCGGACTACGTTGCGGCACGCGAACAGCACGAAGGCAAGAAGAGCAAGGCGGTATATGTCACGCTGGATGAGGCGCGGGCACACGGACTGAAAACTGACTGGAAGAATTACAACCCTCCCAAGCCGCAGCTTATGGGCGTGCAGAAATTTGAGACCTACCCGCTCGACAAGATCGCCGAATACATCGACTGGTCGCCGTTCTTCCAGGCCTGGGAACTGGCCGGACGCTACCCGAAGATATTGCAGGACGAGGTGATGGGAGAGGAAGCACGCAAGCTGTTCGCCGATGCCCAAGCGATGCTGAAAAAGATCATCAAAGAAAAATGGCTCTGTGCGAATGCTGTGTTCGGCCTGTTCCCCGCGAACAGCGTGAACAGCGACGACATCGAAATCTACACCGATGAGACGCGCAAGCAAGTGGCGATGACCTGGCACAACCTGCGCCAGCAGACCAAAAAACCGTCGGACATTCCGAACTACTGTTTGGCGGATTACATCGCGCCGAAGTCGTCGAAAGTCAAGGATTACATCGGTGCATTCGCTGTCACCACCGGCATCGGCATCGACGCGCGCGTGGCGGAATTCGAAAAACAGAATGACGACTACAGCGCCATCCTGCTCAAGTCACTGGCCGACCGCCTTGCCGAAGCATTCGCCGAACTGCTGCATGCTCGTGTGCGCCGTGAGTTCTGGAGCTACGCAGCCGACGAGCAACTGGACAACGACGCGCTGATCGCCGAAAAATATCGTGGCATCCGCCCCGCCCCCGGCTATCCGGCCTGCCCGGAACACAGCGAAAAAGGCCCGCTGTTCGAGCTGTTACAGGCCCCGCTCAACGCGGGCATCACTATCACCGAAAGCTACGCCATGCTGCCCACCGCCGCGGTCAGCGGTTTCTACTTCTCGCATCCACAGGCGCAATACTTCGCCACAGGCAAAGTGGGCAAGGATCAAGTGGCAGACTACGCGCGGCGCAAGGGCTGGAGCGTGGAAGAGGCGGAACGGTGGCTGGCGCCGGTGTTGAGTTACTAACCAGAACATGAGCGCTTATCTCTATACATGGAATCCAGAACGCTGGGTTTGGTGCGACCAACAAGATGCCATCTACCGAGTAAACAATGGCGACCAGTACGATATGTATTGGAGTTGCGGAAATACGAAGCGAATAGAAATTGGAGATTTGTTCTTTTTGATGAGGTTGGGAGTTGAGCCAAAGGGCATTATTGGCTGCGGGTATATTTCTTCCAAGCCGTATGCGCTGCCACATTGGGATAAAGAAAAGGCAAATGAGGGTAAAACAGCTCTAAGGACTGATTTACTGTTTAAGTCTCTTTCTGAAGAACCGATAATTTCACTGCCGTATTTGCATGAGAAATATCCCAATTACACTTGGACTCCACAAGGTGGAGGCATGCCAATCCCAGATGAGATTGCGGGTGAGCTATTTGCACAAATTCAAAGCGATAACAAATTTAGTTTTCAGCCTTCCGTAAAAAAAGAAATAGAGCTTTACGCTGAGGGTAAGCAAAAGAGTGTTACGTACAAAACTTATGACAGAAGCCCAGCAGCAAGGCAGGTATGTATAGAGCACTATGGGTATAGTTGCTGTGTTTGTGGCTTTAATTTCGAGAGTGCTTACGGGAAACTGGGCTCAAAATACATCGAAGTGCATCATCTCAAACAAGTTGCAGATGTTGGTCAGGAATATCTCATTCATCCAATAGATGACTTAAGGCCTGTGTGTGCAAATTGTCATCGCATGCTTCATAAAACAAGGCCACCAATTTCAATCGAAGAGCTTAAATTGCAAAGGAAGAACCTATGACCACCCTCATCAAAACCGACACCAAACTAGGCGAAGGCGCAACAGCGCAAGCCGGACAAACCGTCATCGTGCATTACACCGGCTGGCTGTACGACGCAGCTGCGCCCGGCAACAAGGGCAAGAAATTTGACAGCTCGCGCGACCGTAATGATCCTTTTGATTTTCCGCTTGGCGCGGGTCACGTCATCAAGGGCTGGGATCAGGGCGTGGCAGGCATGAAGGTGGGCGGGCAACGCACGCTGGTCATCCCCGCAAACCTTGGCTACGGCGCTCGCGGTGCGGGCAGCGTGATTCCGCCGAATGCAACGCTGGTGTTTGATGTCGAGTTGCTGGGTGTGAGTTAATTCGGTCAGTATAAGATGTGCTAGCCAACGGGCTATGCACTGAAGTTTGATAAGATTCACGTTGCAATTGTGCTACGCCTTTTGACTGCTAGTGGTCGTATCAGTGGTTTTATCTGGACGAGCTTATTGCATCACACAACAACCTAAAGTTATATCGAAGGAGCATTACAAATGATGAAACGCACCCTGTTTTTCCCGCTGGCTTTGCTGCTGACAGCGGGCATTTTCTCTGTCACAGCCTATGCCGAAAAGGCCGCAACAAAAAAGGAAGCGGTTAACATAACCAAGCTGGTTAAAACCGACAAGAAGCTGGGCAAAGGCGCGCAGGCAGCCGCCGGCAAGGAAGTGTCGGTGCATTACACCGGCTGGTTGTACGACGCAGCTGCCGCCGACCATAAAGGCAAAAAATTCGACAGTTCACGCGATCGCGGACAGTCGTTCGACTTTCCGCTCGGCGAAGGAGTAGTTATTGATGGATGGGATCAAGGAGTCGCAGGCATGAAAGTGGGCGGGCAGCGCACGCTGATTATTCCTCCGCATCTCGGTTATGGCGAACGCGGCGCAAGCGGGGTGATCCCGCCGAACGCGACGCTGGTGTTTGATGTTGAGTTGCTGGGCGTTCATTAACGAAAAACTACTGATGAAACGACTAGCCATCTCACTAAGCAACCAAAAACTGTTGCCAAGTGGTTGGTTATGCGCTTGCCGGAACTGTGTTGCTCAAGGACTCAGAATGCTCGTTTACTCCTGTGTAAACTCCGCTTCTTCGTCCTTTCGCGCCTTGTTCCGGCTTCGCTCGCTACGTTTTTCTGCGCGCTGCTCCTAAGGTCTGAATAAGCAATAAGACCATGAACCTGATCTCGCACCCGCTACTGGTCACGGCGCTGATGCTTGCGGTGTCCAACTTGTTCATGACCTTCGCCTGGTACGGGCACTTGAAGAATCTGGCGACTTCGCCGTGGTATATCGCCGCACTGATCAGTTGGGGCATCGCGCTGTTCGAGTATCTGTTGCAGGTGCCGGCAAATCGAATCGGTTACACCCAACTCAGCCTCGGTCAACTGAAGATATTGCAGGAAGTCATCACGTTGACGATCTTCGTGCCGTTCGCGGTGCTGTATATGAATCAGCCGCTGAAGTTGGATTATTTGTATGCAGCGCTGTGCCTGATGGGTGCGGTGTATTTTATTTTTAGAACGTAACAAGTTGCGTGTTGTAGGAGCGCGATAAATCGCGCCCCTACCATAAGCTTGCGGTGCAATTGATGATGAGCAAACCAAAACATATTCATATCCTCGGCATCTGCGGCACCTTCATGGGCGGCATCGCGGCCATCGCCAAGCAGGCGGGCTATCGCGTCACCGGCTGCGACGCCAACGTTTATCCGCCGATGAGCACACAACTGGAGGTGCAGGGCATAGCGCTGATTGAAGGCTTCGATGCAGGGCAGATCGCACTCAAGCCGGATGTATTCGTCATCGGCAACGTGGTATCGCGCGGCAATCCGCTGATGGAAGAGATCCTCAACCGCGACCTGCCTTACGCCTCCGGCCCGCAATGGCTGGCCGACACCCTGCTTCGCGACAAGTGGGTGCTGGGTGTGGCGGGTACGCACGGCAAGACCACTACCGGTTCAATGTTGGCGTGGATACTGGAATACGCGGGACTGAACCCCGGCTTCCTGATCGGCGGCGTGCCGCAGAATTTTGGTGTTTCTGCGCGGCTTAGTAACTCATCATTCTTTGTCATCGAGGCTGATGAATACGACACCGCCTTCTTCGACAAGCGTTCCAAGTTCGTGCACTACCATCCGCGCACCGCGATTCTCAACAACCTTGAATTTGACCACGCCGATATTTTCGCCGACCTGGCCGCTATCGAGACGCAGTTCCATCATCTGGTGCGCACCGTGCCCGGCAGCGGGCTGGTGGTATGCAACGGGCGCGAGGATTCGTTGCGGCGGGTGCTTCAGCGCGGCTGCTGGACATCGGTGGAGAAGTTCGGCAGCGACGACGGCTGGAACATCGACGCGAACGAGCAGGTGTCGCTCAACGGCAAAGTGCAAGGCACATTGCAATGGGAATTGATGGGCGAACACAACCGCATGAACGCCCTCGCCGCCTTGTCCGCAGCACGCCATGCCGGCGTACCTGTAGCGCAAGGCTTGGCGGCACTGGCTGAATTCAAGAACGTGAAGCGCCGCATGGAAGTGCGCGGCACGGTCAACGGTATCACTATATATGACGACTTTGCGCACCACCCCACCGCCATCGACACCACCGTGGCCGGACTGCGGCGCAAAGTGGGCAAGGCACGCATCCTCGCCGTGCTGGAGCCGCGCTCCAACACCATGAAACTGGGTGTGATGAAAGACGCGCTGCCCGGCAGCCTGAAAGATGCCGACCTGACCTTCTGCTATGCCGGAAACCTCGGCTGGGATGCGCGCGGCGCGCTTGCCCCGCTGGGTGACAAGGCGGTGGTGAAAGACGATCTCAACGAACTCATCGAGGCCATCGCTGACGTAGCAAAGTCAGGCGATCAGATTCTGGTGATGAGCAATGGCGGGTTCTGCGGGATACACGAGAAACTGCTAAAGCGGTTGGCCTAATCCGTTGTGTATCCGAATTGTGGGCATTTAGCCGTTCGCACCAAACATCATCCTCCTCGCTACAAACTTCTTCGCGGGCGGGATGCAATCCAATAACATGAGTGCCGCCGAGCGCACATGACCCAGCAGCGGGAGATCGTTGGAAAAAATACGCACCAGACCATCGGTGAAGCGGATGCCCGCGTTGCGGTCAATGCGGCGCGACTTTCGATACTCTGCACACATCGCCGCCGAGCCGATATTTTCCGGCGCGCTGTCAAGGATGACCTGTGCCAATTCCCACGCATCGCGGATGCCCATGTTGAAACCCTGTCCGGCCACCGGATGCAGGGTCTGCGCGGCGTTGCCGATGAGCGCGGTGTGCGGGAGGGTGATGTCGGGCGCACGCTTCAAGCGCAGCGGATAGCAGCTGCGCTTTCCGACGCCGGTGAAGGCTCCTGCACGGTTGCCAAAGTGTTCTTGCAAGTACTGCAATAAAGACGCGTCATTCCAAGTCAGCATGTCCTGTGCGGCATCGTGCGAGGCGGTCAGTACCAGTTCATACCCATCCAGATACGGCAGCAGCGCCATCGGCCCCTGTGGGGTGAAGTGTTCGAAGGCCGCGCCATTGCAGGGCTGCGCGCTGGTAACGTGGGCGATGAGGGCACTTTGTCCATAGTCTTGCACTTGTGGCGGATGTGAGGCTTCAAGCAATTTTCCGCCATCGGCGACGACAGCGAGACGCGCAGCGAGGGTGTGTTCCCGGCCTTGGTGTTGGTAAATGAGCGAGGCGCTTTCATTCGAACTGGAGAGATCGCTCACCGCCGCACCGTACACGCTGGTGATATCGGATTGGTGCAAAGCTTGTTGCAATGCGCCATATAAGGCGGTGTAGGGCAACACGTAACCCATCTCGGATACTTTCATCTCCTCGGCGCGCAGCGTGGTGTGGCCGGGAGAATTCTTCTGTGTGACTTCGATGACCTTGATGCCGCTGACGTTCTGCAATGAATTCCAAGCACCAAGGCGTTGCAGCAACAAACGTGTACCATAGGACAACGCCAGTGCACGCGGATCGCTACTGCTGATTGCGGATTCGCGTGCCTCGAGCAGTATCACGTTGAGGTCGTTTCCTTGCAGAGCAAGCGCCAACGCCGCGCCAACCGGGCCGCCGCCGATGATGGCGACATCACACGTGTATTCAGTCACGGCGCATGACCTCCTCGATGTCGCTGACCGTCTTTGGCGCAGCCTGCGTGAGCACTTCGTTACCCTGCGCGGTGATGAGCACGTCATCCTCGATGCGGATGCCGATGTTCCATAGCGCTTTGGGCACGCTGTCCGAGGGGCGGATGTAGCAGCCGGGTTCGACGGTGAGTGTCATGCCCGATTGCAACGGGCGCCACTGGTCGCCGATCTTGTATTCGCCCACGTCATGTACGTCCATGCCCAGCCAGTGGCCGGTACGGTGCATGTAAAACTGTTTGTAGCTTTCGCTTTCGAGCACCGATTCCACGCTGCCCTGACAAAGCTTGAGGTCGATAAAGCCTTGCGCCAATACACGCAGCGCGACTTCATGCGGCGCGTTCCACTGCCTGTCCGGTTTTGCGGCAGAGATGGCAGCGGTCTGCGCGGCGAGCACGATCTCGTACACATCTTTTTGCGCGGTGCTGAACTTGCCATTCACCGGAAAGGTGCGCGTGATGTCGGAGGCATAGCCATCGAGTTCACAGCCTGCGTCTATGAGCAGCAGGTCGCCATCGTTGAGGCGCGCGTTGTTGCCGACGTAGTGCAAGGTGCAGGCATTTGCCCCTCCTGCGACGATGCTGGTGTAGGCCGGATGACGCGCGCCGTGGCGGCAAAATTCGTGCAGCAGCTCGGATTCCACTTCGTATTCAAATTGACCGGGACGAGTAAAGCACATGGCGCGGCGATGGGCATCGCAGGAGATATTCGCGGCCTGGCGCATGATGTCCAGTTCGTGCATGTCCTTGATCAAACGCATTTCGTCAAGCAGTTCGCGCACGTCGCGAATCTCGTTCGGTGCGCGGATGCCGGTGCGTGCTTTTTCCTTCACTGCCTCGCGCAGTTTGAGAATACGTGCATCCCAGTCGGTATCTGTACCCACCGGATAGAACAGCACGGGTTGATTGCCCATCATCTCGATGAGCTTTTCATCCAGTTGGGTGATGGGATAAGCGGCGTCGAAGCCGAACTTTTCGGTTGCCGCATCAGGGCCATAGCGATGACCATCCCATACTTCGCGCTCGGGATTCTGCTCACGGCAGAACAGGATGCTTTGCATCTTGTCGCCTGCAACCAGTACCAGGACGGCCTCCGGTTCAGTAAAACCGGTGAGGTAGTAAAAATGGCTGTCATAGCGATAGTCATAATGCGTGTCCGCATTGCGCACCACTTCATGAGCGGTTGGCATGATTGCGATACCGTGCTGCATTTTGGTTTGCAGTTGCTTGCGGCGGTTGGCGTAACAGGCAGAATCAGACATGGGCGGCATTCTGCGACGCACGCAGATACTTGTCGAGCTTATCCAGCCGTTGCGGTGTGCCAACGTCGACCCATACGCCACGATGATGTTCGCCGCTGACTTTGCCAAGAGCGATCTGCTCACGCAGTAAAGGCGCAAGCGAAGCTTTGGTTCCGCGTGGGATGTGAGCGAACAGTTCAGGGCGATACAGGCCGATACCCGAGAAAGTCAGGACTGGGGATTGTGGATCGGGGGTCGACGGGGCCGGAATGATGCGCTGCTTGTCTAAGAAAAAATCGCCGTTGTGGTGATGGGAGGGGTTGTCCACCAGCACCAGATGAATGGCGTCTTGGTTGCTGCGCATCTGGGCGGCGAGTGGAGGTAGTCGCCCAAAATCATAGTCGCAATAAATGTCGCCGTTGACCACAGCAAAAGGGCCATTGCCCAACAGGGGTAAAGCAAACGCGATACCTCCCGCTGTTTCGAGCGCTATACCTTCGGACGAATAGAGAATGTGCGCGCCAAACTGGCCGCCATTACCCAAAACTTGTTCGATCTGTGCACCGAGGTGGGCGTGATTGATGACAATGTCGGTGATGCCCGCCTGCACCAGCCGTTCGATGTGCCACACAATGAGCGGCTTGCAGCCCGCTTGCAGCAATGGCTTGGGCGTGTGGTTAGTGAGCGGGCGCATGCGTTCGCCGCGACCAGCCGCGAGAATCATGGCCATCATGGTTTTACGTTTCTCACGGTTGCTCCCTCGCCGGTTTGATTTGAAGGGTTAGGGAGAGGGAGCATGCATGGCATGATCAAAATGTGTACCCCTCTCGCTTTTCTTGTGGCTCCAGCTCATCCAGCAGATTGAGCAACGGCTTGAGGTCGATATAGCGTTTGCAGGCGCGGTGCAGGTAATCCATCACCAGCGGCATGTCTTTCAGGTAACCATCCTTGCCGTCGCGGTGATACAGGCGCGCGAATATGCCCAGCACTTTGATGTGGCGCTGTACGCCCATCAACTCGTAATCGCGGTAAAACTCGCCAAAGTCTTCGCGTACCGGTAGACCAACTTTGCGCGCTTTCTCCCAGTACCGAATGATCCAATCCATGATGTCTTGTTCTTCCCAGCGGACG
>CXWL01004229.1_pt2 | contig 15755 bp, 14 predicted proteins | sample 590931 | NCBI WGS metagenome assembly CXWL01 (sample SAMEA3498368, study PRJEB10139) | groundwater metagenome | biome: water well; material: biofilm material | place: Germany | collected 2015-04-27 | reverse complement strand
ACAGACGAGGTGCTACACTAAATGCCAACGGCAAGTGTCCCAAACTCATTGACACGTTCCGAACTAGCCCTCTTTTACTGACTCTGTTGTGGGTGCAAGCTTCCCACGCCATATTCTTTTTATTTTCTGTGCGACAGCTAGTTTCTCGACCAATCTCCTCAGCCACCCAGCAACGACCACAACTAGCGTTCTGGTCATATTCAGTCTAACGCCCCTTAGCGTTCCTGAAAACACGTACAGTGACGACTCTTCCCAGCCCTTGTCACAAAACCGCTGCTTATAGAACGCGTCACCTGTTCCAAAATCAACTTCTTTCACATCCTGATGGCATAGATCATCAATCATTCTAGTGAACAGTATGGTTCCCACCTCGAATTTTCTGAAATCAGGGTCGTAGCCGGTGAAGTTCAGATGCAATGTCCCTCGGTAGAGAGTCCCTATCAAGAAAGCACACGGTCTCTCCGCTACGTATAACATGTAGGCATGCAACCACCCATTTCTCGCAGACAAAGCAATCCTCTGTCTATTCTCTTCATTATGAACAAAACCTACGCCGAGTCCCCTGTGATAGGTCTTCCTAGCTATCTCTTCAGCATCGTGACAAACTTTGTCTGCGTCCTCTTCCTTGGAGAAAGCCACAAAAGACACCTCTCCAGGATAGCGCTTCTCAAGCACCCTCCCATATCTACGCAGCTGATGTCTTCTATTTGAGCTCATACTCCCGTAAAAGCTTTCCAGCGTAGAAGGCATTGTCATTTGCCAGTGCATGTGTCTAACCGCCACGGTGTCGCGACAGAGGACACTAGGTTCGCTCCTTGCGATCGCGTAGAGATCTGAATCGACAGGCAAATTGCTTAGCAATAAAACATCGGCGTCTTCCTGCTTTAACCCGTCCAAAAGCTTAGCAACAATTCTTTTCGCGCCCTGACCTGAAACGTTGCCCATCACCCCACCATGAACAACAGTCAACATCCGTACCTTCGGCCTATATATCGTCAAGTACCCTAGTTTGAACTCCAGCCTCCTCTCCTCAATTCGACCGACCACCACCGTCTCGGAACCATCGTTGTCCACTATAACCATCACATGTGGCCTGATAATCTCAGGACGTGATGCGAGAATTGTCAGGTAGAAATTAATCTCTGCGTTTGGGTGCCCCTGCATTTGCTCCCAAATGCCCCGAATCTTCTCCACATCCTCTAATGTCCTCGCGATTTCTAACGTGTATTTTTCACGATCAATCATAGAGATCCATCACTCCTGAGAAAGACTAAAGACTATAAACGCCTTCGTCCCAAACTAGGCCATTAAGTAACACTTGCTGGGCTGCTCCCATACTGCCGTATGGGGCCATACTGTCTCTAACTTTAATGAGGCGGCTTCAGGCTTGAAACCTTGATAGGCATTCAACAATTCATTCAGTCTGAGGCTCGGCTACCAACACGCCAGTCTGGTCCGAGTGAATCGGGTTTGTATTGTTCGCTAACGGCCGACGCGTTTGCGCTTCTGGATGCAGACTCGATTGAGCCCATGCAAGCAAGAGTCAGGTACAGGAAAACAAATGACTGGTCGAAGTAAGCCACCGATATAAATGTAGTAGCATGAGCGAACAGTGATGCACCAAGCGCCCAAAACATAAACATGGATTGCGGTGACAATTCAGGCCTCTCCCGCAACGTTTGGCCTACGAAGGAAAAACCTTTTGCCAACACGGCTATGAAGAGCACCATCAAAGGCAGCCCCCCCATCACGCCCATTTGAAGGTAATGACTCGTAATATCGGTGTGATTCGGACTCCAGGAAACACCCGAGGGCATCCAGTGGCGGGTGTAATCCGTTCCGACCAGCCACCATTCAGACAAGTGCTCGATGGCTGACTGAATTAGCCTGGCTCGGTGCCAACTGGCGCTTCCTCCAGCTATATCGATTCGCGCAATAATGTAGTACGCGGGATCCTTCATAACTAATTCCAGCGCAATATAGGCTCCAACTCCCATCCATCGGGCAACCCGCGTCAAGTGGCGATAATTCCACATCAACAAAGCGGCAATTCCTGCCACGGCACTCATGATCGGTCCGCTGGAGCCTGAAGTGAATATAATTACCAAACAAGCCGCGACCCCAATTAACGCTACTTTTCGGTGGTTGCGCCACAGTGGAACTATGAGTGGCAGACACACGGCACCCAACGTTCCCCCATTGATAGCATGCGCAAAAGGTCCCCGGGCGCGAATGTTGCCCTCACGGATTGCTGGAGTCGCAAAACCGTCTGCAAGAATGGAAAACAGGTTAGTGACCATGATCTTTTCGTATATCATTTCAAGGGCCACGGGAACCAAGAGGATTGGCACCAAGCGGAACAGGCCTTCTAGGTCATCGAAAGATCGACAAAAGACGCGAACTAGTAGATAGATTCCACATGCGTCATACACGTTGCCAAGCCGGGTTATGAGCGCTGCCGAAGGGTTCTCGTGATATGAGCTGCTGAGTAACAGCCAAAAAGCCCATGCCAGCATCAGCCAATCCAAGCCGTTGCTTCCGCTCTCTAAACGCTCACCTCGTAAGATCAGCCGTACCATCCCAACGCCAATCAGTATTCTCAAGACGGAGAAATGGAACGGTCCTAGCTCGGTTATCTGACCACGGGTTATGTAGCAAGCCCCCATCAAGAGCGGTAAGAGAGCCCAACGCTTCGGCAGCAGCAGCAGAAAGGCCCCATTGATTACTAAAAATGATATTGAAAAGGTGTTCACCGATTAGACCTCATCACTGTGTTATCATGAGCCCGTCTTTACTGTGGTGCGTGACGATACACTCGGTCCCCCGACTATGGACCGAGGGAGGATAAATCCCCATTAGGCTCTGTCACGGATTGATCAGCGAAAGTAGTGCCCTTACCTCAGGAATGGCACAATGCGATCCCTTGCCTCTGTGAGCTGTCTCCGCACTATAGGCCAAAGGCAAAGCCTCCTAAGGTTCTTCTCAGCGACAACGGCCCATTTTGGAGAAACTCCAACAATCTCAATCTTTTGAAAAGGCTGCACGGGAATGGGCTCATTTGAATGATGCGGCTTCCATTCGGAGCCTTCACCAAGACATTTCCATGCCAAGAGACTAGATTCCGCATCTTTCACCCACGGGCGCTCAACACGGATCTCATCCGTTCCCTCGGGTACGCAAACCTCAATGCGATTTGTGAACATTCTGACCCAAAGGCTCTGTCCGTCGAACCGTCGTGCATAATGAGATCTTACGATTCGCTTCATGTCGCCCCAACGCACAGTTCCTAGCGAATTCACATATCCCGCCAACTCCCCAAGGAGGTGTAGCCCATCCGAAATATCATGATGATGGCCCACGGGAATAATAGGCTGATTAAGTAAGGCAGCAATCAAAACGCTGTTGTGGCACGTTCGGGATATCCGAAATCTCGGGAGAACCGTCAGGCCTCCAATCATGTCAGAAGGCTTCATGCCAATAGTCCGGAGCCAGGCGGCCTCTCCATTGTAATGACGCAGCGATCCTCTCGATATACAGGCCGCTTCGAATCCCAACTGTGCCATTAGTCCAAGCGCCATTTCACCGCACGCGCCGTGGGGAGGAGCCATCACCGTGGAAACCTCTACGCCGGAACGGCGCTCAAATTCGTCGATTCGTCTGAGCGCCTGCTGCAAATCCCGATTGAGCCCTTCCTCCCCGCAGGGTCTAGCCAATTCCTGTGATATATGATTATTTCCATGGATCAGCAATGACAATTGATCTCGATACTGCCGAAATAACGCGGCTGTGGGTTTGTGGACAAGCCAGGTGTCCAGAGGGATCGTTGCAAAACATACGTGATAGCTGTTCAATTGTGCATGAGCCGCAATCTGTTCGTAATCAACGAACCCGTACGTGCGCCAGTGCAGGTTTGGGTCATCAAACATAAAACATGCCCGCAAGTCTGGTTTATCCCAGCGCTTATCCTCGCTCAATCCACGAACAAAAATAAAAAGCGGCAGCAACGATAAGAATTGTTCTCCATGGAAGTACTGAAATATCGCCTCCCCTTCGTTTAATTCCGGAATTGGTGAAGAAACATAATGATGCTGCCGCCCGTCAATCTCCTGCATTGCCCAGATTGGAGCTTCTGCTTTTGAGGCAAGCACCGTCACATCTTTTAACCATTTTGGCAAAGCCATCACCTTAACAGCCTCATCACTAGTGATATGGCGCCCACTTAGTACAGATAGGACCTCTGAGTGGAGAGCGAAATCGATGGTGGAAGATCTCCCGCATGGCACAAGTTGGTCACTTCGGATGACTGCATAACAAGGGCAATTGTAATGCATAATCCGACGCTGAGCCTCATGGTCCGATTCAGGGAAAAGCCATGCGTCAATTTTTGCATCATCCCCAACTGTGCGTTCCTCAAAGCGAGCGTCCAGAATCTCTCCCAAGACATCAAGCATTCTTCGCAAGCCTGAGGACAACGGTACTGAAAACCCAATTACTCTCATGCTTAACCTGTAGCCTATTCTCAACTAATTTGGATACGAATTGAGGAACAAATACGAAAAAGCAGGAGAAGCAGCTAGAAGTATCGATTATTGGCGGGGACCATGGATATACATCCGCAATCTATACATTTGTTCCTGTCTGAGATATTCCACGATTTCCGAGGAAACCGTTTTTCGCTCCCCTCGTATACCACACCATGTGAAGCCAAGGAGCCTGAAGAGTGCTCGCAGCAACACAGGTCTTTCCCTAAACCGACGAATGCACTTAAATACCTCAAACAAAGGATGGCTCCCAACTACATAGTCCATTCGTCCCAATCTGATAGCATCTTTAAGCGCTCCTCGCCTTGCTTCGCTAGGTTTGTGATGATACGCCACAATGCTGGGGAAAGCGGTCACCGCCCAGCCACTTTTTCGGGATAGAACTTCGCAGATCCAGTCTTCACCTCCATATGGCAATGGCATGGGACCACCGATTGCCTCATAGCATTCCCTGCGAAAGAGCTGAATGCCACCTGCCACCGATGTTCTCCTATTAGACGGCCTACTCGTGAAAGAATCTCCCCGAGGTTCGTAAATAAATCCCCCCGCCATACCGAGCTTCGTATCTTCGTGCATTTTTCCGATAACTCGCTCGTAGTAGTCTTTGCCGAAGGTGATGTCGGCATCAAGTACCCCAATAAACCGGTACGCCGTGACAGATAGAATCCTGTACCCTGCTTGGATCGCACAGACTTTTGAAACAAAGCTGGGTGATTCGCCAGACTTTTCTCTGCGTATGTATTCGATGAAGTCATTCCGCTCGGAATACCACATGATAATGGCGTCAGTGTTGTCAGTCGAGCCATCGCTGACGATCACCCATTTGTGTGGAGTGATCGACTGTGCCAACACAGCTTCGATTGTAGCGCCGATATAGGCACCCTCGTTGTACGCAGCAGTGATCAATACATATCCGCATTCAGACATAGAAAATGCCGTCCTGTCACTCCCTGGGGTGCTCATGTGTTAAACGACAAGCCCACCCCTCGCGACCAAACGACCAGCGAAATATGGTGATCCACTTCCCCAAGATTCTCCCGAGCGTGTCACGCGATGCCTTCCTGGAGACTAGCGCCATGAAGACCACAATAAGCATGACCCGAAAAGCTGCCGCACCTCCCATGGCAACTCGATACACAGAACCGTACAATCGGCCACGAGACTTCGTCAGAAATCGGAGCACGGACTCCAGCATGACAACATCGGCAAAGAAACTCCGCTCCCTCTGGTTGCTGCTTCCGCCCCCGTGGTGGACGACAGTGGCAGCAGCGGTGTAATACACGCCGAACCCAGCGGACTTTATTTCGTAACACAGATCTGTGTCTTCAGCATACATAAAGTAGTCGGTATTGAAGCGCCCAGCCGATTCAAATACATGCCGCTTGACCATCAAACAGGCGCCAGAGACGACTTCCACAGGCGTTGGAGATCCGCCTGGTTCAAAGAGCGGTCGCATCCCCCAAAGAAGCCATAGTGGAAACCGGCGACGCACTGCCTCCACATCAAGCACCTGATTGAGTATCGTTGGAAATGCTTGAATACAGCTCGTTTGGAGCGTACCGTCAGAATTCAAAAGCGTGCACCCAATAGCACCTGCATCAGTGGTTTCCCAAAGCAGTCGATGCATGGTGGGAATGGCCTCACCGATAATTACCGTGTCAGGATTCAGAAACAAAAGCGTCTTCCCACAGCTTTTTAGAAAAGCAAGATTGTTAGCTCCTGAGAAGCCTAAGTTCACAGAACTTTGGATAAAGCTTACCTGAGGATATCGGTCTGCAAGCATTGTGTCGCACCCGTCATAGGACGCATTGTCAACGACGATGACCTCCGGGAGAATATCCCACCTGCCGCCGTAAATCGCATCAAGGCAGGGACCGAGAAAGCTAGCTGATTTCCAATTCACAATAATTATTGATAAGTCCATAAGACACCGCCTATCGGCTTCGACGGCAAAGATTGAGGGCATCTTCACGCCCGAAGATCTGGCTACCCACGTCAAAGGTCGAGCCATGGGGTAGCCGATACGCCGTCGTTTTACTTAGCCACGCTCCAGATCTGAATGTTTCGGGCTGCCGGCGGACAACCAAAGCGGCGGAGGAATCCGCTGGAATCGATAACTTCAGCAAATCTCGGAACCTTATAAATAACGTATATCCTCTGTTTCGAGAGAGACTCATGCAAGTTCACAATAACTTTGCGCAGAACGTCTTGCGAGAAAGGATTGTAGAGATAGACGACTGTATCGCTATTGGGGAAGCGGAACTCGGCTGCGTCTGCGCAGAGCACAACAGCGTTAGCAATTCGCCTCTTTGCCAGATTGGTTCTTGCAATCTCAACGAACTGAGACACGAACTCAACGCCAATGACCTGCCTAAAGCCTAGATTCGATGCCACCAAGAGAGTTCTACCCTTCCCGCACCCCAGGTCAATAAACGTAAATGTTTTGAGGTTCTCACGCAAAAATTCTAGGGCGTTAGCAAGTTCATTTTCCTGTGTGGCTTGGTAGCTCGCCCCAAAGCGCGCGTTCGGCGAGCATATCTTAAACTTCCATAAGGGCTCGATGCCTCCGGTATCTGTCCCGTACTTCAGGTCAAACTCATTCGCGGTGGTGCTGTCGTCTCTAAGATACTCTAGGCACTTTCGAAACGTCGCCCAGAGACCGTCCTGATGCAGTGATCGAACTACCTTCCATGTCAGTAGCCTTACGTCCACAATTGACCTCATATAGATCCAACTCTTGTCGACACGTCCGCCTTCCCCACGATTTCGCGGACCACAATCTCGCAGATCCTGACTTCACTAACTGGAGGCACCTCTGCTTAAATGGAAAGGTCGTCTTCTGCTGTGCCACTTTATCGATCTCCTGGGCAATAGACAGAGCATGGTTATACATGATCATACTAACGCTAACGAGTGGCTCTCTCATATTTCAACAACCCGCGGCATATATGGCTCATCGTGCGGTTCCGGCAGGCAGTAACGGCATCTTACTTGACATCATCTGGCAGACTTCCATTAAACGCAGTCAGTCGAAATACTCGGCACAATTAGACATAGACCAACCTGCGCCCGCGAGTTGAGCCAGCAGCAGGGACCATGGTTGGGGAGCGTCAGCAGGTCTACGGCGTATACCGGACTGCCCATCAAACAGACGCAGAGAGGCTTGGGAGGAGATCACTCCCTCGGTAAGAGGGCTGGCTCCCAAATTATTCGTATGGAAGGTAGCGCAAAGAACACAAATAACCAATCTTCTTGTCCATAATCCAGGATCTCACATTGCATTGGTGGGCAGTCCAACTAAGACCGGACAGGCCACACAGTAATTCCTTCTGACGACCACTTGGCTCTGTGCCAGCAGGTTCAGCCCCGCAATTGGGGACCCTCTCTGTGCACGCCCAAGTTTTCATACAACAATTGAGGGTCAGCACAACGCCTACCTTGGTCAGGAAAACTTAGGACGGCCCGACCCATTGTCAAAACGTATTTGACTACAGGCAAAGCTGATTTTGTAATGACCGTACAAGGGGTCGTTACCGGCAGTTCGCACCACCACTTACTACGCAGAAAAAAATAGGATCGCCAAAATGCCCCGGGAAGGAATTGAATTCCATTGCTATTGTGGATGCAAAATGCTGAAATGATATAATTCTTCATACCCCGTCGCTTTGCCTCAAGACAAATATCTGTGCCGTACAAGTGGAATCCAGGAAGTTTCTCATCGAAGAAGAGATCCCTCGAACGTCTGGTGACTAGCAGCATTTCGTCTAGCGATTGGGCCTCGATAACGCAAGTGGATGGTTCTCCAAGAATCTTCTTAAGTCCAGTAGAGTATATATATCCCGCCGTGCCTCCGGCTTTCGCAATTCCAAAAACGCCGACCACCCCCCAATGGGGATCAATACCATCTAGTCGGTCGATCGCCGACTGCAATGAGGTCAGCCAGCCAGGAGGCAGATAAACATCTTGGTGGGAAAATATTAGTATTTCATGCATGGCATTGGAGATCCCGGCATTATATGCTTCACCGGCGGACGGAAAATCACGCTTCGGGATAATTTGACAGAAGGCATGAATATCTGGAGACTTTAGCAAGCAGTTTTCAAGAACGTCTTCATTGTTAACGGCAACGATCAAGGAACATTTGCTTCTGTTACTGCATTCATAAGAGGTCATCTCCTTCCTCCCAAAACCAATAGCTGTTAATGCTTTAAACCTTACGACGCACCGTTTGATTTATCTTTTGTTGCTATCGCCAGAATGCCCTCTTGGTATGTAAGGCCCATCAGGCGCCAGGAGAATTCCCGAAACCAGCATATAAAGGATCTTGGCAGGCTCGAGAGCGAGAACTCAGGTTGATAAATAACACCGTACAATTGAATATCATCCTTCTCGAAACCAACATGGCGCAAGAGCGCGAATAAGTCTGATGCTGGCCAGTGTTGCTTATGGCTTACATCTGAAAAGAACCTTGTTGGGTGGAAAGGGTTCGGTGTGGAAATGAAAAGTTGGCCTCCTGGCACCAGGATACGGTGAGCGTGGTGGAAAAGTTTATCCGTTTCCTCGAAGGCGAGATGCTCGATTAATTCGAACATGCAAATAAGGTCATAGCTTTCAACTACCTCCTGCACATCCTGAAAATCATGAAGGCCTGAGTCGTCGATATCGACGCTATGATAAACGATTGGAAGATTAAGCTTGGCGAGTGAGCGCCCCAATGCTCTGTCGTAGGCTCCGATATCTAAGACTCTTAAGGGCCTTCCATTGTTGATCCTACAAGCCTGCGTCTTCAGAATAGGGGCAAGTTGGCCGTACCTGCCAATTAAATCGTGTACCACCTTAATTTCCTTGAGGTCTGGCGCTTCATTCCTAAATTTGCAGATTTCCTTGAAAGTTGGAACAGCCATTAGATTGTCCTTTGATAGTTGCACTTGATTTTAGCAGGTGCCCGACCCTCCCCTGATTTCATATACACTTCCATAAGTGGGAGAATCATCAAATGGGAGGTCAGCATGCCAGAAACCACGCGACGTCAGTTCACCGATGCATTCAAGTCCGAGGCGGTTCGGCTCACGCGGAAATCGGGTCGGCCAGTGGCCCAAGTGGCGCGAGAACTCGGGATTTCTGACAATGTGCTGTACCGCTGGAGGACCGAGCAGCGCCAAGTTGAATCTCAGGGCCGAACGCGCCAGGCCATACGTGCGGAGCAAGAAGAGTTGACACGACTCAAACGGGAAAATGAGACGCTTCGGAAGGAACGGGATTTTTAAGACTTGCGTCGGCGTTCTTCGCGAGAAAATCCCAATGAAATACCGCGCGAACCAGGAGCACGACCGTCGCCATCCGATCCGGCCGATGTGTCGCGTACTCGCCGAATCGGCCGCTGGCTATTACAGGTGGCGCACACGGCCTGAGAGTACCCGGTCGATGGACACATGCACCCTGCTCTCGGCCATCGAGTGATCCATCAGGAGTCCCGTGAGACCTACGGCAGCAGCCCAACTCGACTCTCCGGTATCACTCCCCGGCGGAGTATGAAGGGAAGGCAGCTACAGCCTCCCGGAATCGGGGAACGGTCACTTACTGAGCCGATCACTAAATAGTGCGTGTGTGGGCGTTCATGGTTCGACAAGCTCACCACGAACGGTAGTCCTGAAGCCCGTTCGCCCTGAGCTTGTCGAAGGGCGGGAACGCACTATGTGCTGGTCGCATCAGTAACATGGAGCAATATTATGCTAGGGGGGGGGAATTATACTCATCACTATTCAAACCCTTACAATTTTTCTTGGGACCACGAACGCGATCGCTAGCGCGTACACAACTAGGCAACTGACTACGCCGATCATCAAATTGAGCCACGGATTTCTGGGAAACGCGTTGTGTGTTGTCATAAGCCATATCACGGCAACCACAAGGGACATAGCCGCCGCTTGTAAAAGGATATAACAATATTCCCTAAAGTTGATCCCGATAGATTTGCGCAACCACAACACTTGAATCAGGTACCCAGCACTCATTGCTATAAGGCTAGCGAAAGCTGCCCCAGTCAACCCGTACAATTCTGTAGCAGGATAAATCATGGCAAGCATGACGATGGTCCGAACGGCGGAACAGGAGCGATTGTGCTCAGGACGACCTATCATGAAATACAGAGAGGTGATTGGAACATTTATTAGGCGAAGTACCGAAGCCCCAAAGAGTAGGGCCATCGGTACAGCAGCTTCAGCGTATGCGCTTCCGTAACATATTTGCAACAAATCCCTTCCGTAGAAGATAACAAAAAGCACAAGCGGAAAGATGAGAAAAGCGATAATCGTGGTGAGTTGAGTTAGAGTTCTTCTCATACGGGCCAAATCCGTTTGCATTTCAGAAAAGACCGGGTTGGCAAGTTGGCCCAGGCAGAGACCGAGAAAAGAGAAAGGGATCTGTGCAAGCGAGAGCGCCATGCTGTAAATACCTAGTTCAGCAGGGGGGAGTAGTTTACCTATCACGAAAATATCTGCCTGTGCAAAGGCGAACGCCAAGATAGGGAGGCCTATCGTTCTTTTTGTGTAGCTGAACAGCGACTGGAGATGCTTCCTTTCAAAAGTTAAACCCGGTCGGAAAGGACAGATCAAATGGGAGAGAAGGGTTCGAGCTGCAGATTCGACCGTGAATCCGATTACGAGTGACCAGACATCCTGCATTACGAAAGCCAGGGCACAGGCTGTGAGAATACCACAGATAGCTCCACCTTGATTGATGCTAACCGATCGGCGGAAATCCAGTTTCTTGTGTGCGATATAGGCTCTGGGGCTTTTCAGTCCATTGAAGGGGATGCTTAGGAATGCCACCCACATCAATGGAGTGATCGCAGGATTCTCATAGAACCAAGCCACCCAGGGAGCAACGATGAGAGCAAGAATGTACAGCACAACCGATCGACCGACGGATAAGAACCAAACCCCGTTCAGAAAGGTCTGTTCCTCCGCGCTCGGGTTTTGAAGGATCGAGGTTTCAACGCTTATATCGGTGAGAGCTTCGAAGAAGATATGAAATGCTAGAATAATCGCCAATACCCCGAAGGCCTCTGGAGCAAGGAGATGAGCTAAGAAGATGTTTCGGGCAAACCGCAACCCCTGTTCGACAGAACTCCCTGCTCCAATCCAGAGGCTGCCGCGAGCAACCCTGGCTTTAAGTCCCTGGCCACCAATCAGGACTTGCAGGCTATCGGGGAAGCATGCCAGGACCTTATCAATCACTGCGCTCACAAAAGCAGCCAATTCATGTCCTTGCGTAAATGGAGTGAACTGCTATTTCAAAAGCTTGCACCGCTCAGATGGCACAAGTACATACTGTACGGATCAAATGTTTTAGCCCAGAATGCATCCAATGATGCTTGCGGCAAGAAAATACTTATCATCAGAACTTGACGTTGGTCCCGTTCCGAGACAGTTTTTAACTAAAACAGACAGGTTCTTTGGCAGCCTGAATCACCTGACGTTGTCCAACGAACACATTCGGCGTCAGATGGCCGAGTGCGCTGTGAGAGCGGAGCCGATTATAGTAGATCCGCCAGGCTTCAACGATGTGCTGGGCCTCAGCGGGCGAGGTGAACTGGCACACGTTCACACACTCTTCTCGTAGTGATCCACTAAACGATTCAATGAAGGCATTCCCCACAGGTTTGCACGTCCGAATGAAGTCGAGTGATACGCCTCGACGATTTTCCCAATCTTCGAGCGCCCGTGATTGGAATTCAATCCCATGATCCGTGATCAATCGCTTGGCTATTATGATAAGTCCTCACAAGCAATATTCAGTCTTTCTTTACTCCATACTTTGCAAAAGCGTAAAGCAACCACCCCAGTTCATACGGCCAGTCTTCAAATAGAATCTGGAATTCTCCCGCCGAAACATTCTCCTTCTGAAATCCAAGGAGGTTCCGAGCAACCTCCAAATATTTGGCCTGAGACCTCTTTGGACGAATGCACCGCCAGATCACCTCCTGCGAAAGGTCTCGCATGTCCGTACCCAACTCATTCCTGCCGTAAATCCACTGCACACCTTTATCAACAAACTCTTTGAAGCTTTGCCTCGAGGCTTCCTCTAGGGCCAAAAGGGCCATGGGGGCCATGCCTTGTTGATGAACTGAGTACACAGGATATCGACTTAGCACTTTGCCGGTCCGCGCTCCATAGAGCCACCACCATTGCCCCATCGCGCCCTGCGTACCACAGAGAGTTGTGGCACATTTGAGAGCTATGTCTATTGGTTCTTCAAGATGGAAGGCAGTTGCAAATTTTGCCATGGAATAGATGGGATATATCTGATCTGCAAAGCTGCCAATGTTCCCTCGTATGAATCCCACCAAAGAATTGCGCGTGCTCAAGTGGCCAAAAAAACCTGATTCACCCTGGTTTTCCTTCAGGCGGCGATAGGTCTCCGTGGCCGTGGCTATAAGATCCGGGATCAGCCCTGGGGATGCCAGCCCCGCATGAGCCAGCCCTGCCAAGAACCAGGCCAGTTCCGTCGTGCACCATTTCCTGCCATCCAAATAGTGATCCAGAGCCGTCTTCAAATCAGTTGAGGAATATCGGCGTCCAAGCTGGTCGGGAGCGAATGCCGCAGTAAGCCAGATCAACAATCCCAAGTCGCCAACAGAGCGAATCCAGCTAGAGTCTCGCACGAATGTTTTGTAGATCGCCTCCGTGTCAAACGAGGACTGTCCTCCAGCCAATTCCAGTTCACGCAGTCCCAGCAGAGTCATGATCGTATATCTGGGCGAAACCCCCACGCGAACTAGACCTCGTTTCGTTCGGATCAGTCTGTGGCAAAATAGTTGCCGGTCCGAATCGAACATCGCGATTAATCCACGCACCGCGAGAGCGTTCAATTCTGGAATGGTCGGGCTCATAACTTCCAAGGGACTCGACGAAGTGTGTCTGTGTCCTGCTTCAAAATTCAGCAACGCGTCGGTAGACATTGGCACTCCACAATTGAAACAATACCTTCCACAATGCAGCTCCGAGCAGCGCTAGGCTTTATTGGCAACTCCTGGTCCTGAATCCTTCGCTTAATCACAATCTTGGCATGGACATCTTCAAGGCTTTCGATAAGCGTGAGCCGACCCTTCTCAGCCAGGTACCGATCAACCGCGCCGATTTTCCCGCGGAAGATGCTATAGACTGGCACAACTAACGCCGCCGCTTCGCGATTCATGGTTCCACCCCCGCTAATAACGAGGTCGGAGAACCAAATCAGATTTAGGCCGTTTACTACATGCTCGGGAATTACAATCTTACGGTCTGCAATCCACTTGCTCCACTGCATCCGTAGCGTCTGTGTTTGATTCTCATTTCGGGGAACGAGCACCACACGGACATCTGGCTGCTGAGTGAGAAGATCCAACACCCCCTTCAACAGCACCTCNNAGACCCCTTCAACAGCACCTCCGCTTCCGGGTTGTGGTAATGCGCCTCTGTTGCCGGCGGCCTCACGGTGACAACGAGATCCGTCGGGTTTAACCCCAATTGGGTTTTCATTGAGGGATCCGGTCTGAGTTGGGAGATATAGACGTCTTCCTTCAGGCCGGGATACCTCATTACACCCCTCCGGGCATCGATTCTGGTTGATTCCGGAATAAGGTCCGGGACAAAAATCCAATCCGATTGCACCCCTCCCGCACCACTTGTGAATTCATAATCGAAAAGTGTAAGGGAGGGAATCCCCGCCACAAAGGAGGACAGAATCAATCCGCGCGACCCGTGGGAAACTGCCAGATCTGGCTTTTGCTTCATAATCATGGGCAGGAGTTGTACGACTCGTAAGAGAGTTCCCAGGATTTTCAGAAGTCGGTTCTTGCCCCAATGACGTCCTACCACCTTCACTCTGTTAGAGAGTCCATGAAACCTGAGAAGTTCGCACACCTGATACGAATCCCGCGCAGTCAGAAATAGCTTGTATCCCCCCTTGTCGAGGTCTTCAATAATCGGGAGAAAGAACGGCACATGGGGGGAGTTGTCCAAGTCGATCCATATCTTCTTTGGACGCGCGGGATTCACAGTGCTTCCCTCTCCAGCAACTGCGAAACAATCGGCCCCACGACCATTTTATCAACCCGCGATCAAATGAGAGGGAATATGCCAGTGCCTCTTCTTATTTCTTCCCCAGTCGCTCACAACAGATCCCGGGAAGAAACAAAGACGCGGTCTGACCTATCTCGCAGAGTGAATGGATGGAAATCTCGAAACGGCTTCTCCGACTTGCTGCTGATTTGCAAAGCCCAAGCCGGGAAACATTGGCAGAGAGAGAATCTCGGATGCGGCTTTCTCAGAGATGGGGAAAGCCCCTTTCTGAAACCCCAATTCCTGGTAAGCCGTCTGCAAGTGCAGCGGGATCGGATAGTGGATGCCTGTTCCAATGCCTTGGTCTGCCAGATATGCCCGGAGTTCGTCTCGGCGCGGCGCTCGAATCACGTAGAGGTGGTACACGGACTTGGCCCAGGTTGGTTGGACAGGTATGACGATGCCATCCTTCGACGAAGCGAGTAGCTGATCGTAGCCACCGGCACATTTCCCTCGCTGCTCGTTCCACCCTGTTAGCTTGCGAAGTTTCACCTGCAATATGCCGGCCTGGATGGCGTCAAGCCGTCCATTGTAACCCTCGATGTCATGATAGTACTTCTTCGATTGGCCGTGATCGCGCAGCATTCGGCAGTGTCTCGCAACGTCTTCATTGTTCGTCGTGATAGCTCCGGCCTCTCCGCAAGCGCCCAAGTTTTTCCCCGGATAAAAGCTGAATGCCGCCGCGTGTCCCATGGATCCGGCTTTGCACCAACGGTTCTCCTTTTTTGAGAAATACTCTGCGCCGTGCGCCTGGCAGGCGTCTTCGATCACTTTGAGATTGTATTGGGCTGCCAGATCGAGAATGGGGTCCACTATAGACACAGGCTGAAAACTAGGGACTCAGGCTGAAGGGGTTCAGGCTGAAGGTTCCGGGCACGGTCTCGTTTATTTGGTTTGTTTGGTTTGTTTTATTCATTTGGTTGAATCAGACTAATCGGAGAAACCAGATGAACCAAATAAACCAAATCAACAAAACAAACCAGATCAACCAGATAGACAAGCCTCAGACCTTCAGCCTAACAGCCTTCAGCCTGTACCCCTTGAGCCTGAGCCCGTCCGGCGCATCGGGACCCGATTCTCTCCACGCTTTGAGTTGGTAAAGGTCGTCTGC